>SDBV01011983.1_pt1 | contig 11156 bp, 7 predicted proteins | sample 2277081 | NCBI WGS metagenome assembly SDBV01 (sample SAMN10402039, study PRJNA504765) | marine sediment metagenome | isolation source: marine sediment core GS10_PC15, 223 cmbsf | place: Arctic Ocean: Southern Knipovich Ridge | collected 2010
ATATATTTAAAGGAATAATAATGAACAAAAAAGGAAATATAGTGAGTTTAATACTAACTTTACTAGTTGTTGCTATATACCTTGCTCCAAATTTTGTACAAGCTGTTTCTGTTTCTATTTCAACAGATAAAGATACATATATTCCTACAGATGCTACTATAGAAGTAGATTTGTCAATAACTATTAGAGAAAATGAGAGAATCCCAATCAATGATATAAAATTGCTTCTGGACGGAAAGCAGATATGCAGGTTTGATGTTGATGGGACTCTAATTGCAGGATGCGCAGGAATAGGAATAATTCAAACCAGTGCAGGAGAGTATGGAGAAGGAACTTTAGAGGGAACAGATGAAGCAACAGGCGAATTCACAAGCTTTGGTTATGGAATAGATGAAACACAGAATGGTTACACAGGAACATTTTCTTACAATATAACAGTAGATAAAGTAAGATTACAAGGAGACAACTCACTTGAAGAAGGAACACATACATTGCAGCTGTCTGTTAATTCACTTGGAACAGATGGTTCACATGTTTATTCAGAAGAAACATCATTTTATTTAAGAACTGCAAATCGTCCTGATTTAGAAATTAGCAATTTAAGATTGTATTATCCTCAATCTCCTGATACAACATCAGGAACAATGTATGCATTTACAATTAAGAACATAGGAGAAATAGCTACAGATAATATCTTCTGGAAACTTAATACAGGAGAAAAATATAATAACTTGACTGATACGGAGGTAATTTATAGCGATTACTCATTTAGTTTAGAAGTTGATGAGGATATATTTGTTTATACAGCACCATATGTGTATGCAAGCAGCGGCACAAAACAGGTTACAGTTGTTGCAGATTATGAAGATAAGATTGCAGAGCTTAATGAAGAAAATAATGAAGAAAGTATATCTGTAAGTGTTTCATAAAAGAAACCGAAAAGTATTTATACTGATTATCTATTCCAAAATAGTAACACAATTGGGGTTAACAAGAAAGTAAAATGAAAAAAATAAACAGAAGAGATTTTCTTAAAGTATCCTTAGCTGGAGGTATTGGTGCAGGAAGCGGGCTTATTACAATGCTCTCTACTTGTGGAAGAAAACCAGTAGGACCAGAAGATACTGAATCACCAGTTGTTAGTTTGGAATCAAATAAAACCCAATATAATAAAAAAGAAGATGTTTATTTTACTGGTCTTGCAACAGATAACATTAAAGTAGTTGAAGAGGGTATAGATATAGATGCTGGTGTTAATAGTGATGGTATTGGTGGAACTGATGATGACAGAGATTTAGAAAGTTTAACATCAACTTTGTCTGGTGGTTATGATCTTGCAGGAAAATATGAAGTAATTGGCTGGGCTAAAGATGATGAAGGAAATATTGGATCAAAAGAATTAACACTTGTAGTTAAGCCATACTCCCAATTTGCAGAAGTTCAAGATAGTTTAACAGAGCTTGCTTCACATTCTAAGATTATTAAAGAAATAACATTAGATGATTTTGAGTTGTTATATTCTATGCTCAGCGCAGATGCAAAAAATGAATTAGATGTATTAAATGGTCTAATAGCAAGTTCCACTATTGATGCTGCTGCCAAATATAACCTGACTGATAAGGGTTTAGTTTATGAAATGAATATAACAGATGCAAATAAATTTACAGGATTTACAAATGATAGTTATTTTGGAGACTTGTTGCTTAGTCAATCAACTTATAATGAACTTCACAAAAATTTAATGGAAAATTCAACAGAAGAGGAAGCATTAGCGCTTATTGCTGGATTAGCACCAGAAGGTGCTAGTATAGATCATAATCAACTGGTAGCTTTGCCTGGTCTAGCTCCTCTAAACTTTGATATTGTTATTAGATATGTTGAGAATGGCCAAGAAGTTAATTTAAGTCTTGAATATAAAAGTCCAGGAGATACTTTCTCTACTGAAGAACAAGAGAGAGTAGATGCATTTAACTCAATGTTTCATCCTCCTTATTTCCCAATTAGTGCTTTAGGAATAGAAGAAACTACTCCTTTAGATTTAAAAAAGATAGTATTACAAGAAATTCAGTATCATCAAGATAATATTTAAATAAGAAATTTAGTTTTTAAATAAGGAGGTGAAAATATGAAAAATAAATTAATTCTAGGTTTAGTGATGACTATAATTTTGTCTACATCAGTATTTGCATGGGGTTCAGCAACACATTTGTATATTACTGAGAAACTGGGAAATAAAGAAGATGTTCTGGACCAGCAAGAGATGTATGGAGCAACATTGATAGATGTGTTTAATTTTATGTTTGGTGTTCCATATCAGCCATATTTATCAGCAGAAACGCATTATGGATTTATGAAATTAGTTGATGCAGCAGAACCTGAAGAAGCAGCACTTGCTTATGGATTTGTAAGCCATAACGGGGCATGGGGAGCAGATCACACTGCGCATATTGATGCTTTAACTATTGAAGGGAGTGAAGGATATGTAATTATAAAAAGTGAAGAATTAGTTCCTTTGTTAGTACCTACGATAAATGAATCGATAAGAGCACTTTTAGTTGCAAATGGAATTTTTCCACCTTATCCACCATACTTAGAACAAATAATTCAAGAAACAGTTGTAGAATTATCTTCAGGATTAGCTCATATTGGTGTGGAAAGTGCAGTTGATTATTTAGTAAGTCAAAATGAAGACCCAAAAGTTGGGTATAGAATGTTAACCTCAGCACAAGAGAGAGGTTCTTTTGTTCCATTGTTGTTAAGTGAAGCATATGCAGGAGGTTTGGCAGTGGAAGCTGGAATATCAATTGAAGTCGCAAGTGGAATAATTATTACAACTGAAAGTGAATTTCAAGCACAGATGATAAGTTATGGTACAGCATTAACACAAGAAAATGCAATAGAGCTATTGGCTGAGCAAGGTGCAGTATTAGCTATAACGATGTTAGAAGGAGAATATGGAATTGAGGTACCATCAGACCCAGAGATATTTGCATTAGTAAAAGACTTAATGGCATTCACTTTGTTTAAAGCTATAGAAGTAGTTGAAGATGATTACTCTGAAGAATTAGAAGCAACACAAAAGTATGTAAAGCAGCAATTAAATGAACATAAGGTAAAGACTTATCGTAAAGAAACTTAATTTTTTTTATTTTTTAATTTAAATAATCAATTAAAATGGGGTAAAAAAATGAAAAAAATAATTTTGTTTGGAATATTATTAATAATGATGTTGTCAGTTGTTGTTGCAGTAAGAGCAACACCAGAAAAAGGTACTTGTGTTATCGGACCTAACCAAGGTTCTAATGCAGAAAGTTTAGGTCAGGGTGTAGTAACTCAAGCAGGTAGTGTTTGTGATGCATCTACAGAAGGTTGTGGAGCTTGTCTTGAACAGTGTGCTCCGTATAAGAAGATAAAAGACTTATACGGCTGTCATTCTTTATGTGTAGAAGATGGCTGGTGTAATCCAGGATGTGCAGCTGGAGAGGATCCTGATTGTGGACCATGCGGATGTGATAGTGGAACACATACTTATACATGCGGAGAAACAATAATGGAGTCCTGTACATTAAACTGTGATTTAAGTGCAGAGGGTACTTGCTTTACTATTGGAGTAAATGGAATTACAATTGATGGTGCTGGTTACACAATAACAGGAAATTCTGCTGGACATGGAATTTCTTTAGATGGGAGAAATAACACAACAATAAAGAATTTTGATATTGATAATTTCGGTGCAGGAATCCATTTATTCTCAAGCTCTGACAATATTTTAGCTGACAATACTGTAAAGAACAACATTATAGGTATTTATGCAAAAGATGATTCTAACAATAATCTTATTGTTAATAATAATGCAAACAATAATGACAAGAATGGTATAGATATCCAATATACTCATTATAACACTTTGTTTGGAAATAATGTAATTAATAACAAACTATATGGTATAATCTCACTATATAGTTCTAATAATAAAATATTAAATAATTATATTGAAAATGCAACGCAATTCAGTGGAATTTACTTGTTTGAGAGTAGAGATAACACATTGTCATATAATCGTATGATAAATAATAATCATAATGGATTACTTTTATCTGGAAATAATTCTGGCAATTTTATTTTTGGCAATGATTTTATTGGAAATAATCAATATGGGGCAAAGCTTTTTGATAACTCTGGTGATAATACATTATGGAACAATAGGTTTATAAATAATAGTGTTAATGGATATGAATTCTTAAATTCGAATAATAAATGGAATCTTAGCAATATAGGTAACTTCTGGTCTGATTTTGTGAGTAATATTGGATATCCAGATTATTATGAAATTTATGGAAATGGAGATGGAATTGATTGGCATCCTCTAAGCGAGATTGGTGATTCAGATAGCGATGGAGTTCTTGATCACATGGATAATTGCCCAAGTGATTATAATCCAGAGCAAACAGATTCTGATTATGATGGTATTGGGGATATATGTGATTTGTGATGATAACAATGCAGAAGTTAATCCAGGAGCAACGGAGTATTGACCTTATTTTCATAACTTACACAACAACTTAATCCAAGGGTGTAAATGTATAATAAATAAACTTTTTTTATTTTTTTGTATTTAAATAATCAATTAAAATGGGGGTAAATATGAAAAAAATCCTAATAGTAATCCTAATTTTAGCATTATTTTCAGTTGCTGTAAATGCAGCACCACATTTGATATCTCTACAAGGCATTGCAAAAGATTCTTCTGACCAACCATTAGCAACTGGTAACCTTGCTGTAAGGATTTATAATACCAGCACCGGAGGCACTTTAGTTTATGATTCAGGAACAGACTTTAATAATGCAATACAGGATGGAGCATATGATATTCTTTTAGGAAGTATTACTCCTTTAGATTTAGACAATACTAAAAAATATTTCATGGAGATTGATATAAATGGAGAAGAAGTTGTTGGCGATGCTACATCTGGCAGACAGGAATTCTGGCCTGGTGGAGGAGACCATACAAATGAACTACTTTTGAATGCTATTGATGAATTAAATACATTACTATCTAATCTACAGACTTTAATAGAAACCATACAGACTCAAATAACAGAATTATTTTCAAGAGTTGGTGATCTGGAAACTCTCACATGCCAACTTCAAACCGAAGTTTGTGATGGTATAGACAATGATTGTGATGGAGTTGTTGATGAAGGTTTTGATTTACAAACAGATGAAAATAACTGCGGCTACTGTGGTAATGCTTGTGCTCCAACTGATAACTGTATTCAGGGAGAATGTAGTTCAGAATGTATATCTGGTGATACAAGACCTTGTGAAAGCACAAATGTCTATGGTACATGTACAGGAATAGAAACCTGTGATGGTGGTGAGTGGGTTTCATGTTCTGCGCCAACACCTGAAGCTGAAGTTTGTGATGGTGTAGATAATGATTGTAATGGTCAAATTGATGAAGGCTTCCTAATTGGAGAGGATTGTGGTATAGGAGCGTGTTATGGAGGAACAACAGTGTGCTCTTCGTACATAACAACAGAATGCAGTACTGATAATATAGCTTCAGCTGAAGTTTGTGATAGTGTAGATAATGATTGTGATGGAGTTGTTGATGAAGGTTTCCCAATTGGAGAGGCTTGTGGTGTAGGAGCGTGTTCTGGAGGAATAACTGTGTGCTCTTTGGATGGATTAGCAACAGAATGTAGTACTGATAATATAGCTTCAGCTGAAGTTTGTGATGGTTTAGATAATGATTGTGATGGAGTTGTTGATGAAGTCAGTTTGTGTGATGATGGTAATCCTTGTACAAGCAATGTGTGTGATGGGTCAAATGGTTGTAGTAACACGCCTATAGCTGGAGCAACTTGTGATGATGGAGAGGTATGCACAACAGATGATATATGTTCTGCTACAGGATTGTGTGAAGGTGGAGCACCAACTGATTGTGATGATAATAACCCATGTACAATGGATGTATGTGATGCACAATCTGGTTGTACTTCCACAAATAATGATGCCGCATCTTGTGATGATGGAGACGCATGCACAGCAGATGATTACTGTGTTAGTGGGGTATGTATAGGTTACCAAACTGATTGTGATGATGGTGTAACCTGCACAGTAGATACTTGCGATCCTTTTGGAGGCTGCCAACATCAAATTGATGCTGGAAGCTGTTCAATTGATAGTGCTTGTTACAACGATGGAACTACAAATCCTAGTAACCAATGCCAGATATGCGATTCTTCATCAAGCCAGACCAGCTGGTCGTATAAAGCTGAAGGAACATTTTGTAATGATGGAGATGGTTGCACAGAAAATGATGCATGTTCTATTGGAGCATGTATGGGTGCACCATTGAGCTGGATTGGTGAAACTTGTGATGGTACTGATAGTGATCTTTGTAATGAAGGCACCTATTCTTGCACAGAGGGTAGTCAGTATTGTAGCGATGCTACAGGAGATAATGTTGAAGTTTGTGATAGTTTAGACAATGATTGTGATGGTACTACAGATGAAGGTGTCTGTATCTGTGGCAACGCAATAGTAGAAGTAGGAGAAGTATGTGATGACGGAAATAGTGACGCATGCGGTAGCTGTTCAGCAGACTGCAACACCATTCAGAGTGGAGGAGACTGTTCGACAGGCACTGGCTGTATAAGCAATGCTGATTGTACAAGTGGCTCATGCACCGCAGGTATATGTGAATAAATATGGTTTTTACAGAAAAATAAGAGCATACAATAAAAAATGAAGTCAAGCTTTGTGAAAAAAATAATTTTAATTCTAATTTTTTTAATTCCAACAGCTTATGCAACAGAACATTTAATACCTTTGCAAGGGTATGCTGAGGATAGTTCTGGGAATCCATTATCCACAGGAAATATTTCTGTAAGAATTTACAATGCTAGTACTAGTACTGGAGGCATTTTAGTTTATGATTCAAAAATAGATTTTAATAATGTGATCAAGGATGGAACATATGATATTCTTTTAGGAAGTATAACCCCTCTGGATTTAGACAATACTAAAAAATATTTCATGGAGATAGATATAAATGGAGAAGAGGTTATTGGCGATGCAACAACTGGAAGGCAGGAATTTTGGCCTGGCTCTGGAGATCATGTACATACACATTCTGAATATTTAACTAGTGAAACAGATCCGCAGGTTGGTACTTTAACAATTGGACAAATGTGCATAAGTGATGGTTCTCAGATTGATTGTAATAAAAATTTAGATGGTGTAGGAGAATGTGCTGCAGGATCTGTTTGTGGAGGAGGACATACACATTCACTATATTTAACATCTGAAATAGATCCACAAGTTGGTGCAGTTACAAGCACTAAATGGTGTGTTGGTGATGGAAGTGCAGTTCAATGTACACAAGATGCACCTGGAGGCAGCAGTCTTTGGACACAAAGTGCTTCTGATATTTATTATAATATAGGTAATGTTGGTATAGGAACAACAAGTCCAACTCAAAAATTACATGTTGTGGGCAATGCTAATATTACTGGTGCATTAAGTGTCGGCGCAGGTACTGTTAAGATAAATGATAGTGGAGTAGTATTCCCTGATGGAACATTCCAAACAACTGCAACCATAGCTGGTCCGCAAGGAGAGCAAGGCCCGCAGGGACCACCAGGTGTACCTGGAACATGCCCTTCTGATTGTGCTTTGCCACCTGTTCAAGGCGGCATGTTTGTGGTTGAGATTGATGATAGTCTTCCTGATAGTTCATGGAGCACTGTAAGAGGAGGAGATGTGAACATAGAGTATGATGATGGTTCTACAGGTGGTAGTCAGTTTCCTAGTGGAGCAGCACAAATTGCGGATATGTCAGAACTTGTGCTTACAAGAACTCTTGTTGATGATGATGGTAGGGCTGGGTTTTTAGATTCATTTAGCTTTGATGGACTGTATGGAGCTGATACAATAAGTGTGAACATAAGCGATTTCATCTACTATAAAAACTCACTTGGAGGAAGAGGGATGTTCAGGGAGTACCAAGCTGGTCAGCCGTCTAATGTCAGGATCACAATGACAGGTATACCAGCTGACACCCAGGCAGAGGACTGGATGAAAGATACAATCCAGGGGGGATCAGTTATACTAAAAGACTTTTCATTAGAGCTATTTGTCCTTGGGAAAATGCCGGCAATAACATATAATTTCTTTGATTGTTTGCCTGTGAGCTGGAACGCGGTTGACAGGGGGTCTGGTGTAGCAGTATGGGGTGGGGCTAAGGGTTCAGCAACTGTTATAGAAACACTAACTGTCGAGTGTCAAATGGTGAGGTTTATGGAATATTATCAAGGTTCTATCTTCCCATGGCTTGAGGATATGCGGCAGGGAAGCAATCTATATAAGGACCTGCGCATTATCCATCTTGACGGTAGTGGTCTTGAAGTACGTAGTTTTAGTTACCCGAATTCTTTCATCACAGCCTATAGGTTCCCTGTATTGGACACCAGAGATGTTGATCCGAGAATGATAGAAGAAGTAGTGGTTGTACCTGGTCCGTTAGATGGTTGGAACTGAACTTTTAAACAAAGTTTTAATTACAATGAAAAAAACAACACTTTTAATTTTATTTTTTTTAATTCCAATAGCTTATGCTTTCACTGGCTCAAATGCAAACTACGAAACAACAGCAAGTATTGGTTTAGGCGCAGTTGCAGAGCAGAGCAGCGCTAATTATACAGTAGAAGGGGTTATGGTTAGCCAGCCTATTGGTGAATTTCAGAGCGCTAACTATCAAATATACTTAGGGCCATATTATTTACTTGAAATATTAACAGCTCAAGACTCTGTCTCAATTAGTGTACCAACTTCAATAAGTTATGGAACACTCTGGCCAGGGTACAGCTCTACAGAAAAAGAATTAATAATAACCAACACAGGAACTTTAAACATAACAGTTCAACCTATGTTGGATGTCTCAAGCGACATTTTATTTAATAATATTTATTTTGGTGATCAAAGTTCAGCAGACACTCAAATAGGAGATTACACCACAGCAACAATCTCTGCACAAGCTTCTCATACTGTTTACACGCAATTAGACCTGACTAACTATAATGCCAGCGCAGGAAATAAGACAGGTAAAATCTATTACATAGCAATGGAGGGCTAAGGATAATTAAAAAATGAAAAAATTATTAATGATTTTAACATGCATAATCCTGATGAGCAGCTTTGCATTAGCTGCTACTCTTTCAATTTCTCCTGGAACATTAGTGTTATATGGAAAAGCCAATGAAGAAGTATGTAATAAAATAATCCTAAAATATTCTAGCTCGGAAAGTCTAGAAGGAACTGATTTATGGGCTAGCGAAGGAACTGAAAAAAAATTAAGTTTATACAATTTAAAAGCAGGAGATATGGGAATAACAATTACATATCCAACACAGGTTTATCTTAATGCAGACATAAACAAAGAAATTACTGTTTGTTTAACAGCACAAAACCAAGGAACATTCCAGGGAGCATTATATTTTGTGCCGGTTTCCAGCTCTGGAAATCAGGCACCAGGTGCTGGAACTTGGCTTTCAGTTAATATTCAGGGTGTTTCTGATATCCTGCAATTTATTGCTAATGTGCCAATAACAATAAATGAAAATCAGCTAAGCTTAGAAATAACAACAAGCCAAACAGTTAACGGTAATGTTAATGTTGTTATGTATAGCGATGAAGGTGGTGTAATAAGCAATGAAGTGATTGTTGTTGGGGATTTAATTGATATAACAGCTGACACAGAAATTACCAATAACCTTGATTCAGCTGTAATCAAAATGTATTATGATGAAGATGAAGTAATCTCCAAGAATATTGATGAAAACTCGCTTAGATTATATTATTATAATCTGGCTAACGGTGAATGGGAGGAACTAGGTTCTTATGTAAACACGGATGAGAATTATGTTCAGGCAACCATAACCCATTTTAGCATTTACGGTGTCCTTGGCTCTGAAATAGAGAATGAGGATCCGGATACAGACAGCCCGAATGATGGTGGTGATGGTGATGACGGTGGTGGTAGTCCTGGGGATGTAAATAAAAAAAGCAACAGCAAAAGAACATCATCTAAAAAAGATTCCAGAGAGACTGGTGTTAGTCCTCCTTGCAGAGAGGAATGGAGCTGTACAGGGTGGAGTAAATGTATTAACAGCAAACAAACAAGAACATGTACAGACCTAAATGAATGCAGTACTACAATGGATAAACCTGCTGAGTCAAGGTCATGCACTATTCAAAAAACAACTCCAGCTCCTTTAACAGGATATACTGTTGCCAATCCTAAAATCGATGAACAATCTAATGTTTTTGCAGGAATCCTCATAATATTTTCAATAGTTGTAGTTGGTCTGGTAAGTTATTTACTAATATTTCAAAGGAGAAAATAAAAGATGAAATCAAAATTATTTTTGGTCTGTATGTTTTTGTTAATCTGTATGCCAGTAATTAGTGCAGGAAATGAAACAGATATTTTAGTTACAATATTGTCCCCTCCAGAGATTATGCTGGGGGATAATGAATTTGGCGATAATACAACTGATGATGATGGAACAGCATGGGCTACTTTAACTACTGATGCAGGAGTTGAATCCTGTGAAATAAATTGGGAAGGAAGCTGGGAAAATATCAATAAAAATATAACTTCTATTAATTATTCTTACTCTTCTGATGGTTTAAAAACTGTTTATTATAAGTGTTACGACAGTAATAATAATGCTGTTACTGTTAATGATAGTATTCTGATTAGTAGTATAGACGCAGATGGAGATGGTGTTGATGATAGTATAGATAACTGCCCAAATGATTATAATCCAGACCAGACAGATTCTGATGGAGATGGTGCTGGAGATTCTTGTGATGATTTTCCTCAAGATCCAGATTGCATAAATAATAATCCCCCAGAATCAAATCCAAATGGTTCATATATCCCAAATGTTTGTGAAGGACTAACGCTAGATGCTTCAGGAAGTAGTGACCCTGATATGGGTTGTGGTGATTCAATCCAAGCTTACGAATGGGATTTAAACAATGATGGAATATATGAGGAAGATAGAACTGAAAATTTTATAAGCTTTGATTGGGTAGATGTTGAAACACTAATTTGTGATGGTTCTTGTGTTATAGAAGAACCC
>SDBV01011984.1_pt1 | contig 11153 bp, 19 predicted proteins | sample 2277081 | NCBI WGS metagenome assembly SDBV01 (sample SAMN10402039, study PRJNA504765) | marine sediment metagenome | isolation source: marine sediment core GS10_PC15, 223 cmbsf | place: Arctic Ocean: Southern Knipovich Ridge | collected 2010
GCAAATATCGGGGGAATAACACCAGCAGTATTAACCTTTAATGGAAGATGCGTGCTCTGTCCCCCATACATCTTCCTGCCTATAACCCTTTTTGCGTACTGGACTGGTATCCGTCTCTGACCTCTTTCAACGAAAACAATGGCCCCAACAACGGCTGTCATAAAAACAACTAAAAGAAGTCCAAAAAAAGGACTCATCTCTCCGGTACCCATCAAGCGGAATGAATTGCCAATAGCTAATGGCAACCTGGCCACAATCCCGGAAAAAATGATCATTGAGATTCCATTTCCAATACCCCTCTCTGTAATCTGTTCGCCGAGCCACATCAAGAAAGTTGTACCGGCAGATAAAGTTATCATGGCCATAAGCCTAAAACCCCAACCCCCTATCGGAACAATCAATGCCCCTGAAGGGCTTGTCATACTCTCCAGACCCACCGATATGCCAAAGCCTTGTATGAGGCTAAGCATTACGGTCCCATATCGTGTATACCTTGTAATCTTCTTTCGGCCAGCCTCTCCCTCCTTTTTCAATTTTTCCAAATGGGGAATAACTACTGTCAGAAGATCTAGAATAATGGACGCACTTATGTAAGGCATTATCCCTAAGGCCATGACCGACAGCCTACTTAAGGCCCCGCCTGAAAACATATCAAAGAGACCAAATAAGGTACCGGCTCTTTCAGTGAAGAAGGCAGCCAAGGCTGTTGAATCGATACCAGGTGTTGGAATGTGGCACCCAAGCCTGTAAACTGCCAGCATTAAAAGGGTAAAAATTATCCTTCTTTTAAGTTCAGGGATCTTTGTTATATTTTGAAAACCGCCAATCACTTTTGAACTATCTCCACCTTACCACCGGCAGATTCAATCTTTTCTCTTGCTGCCTGGCTGACTTTATTAATCTTTAGGTTTAAAGGGTATGATATATCCCCTGCTCCCAAAATTTTTACTGCCTCATCCTTTTTTAGCAAACCGGCCTTAGACAATGTGGTTCTGTCTATTATTTCACCTGGCTTAAAACGACTAAGATCCTTTATATTAATAAGCTCATACTGTTTCTTAAATATATTTGTAAAGCCCCGTTTTGGAATTCTTCTCTGCAGAGGCATTTGCCCCCCCTCAAATCCTAAAGGGGCTCCTCCACCAGAACGTGAGTTTTGCCCCTTTGTCCCCCTTCCTGCGGTTTTTCCGCTTCCTGAGCCTTCTCCCCTGCCGATTCTTTTTCTCTTTTTCCTGGAACCTTTCGGTGGCATCAATTCATGTAACTTCATATAGGCTCCTGTAAAAAACTTAGTTCGCTCCGCTCACAATTGGAATGGTGGAATATTGGAATTATGGAATACTGGGTTCTGGGAAAATGGACCATTGAGTTAATGATAAAATTGCTCTTGACAGGGAAGTTTATAAAGTCATCAAGTGAGTAATTTCGTTTTAGAATCAACATTCCATTATTCCATTATTCCATGTGCGAGGCAGAAACGCAGGCCTTAAAACAGGCCTTTATTATCAATAAGTTATAGAAATTCCAAGATACTTATTCCTCAGGTCAAGGTTTCTTCTACAGTCTTCCCCCTTGATCTTGCTATTTCCTCTGGGGTTCTCAAAGACATAAGTCCATTAAGGGTGGCCTTAACCAGATTATGGGGATTATGGGAACGTAAGCATTTGCTAACAACATTCCTGGCACCGACCGCCTCTAAAACTGCCCTAACAGCACCTCCGGCTATAATACCAGTTCCTGGACGAGCTGGCTTAAGCAGAACAGAACTAGAACCAGAGACCCCGATTACCTCATACGGAATACAATCTTCTATAAGTGAAACTGGCCTCATATCCTTTTTAGCCTTTTCCCCTCCCTTTCTTATAGCCTCTGGTACTTCATTTGCCTTTCCAAGTCCAGTACCTACCATACCTTTACCATCGCCAACAACTACTATAGCGCTAAAACTGAACCTGCGGCCCCCTTTCACAACTTTTGCAACCCTATTAATATAAACAACCTTCTCGATTAATCCTATATCTTCGTCTTCTTTAATCAATTACCTCTCCTCTATAAGTAGTTTCTTGAGTTTGTTGTGTTAAAACCCTATGAACTCAATGAACCTAACAAACACAATGAACACTAGAATTTTAAACCATTCTCTCTTGCAGCATCAGCAAGCGCTTTAACCCTCCCGTGATAGAGAAAGCCATTCCTGTCAAAAACAACCTTCTTGATAAGCTTTTTTCTCCCTTTCTTTCCAATACTCTCGCCAACCAATATCGCACCCTTTGTGTTACCGCTGATGCCTTTAGTCTTAGACTTAAGATCCTTAGAGATGGTTGATGTTGCTACCAGGGTTCTCCCAACACTGTCTTCTATGATTTGGGCATATATATGAGTCGCTGTCTTGAAAACAGTCAAGCGTGGTCTTTCGGGTGTCCCTTTTATTTTCTTTCTCACCCTCTTTTTCCTTTTCAACCTATCCTCTCTCTTGTCTTTGATAGAGATCATTTATTGTGTTTGTTGGGTTTATTGTGTTTGTTGAGTATCTTGAGTTGCTGATTGCTTGATGCTGGCTACTCGTTGGCCCCTACCGCTTATTGCCTGCTATCTTTAATCCCTGCAATTAGTTTGAGTTTGTTGGATTCATAGTGTGTTAACACAATGAACACAAGAAACTCAACGAACTCAAGAAACTATTTTATGTTTTTACCCCTGTCTTTCCTGCCTTTCGTCTAACCGTTTCTTCCAGATATTTGACCCCTTTTCCCTTGTACGGCTCTGGGGTTCTAAAACTTCTAATCTTGGCTGCTGTAACCCCTAAAAGTTCCTTGTCTATCCCACTCAAAACTACCTTATTTTTCTGATCAAGCTGAGCCTCTATCCCTTTGGGAATATCATATGTAATAGGATTTGAATAACCCAGATTAAATACCAACTTATTACCTGTAAGCTCAACCCTATATCCTACACCAATTAGCTCAAGGGGCTTCTTAAATCCCTCGGTAACGCCTAAGACCATATTGGCTATTAGTGAGCGAAAAAGACCAAAAAGTGAGTTAGATTCTTTCGAGTTATCAAAAATTGATAACAATATCTGTGAACCATTGATATTTAATTTTACCTTAGGATGTATAAGCCGCCTTAATTCACCCTTAGGGCCTTTCACAGATAACATTTCACCATCAAGCTTAACCTCTACCTCCTCTGGCACAATAATCGGTTTTTTACCTACCCTTGACATCCCATACTACCAAATTGAGCAAATAATCTCTCCCCCTATTTCCATTTTTCTTGCCTCTCTATCGGTCATTACTCCCTTAGAGGTTGAAATGACATTGATACCAAGACCATTTAATACCCTGGGGATCTTTTTACACCTCGAATATATTCTGCAGCTTGGCTTGCTCATCCTTTCAAGTCCTTTAATAACAGGGCTCTTGTCCTCATTATATTTTAAGTAAATTACTATAATACCTTGCTTGTTATCCTTGATTATCTTGTAATTCCTTATATATCCTTCAAATTTTAATACCTTAGCTATATTAATCTTAATTTTGGAGCATGGAACCTCTACCTTATCATATGAAGCCATAATCCCATTTCTAATCCTCGTTAGCATATCCGCAATAGGGTCAGTCATCGTCATTATGCGTCTCCATTACTGCTCGTCTACCAACTCGATTTAATAACGCCTGGTATATCACCTCGTAAGGCCAAACCTCTGAAACAAATCCTGCAGATTCCAAATTTTCTCAAAAAAGCCCTGCTTCTGCCACAAATAGGGCACCTGTTATATTTACGAGAGGAAAATTTTGTCTTTCTCTTTGCCTTTGCAATCAAAGATTTCTTGGCCAAAGCAACTCCCTTCTCACTTCCGAAATAACAATCCCATCTTCTCAAGCAGAAAGCGACCTTCCGCATCTGTCTTGGCGGTAGTAACAATAGTAATATTAAGGCCCTTTACCTTATCAATCTTATCATAATTTATCTCAGGAAATATAATCTGCTCCTTAATACCTAATGTATAATTACCCCGACCATCGAAGGCCTTATCCGATAAACCTCGAAAATCTCTAACCCTGGGAAGGGTTACATTAAAAAGCTTATCTAAAAAATAGTACATTCGCTCCCTTCTTAAAGTAACCATACACCCTATTGGCATCCCTTCCCTAACCTTAAAGCTTGCAATGGACCTCTTAGCCCTTGTAACAACAGGTCTCTGTGCACCAATAAGGGCTAATTCTTCTACAGCAGAGTCAAGAACCTTAATATTATTTATTGCCTCCCCGAGACCTATGTTGAGAACCGCCTTTTCAAGCTTAGGTACCTCCATGATATTTCGATAACTAAACTCTTTAATCATAGCCGGCACAATCTCTCTAAAATATTTTTCCTTCAGTCGAGACACACTAACCTTTCTTTTTTATGAATTATCATAATAGGCGTCCAAAGTTTAAAGTCGAGTCGTTAAGTCGTCGATTAGTTTAGTAGTAAGAATCAAACTACTCAACTATTTAACCGATCAACAACTCAACCATTCCCTTTACTTATCTAAGATCTCTCCACACTTTTTGCAAAACCTGACCTTACTGCCATCCTCAAGCACCTTTCTACCTACTCTTGCTGCCTCAGCACATTTTCCACAGACAAGCATCAGATTAGATATATGAATTGGTGCCTCTTTTTCAATAATCCCCCCTTTACTTTTACCTCCAGCTTTTGTATGCCTCTTTACAATATTTAGTTTTTCTATTATGGCCCTTTCTTTTTTGGTAATCATATTCAAGACCGTGCCGATCTTTCCTTTTTCCTTTCCAGTGACTACCATTACCTTATCATTCTTTTTTATATGAAACTTCTTCTTAGCCATAATAGATGATCTTGCAGTTAAAGTACCTCAGGGGCAAGAGAGATAATTTTCATAAATCTTTTTAACCTTAGCTCCCTGGCGACAGGGCCGAAAATGCGTGTTCCAACCGGTTCATTCTGTTGATTGATTAACACGGCTGAGTTATCATCAAATTTTATATATGAGCCATCATCCCGCCTAATCTCCTTAACTGTCCTGACTATAACTGCCCTTAAAACATCACCCTTTTTTACCTTGCTATTAGGCAAAGACTCCTTAACAGATACCACAATAACATCTCCCACCCTTGCATATCTTCTCCTTGTCCCACCAAGAACCTTTATGCAGTATATTTTCCTGGCACCTGAATTATCAGCCACATTTAATATTGTCTGAGCCTGTATCATAGTAATAATTCCAAGTGAGCTAAAGTTTAAAGTGCCTAAAGTGCCTAAAATTTGAACAGACAACCGGGTTTTTTTCCAGAGATAACAATCTATATGAGCCAAAAGAAGCTCTTTATTAATCGTGAATTGGGCTCTAATTCTATTAATTACTAAATCCGTAATTCCAGCTAACCTATTTTTAACTTTAGTCCGCCTGCGGCGGAGCACTCATAAATTTAGGCACTTTTCTGATCCAGAATCTCTAATACCCTCCATCTCTTCAACTTACTTATTGGGCGACTCTCGATTATTCTAATTTTATCACCTATTTGACATCTATTATGAGGATCATCTACCATGTATTTTGACCGGTACCTCATGTACTTTTTATATTTCTTATGCCTGGCCAATCTTTCAACCAACACATTTACAGTCTTATCCATCTTGTTATTTAAAACAATGCCTGTCATCTCTCTTCCTTTACCACGTCTCTCCATCCTATGCCCCAGCTTTATCCTTCATGCCTTCTCTTTCAATACAGTTTTAACCCGAGCAATGTCCCTTTTTGTCTTTCCTATAACAGTATGATTACTTAACTGGCCTGTCGCCATCTGGAATCGAAGGTTAAACAACTCCCTCGCTAACTCCTTTTCCCGCTCCACTAATTCTTGGATGCTCAATTCCCGTAAATCCCCTGCCTTCACAATCTCAAGAACTCCTGCTTAAAAATTTAGTAGCAAAGGGTAATTTATGACCAGCGAGCCTAAAGGCCTCTTTAGCTATATTTGTATCTACACCTTCCATCTCATATAAAATCCTGCCAGGTTTTATTACTGCTGCCCAACCTTCTAAATTACCCTTACCCTTCCCCATCCTTGTTTCAGCAGGCTTTTTAGTTATTGGCTTGTCTGGAAAAACCCTTATCCATATCTTACCACCCTTCTTGACACATCTTGTTATTGCTATCCTTGCAGCCTCTATCTGTCTGGCAGACATAAAACCGCACTCTGTTGCCTGGAGGCCAAAATCACCAAATTCGATATCTGAACCTCTATAGGCCTTCCTTCTCATTCGCCCCTTTTGCACAACTCTATGTTTAACCTTTTTTGGGCTTAACATAACATTCCCTTTCATAACTGTTTAGCAGTTTCAGATACCTGCTAAACATCATTTCAAAATGTAAAATGCAAAGTGAAAATCTCAAAATATGAATATTTATCATAGTCATCATTTTGTATTTTGCAATCTTAGATTTGCATTTCGCACTTAAGCTTAGCTGTCTTTTTAGATAGCTACACTGTTACCCCCTTTCGATTCCCCTTTATTAGGCCAAATTTCACCTTTAAAGATGGTTACCTTTACTCCTATTACCCCATAAGTTGTAAATGCCTCAGTAAATCCATAATCTATATCTGCCCTTAGGGTATGCAATGGTACCCTGCCATCCCTGTACCATTCTCTCCTCGCCATCTCTGCACCACCAAGCCTACCACTACAGGAAATCTTTATACCCTTGGCACCAAATCTCATGGCCGAATTAATACCCTTCTTCATGGCCCTGCGAAATGCCACCCGGCGAACCAATTGTATAGCTATATTCTCTGCAACTAATTGGGCCTCCAATTCCGGCCTTCTTACCTCTTTAATATCAATAAAAACCTCCCGTTTAATTTTGGTCTCAATTTCCTTCCTTAAATTTTCTATCTCTGCCCCTCTCTTACCTATTATAATCCCCGGTCTGGATGTATAAATCCTGAGCCTTACCTTGCTGGCAGCTCTCTCGATCTCTATCTTAGATACACCAGCCTGATAAAGCCGTTTTTTTAAAAATCTCCGAATCTCATTGTCTTCTATGACAAGTGATGCAAACTCGGAACCAGCAAACCACCTGCTATTCCAAGTCCTATTGATACCTAATCTCAATCCTACCGGATGTACCTTTTGCCCCACTAAAGCCTCCAGTTTGGTCAAATGGTTAAATAGTTGAATAGGTTAATCATTAAATTGCTAAACTGTTCATTAAGGAAGCGGTATTTTATCAATCGGTTACTTTTCCCCATTCAACCATTAACCAATTGACGATTTATTAAGCTATCTATCATTAAGTATAACCGTCAGGTGACTGGTTCTCTTTCTTATCCTTGCTGCCCTACCCATAGCCCGCGGCCTAAAACGTTTTAACGTTGGTCCTTCATCAGCAAATATATGCTTTATAAGCAAATTATCAACATCAGTATCAGGATGTTGACTGGCATTGGCAACAGCAGAATTGATTAACTTACGTAGAATAGGGGCCCCTTTTTGTGGAGCGAATGTTAATAAGTTGAGTGCCACTTCGACCTTTTTCCCTCTTATCTCCCTCATAAGTAATCTAATCTTCCTGGGGGATACTCGCATATATTTTGCAATAGCTTTAACTTCCATACTCTTAAAAACTTAAATAATTTTGTCTCTCTTTGGATATAGTCCGTTTATAGTTGTCAGTCGTCCCCTAAAAAGCGCTGGCTGATAAGATTGGGAGTTTCCAAGTTTTTGATACTAAGAGCTTAAAAATATAAGTACAACTGACTAATGACCACTGACAAATGACAACTTATTTTTTCTTCCCCTTCAAGCGTGATTTCTTATCGCCTCTGGTATGGCTATGGAATATTCTTGTTGGCGAAAATTCACCTAATTTATACCCTACCATATCTTCGGTGATAAATACCGGAATGAATTTCTTCCCATTATGCACAGCAAAAGTCAGACCAATAAAATCTGGCAATATAGTAGACCGCCTGGACCATGTCTTGATAACCTGATGGGTATTCTCCTCCTCTGCCCTCTTTACCTTTTTCATTAAACTTTCATCCACAAAAGGTCCCTTCTTTACTGAGCGCGGCAACCCTTCCTCCTTTCTATCTTCTTCTTTTAATAATCAATTTGTCGCTTATCTTGTTGCGCCTTGTCCTAAACCCTTTAGTGGGAACGCCCCAGGGTGTAACTGGATGCCTGCCCCCTGATGATTTCCCTTCTCCACCTCCAAGTGGATGATCAACCGGATTCATAGCCACACCTCTTACATGTGGCCTTCTTCCTGACCAACATGCTCTCCCCGCCTTACCGAGGGAAATATTTTCATGATCTAAATTTCCGATCTCCCCAATGGTGGCCCGGCAATCCAGCAATATCATTCTTACCTCACCTGAGGGGAGCTTCACCTGTGCGTACTTCCCTTCCTTAGCCATCAATTGGGCATATCCCCCTGCACTTCTTGCTAACTGTCCACCATGACCCACATGTAATTCTATATTGTGTATATGGGTACCTATGGGAATATTCTTTAGAGGCATAGTATTACCTGTCTTGATCTCCACACCCGCTCCGGATTCTACCCTATCACCAACATGTAATTTATCTGGGGCCAGCATATAAGCCTTCTCTCCATCTAAATAGTGAAGGAGGGCAACCCTCGCTGACCTATTAGGGTCATATTCTATTGAGGCCACTGTAGCCGGAATATTATCTTTTCGCCTTCTAAAATCAATGGTCCTATATCTCCTCTTGTGACCTCCTCCCCTATGTCTGAGGGTTATCCGACCGTTAAAATTTCTGCCGCCAGACTTCTTTATTGGCTTCAATAAGCTCTTTTCTGGCTTACTGCTTGTAATCTCTTCAAAGGTTGATACTGTCTGAAATCGCCTTCCAGGTGAGGTTGGATTATTCTTTTTAAGTGCCATATCTATCCCGTTTTGAAACTTGAAACTTCAAATATCAAATGGAAATTCTCTACTTTACTTCCATTTTTCAATCTTCAATCTTCAATTTACAATCTTCAATCCCTAAATACCTTCAAAAAATTCGATATTCTCACCCTGGGCAAGTCTTACAATCGCCTTTTTCCAGTCTGCCTTTCTTCCCACATTCCTTCCTACCCTGCGTTCCTTGCCTTTGACATTCATCACCCTTACGCTTAAGACCTTAACCTTAAATATGCTCTCAATAGCATTCCTGACCAATATCTTGTTAGCACGTCTGTCCACCTCAAATGCAAGTTGATTTGATTGTTTCTTTTGTTTTGTACCCTTCTCTGTTATCAGAGGTCTTTTAATTATCTGATAAAGATCCATCACTTAGCAAGGGCCTCCTCAACTATCCCTAAAGCAGATTCAACAAATAAAAGATATTCATGAGTTAAGATATCATGTACATTTAGTCCTTCAGCTCTTAAGAGTTTGACCTTTCTAATATTTCTAGAAGACTTTTCAATGTTCTCATCTGGCTTTTCCGTAACGATGAGAACATTATCTAAATCAAAGTTCTCTAAGATCTCAAAAAATTTCCTGGTTTTTATCTCCTCAAGACGAAGGTTATCAACTACAATGAGTTGACCTGTCTTGAATTTATCGGCCAAAGCCATACGTAAAGCCGCCTTTCTTACCTTTTTATTAATCTTAAATGAATAATCTCTTGGTATAGGTCCGAAGGTTACGCCACCACCCCTCCTCAATGGTGAAGATGCCGCTCCTGCCCTGGCCCTGCCAGTACCTTTCTGCCGCCATAGTTTTCTAGTGCTAGCCCTTACCTCAGATCTATTTTTGGTCGAGGCACTACCAGAACGAGAACTGGCCAACTGATCCCTTACCACCTGATGGATTATATCCTCTCTGATAGAAACAGTGAAGATCTCATCCCTTATGTCTCGCTCAGAAATCTTCTCGCCTTTTAAATTATGTACATCTATAAGGGCCATTACTGGTTGATTAGTTAAATGGTTGATTAGTTAAATGGTTGAGTCGTTGAGTGGTTGAATTTTCACCACTCAACCAATCGACCACTCAACGACTTAACCGAACTTCTAACAACCTCCCTCTACTGCCAGGAACTGCACCTTTTACTAAAATTACGTTCTTTTCCTTTACCACATCAACCACCTTTAGATTCTTAACTGTCACCTTTTTGTTACCCATCCTGCCAGGAAGCTTCTTCCCCTTCATCACCCTGCTTGGAGTTGCACTGGCACCAATTGAACCCGGAACTTTGTGGGAGCGAGAGCCGTGACTTTTAGGACCTCCACTAAACCCCCATCTTTTAACAACTCCGGTAAAACCCCTTCCTTTGCTAACACCTTTTACAGTTACCAGGTCCCCAACATTGAATATCTCACTATTAATCTCCTGTCCAAGTTCAAATGAGTCGACATCATCCACTTTTATCTCCCGTAAAAAGGCAAATCCGCCTTTTCCTGCTGCCTTAAAATAACCCAATAGTGGCTTATTCAGTCGTTTATCTTTTTTTGGCTGAAAGCCCATCTGAATAGCATTATATCCCTCTCTCTCGATCCTCTTAATCTGAATGATATAACATGGGCCAACCTCAAGCACAGACACAGGTACGCTTTCCCCATCCTCACGAAAAACACGTGTCATACCAATCTTCTTTCCCAAAATACCCTTGACCATCTTCCACTTTTCCTCAGATGTCTACACAATCTAATCTTTCAAAACTTATGTCAAATGTTATCAAGCTGCCTCTCTCAGATAAGTAATTTCTTGTGTTTTTTTGGTTAAAACCCTATGAGCTCAATAAACCCAACAAACTCTAAAGCTTTATCTCTACATCTACACCAGCGGATAGATCCAATTTCATAAGGGCATCCACTGTCTGCTGAGTGGGTTCCAAAATATCTATCAACCTCTTATGGGTTCTTATCTCGAACTGTTCTCTCGATTTTTTATCGACGTGAGGCGACCTTAAAACACAATATTTATTAATCTCCGTTGGAAGTGGTATTGGACCGGCAACCTTTGCTCCGGTCCCCTTAGCAGTATCCACAATCTCGGAGACAGATTGATCTAAAAGTTTATGATCGTAGGCCTTAAGGCGAATCCGGATCTTTTGATTATTCATAACGGCTTTTTTCATCTCTTACTCTGCAATATCACTTATTA
>SDBV01011985.1_pt1 | contig 11153 bp, 10 predicted proteins | sample 2277081 | NCBI WGS metagenome assembly SDBV01 (sample SAMN10402039, study PRJNA504765) | marine sediment metagenome | isolation source: marine sediment core GS10_PC15, 223 cmbsf | place: Arctic Ocean: Southern Knipovich Ridge | collected 2010
GAGGACTACAATGAACCATAACAAGAACCTCTTTTTTTAATATCTCTTGTAATAAATTAAGATCTTCCAGATATTTGCCATCATCACTGAAACCTATAACAAAAGGTTTTATTTTATCTATATCAACCAGTTCTTTGCCTTCTAGATTTTTTGTTATTGCACTAACGGGAATAGCATGACAATATCTTTTTATTTCCAATGACTGTTTTACTCTCTCTAAGTTATCAATAGGGGGATTACAGTTTGCCATATAAACAACGACGCTAATTCCACTTTCTTTTGCGATTTTTGTATGTTTCGGAATATCATTCCTTAAATGAGCATGTATATCTATAATTGGAAAGTTAAAATTCATACTTTTTCATTCTACCAAAAAACCACCTCTTTAGATAGGACGGCTTTTTGTTAGTTTAATAAAAAAGACCCAAAATCTTCTTGGGTCTTTAACTTCTTGAGAATATGAAACACTAAGAGCGACTCTTAAGTGTTTTTCTGAAAAAGCTTACCTTGGTAGCTGTTCTCTCTGCCATTGGTATAAAAATGATACTGAAAATCACGGTAAAAAGAACAACTATCCAGCCCCAAACAGCTAAAGCTGCTCCCGGGCTTTCTTTAACAATAGCCAAAAATTCTGGCTGGATGAACTTTGACAAAATAATCCCTGTGGCTATCACCATAGAACCTAATAGACACATGAGAACAAGGCACCAAGGTCTTACTTCAATTTCACCATTTTCCTGCTTCTTGTAGATTTTCATTTCAAATCTCCTTTTTTTCAAAATTTTCGTTATTTCTATTTTTAATGAACTATCCAACACTATACACCCATTACTTAGATTTGTCAACAAAAAACCCGGGGGAATAACCTCGGGAAATTAACTCCCCCTACAGGACGCATTCAGAACCATTGATTGGGGAAAGATGAGGGAAGAAATAGGCAAATTAAGCTTTGCTGGAAAAGAAAAACCCGATAGTTTTTTCTCGGGTTTTTGATTTACAAAAAGGCTATTCTTTAGGCTGCTTTATAAACACAAAGTAACAATTGATTGCCTCTTTGGATAACAATTCCTTGAGGGTGAGAACCCCAAGTATCACATTTGCCTTCGTAAAGAAGCTTTGTGCCGTTAAGCAGGAATTTGTTGCCTATTCGGATAACAAATCCTTGAGGGTGAGAATGCCAATTATTACATTCGCCTTCGTAAAGAAGCTTTGTGCCGTTAAGCAGGAATTTGTTGCCTATTCGGATAACAACTCCTTGAGGATGAGAACCCCACTTATCGCATTTGCCCTCGTAAAGAAGCTTTGTGCCGTTAAGCAGGAATTTGTTGCCTATTCGGATAACAATTCCTTGAGAATGAAAATCACACCCATCGCATTTGCCCTCGTAAAGAAGCTTTGTGCCGTTAAGCAGGAATTTGCTGCCTATTCGGATAACAAATCCTTGAGGGTGAGGATACCAACTATTACATTTATCCTCGTAAAGAAGCTCTGTGCCGTTAAGCAGGAATCGGTTGCCTATCCGGATAACAATTCCTTGAGGATGAAAACCCCAATTATCCCATTTGCCCTTGTAAAGAGAAATAATATCTCCTGTGTTGGCTAATGAAATTAATTTTTCAAAATCTCCTTCTGTTGTTTGTGTAGGTTCCATTAGAACTTACCTCCTTTCTGAATTTAAGTAATATTTAACGATATTAAGAACTGATTTTGTTATATACTTTAATTATAGATTTGTCAACAAAAAACCCGGGGGAATAACCTCGGGAAATTAACTCCCCCTACAGGACGCGTTCAGAACCATTGATTGGAGAGAAATTAAGGAAAGATTGGTAGGTTTGGAGCCTATTTTAGCAGGAATTTAAACTTCTTCAGATTTTGATTATTCAGGGAAAAGCAACCTAAAAGGATATCCTATATAATCTCTGGTTGTCTTTCCGCAATTAAGGTTTTTAAGAAAATCTACCATCTCATCAGTAGTCTTTTTAGGGTCTACTTCTTTTTTATTTAACAAATGTTAAAGCTTTTCCTAATTGAGTTCCTCTCCCAGTTCTTCCAATCCTATGAATATAATCATCGTATGATTCAGGAAGTTCATAGTTAATAACATGAGTAATACCATTAACATGTAATCCACGTGCAGCCACATCAGTTGCAACTAAAACTTGCACACGACTATTTTTGAAACTTATTAGGGCATGTTTTCTCTGTCCTTGTGTTCTGCCTCCATGAATAGATTCTACTTTTAGCCCACGTTTTGTTAATATTTTTGACAAATTCTCTACTCCTCTTTTTGTACGTCCAAACACTAAAACTTTTTTAAAATCATCATTAAGCAATAAATCATGTAATACATCTATCTTATTTGAATTACGAACTCGTACAATGTCCTGCTCAATATTTGTTGGGATTTCTGTTTTTTTGACAGAAACTATGCTTGGATTATTTAAGAAATCTTTAGCAAGAGCTTCTATCTTTTTTGACATAGTTGCAGAAAAACAAAGAGCTTGTCGCTTTTCTGGTATATAGGTCATTAAAAGTTGAATGGGTTTAATAAATCCCATATCAAGCATTCTATCTGCTTCATCAAGTACTACTGTATGCACTCTATTTAATTTAAGTTTCTTTCTATCTGCCAAATCAATAAGACGTCCTGGAGTTCCAATAATAAAATGATTATTATTCCTTAATTGTTTAATTTGTAGCCATATTCTTTCTCCACCTATACACGTAATAGATTGAATCTGCATTTGTCTTATAATGCTCTTAAGTTCTTGTTCTATTTGTAATGCAAGCTCTCTAGTAGGGGTTACGATAAGAATCTGTTCATTTTGATTTTTTAATACTTTTTCAACAAGTGGAATAAGGAAAGCTGCTGTTTTCCCAGTTCCAGTATTAGCAAGACCAACTACATCTTTTCCTTGAAGGATAAGAGGAATAATCTTATCTTGAATAGGGGTTAATTGGATATACCCTCTTTGTTCAACAGATTGTAATAGTGCAGAATTTAATTTAAAATCTTTTAATGAATATTCTGGAACAAATGTCTTTTCTGGAGTTCGTGAAACTGATGCTTTATTAATAAAGGAAGATATATCAAGTTTTGGCATTCTTGCCCCACCATTTTTAGATGAAAATCGCGTAGGTCTGTTATTAAACCTACCTCCTTTCTTTGAGCTATTAAATCCTCTGTTTCGATTAAACTTTCCAAACGATCTATTTCTTGGTGATTTTTTATTATACATATTATTTATTTCCTCGTTTAGCTTTTGTACGACTTGCTTCTGTAAGATAATGTTTTCTTAATCTCACACTTTTGGGAGTTATTTCTAAATACTCATCTTTATCCATTATTTCTAATCCTGTTTCAACGGTAATTATCTGAGGTTTTGTAAGATTAATTGCTTCATCAGAAGAAGAAGATCTCATATTAGTAAGATGCTTTCCTTTAATTGGGTTTACTGTCATTTGATTCCCTTTTGTTGTATTTCCAATTACCATTCCTTCATATACTTTAGTGTTTTCTTTAATGTATAATGTGCCTCTTACTTGTAGATTACCAAGCGAAAAAGCTAATACCTTGCCAGTTACTCCTGAAATCATTGATCCAACCTTCTTATGAGCAATTTCTCCAGCGTATGGACGATATTCAATAACTCGACTAGCTAGAATACCTTTTCCTTTTATATCTATGATAAATTGACTTCTATATCCGAATAAACCACGACTTGGACCTTCAAATTGCATTAAAAAACGACCTTCTTGCAGATCCATATGTAGTAATTTTGCTCCACGAGAGCTTAATTTTTCAATAACTGTTCCCTGAAAACCTTCTGGCACGTCTGCTATGATTTCTTCAAATGGCTCATGTTTCTTTCCATCAACTTCTTTAGTGACAAACTGAGGTTGAGAAACCTGAAATTCATATCCTTCTCTACGCATATTTTCAATAAGAATAGCAATATGCAATTCCCCTCTTCCACGTACAATAAATCTCTTAGATGATTGTGTATCAAATTCTATTTTTAGCCCTACATTCATTTCAAGTTCTTTTTCTAAGCGTTCTCTAATTTGTCTACTTGTTACAAACTTCCCTTCCTGTCCAGAAAATGGAGAATTATTGGCTAGAAAGGTAAGTTCAATTGTAGGTTCATCTACTGAAATATTCTCAAGTAATTTTTGATCTTCAAATTTTACTAATGTATCTCCAATATATACATCTGGAAGTCCAGCAATTATAGCAATATCTCCAGCTCCAACAGATTGTGTATCTTTTCTAGTAATTCCTTCGAATACAAATAGTTTTGTTACTTTATGATTTTTAGTTTCTCCAGAATGCTTTTTAACATATATAGTATCTCCGACATTAACACTACCACTATGTACGCGAACAATAGCAAGACGTCCTAAAAAATTATCATATGCTAGATTAAAAGGCTGAGCGCAAAACGATTTACCACTATCTTTTGAAGATACTGGCACATATTCTAAAATTACATCTAACATTGGATTAATATCTTTTGCTTCGTCACTAATGTTACGCTTTGCAATTCCATCTCTGGCGATAGTGTATACTGTTGGAAAATCAATTTGTTCATCAGTGGCTTCAAGTTCCATAAATAATTCCATTACATCATCATGCACTTGATCAGGATTAGCTGCTGGTTTATCAATTTTATTAATTACTAATATAGGTCTCAATCCAAGCTCCAAAGACTTTTTCAATACAAAACGAGTTTGGGGCATTGGACCATCTTGTGCATCTACTACTAATAGAACTGAATCAACAGAACGCAATACTCTTTCTACTTCAGAACCAAAGTCTGCATGACCTGGTGTATCTACAATGTTAATCTTGGTATCTTTATACAGTACTGCAGCGTTTTTTGAGTAAATCGTAATACCACGCTCCTTTTCGAGTATGTTCGAATCCATACTTACTTCTTTATCTACAGCTCCTGTTTGCCGTAAGATAGCATCTGTAAGTGTAGTTTTTCCATGATCAACATGGGCTATAATAGCTATGTTTCTAATTTCCATATTTATTCAAATAAAAAAAATCCCCTCGATAAATATAAGGAGATTTCAGTGACTTCACAAGCTAGTAAAGCCATAAAGAGTTCATATCTTTTTTTCTCCTCGATAAATCACATAAGTGATTTTTTAAATCTAATAATCCTAATTTATCATACTTACTCTATCCTGTCAAGGATAATTGTTAATTTGTAAAGCGTTGTTTACACTTTCTACATTCTCTAAACTTATTAAATTAGCTCCGGGGGACGGATGACGTTAGAACCTGTTTACTTGCTTATAGTATGAGTAAGTAGCTCTAAAGGATATCGTTTACCAGAAAAATAATCTTTTACCATTTTCTTAATATCTAAATCACGAAGGGTGTTTGAATCCATTTTTTCTATTTCTTCTGGTTTGAACCATTTCTTTTCTGAGACATCGTCAGAGAGTTCTTCTGTTTCTTTTTCAGAAACATCTCCAAGAAAAATAATTTTTATAGGATGATGAATGGGCTGGAGGTCTTCTCTGGCTAAAGAGTAAATACCAAGAATATGAGTTGGTGTAAAATCTAAACCCGCCTCTTCTTTTACTTCTCTTTTTACTCCTTCAATGAGGTCTTCCCCCACTTCAATCCATCCAGCAGGATGATTCCATTTTCCTATATCTGTCCCCTTTTTGGCTTCTTTAACTAAGAGAATTTTACCATTTTTCTCTATTATTGCTCCTACGACACCGAATGTTTGTGTAAAAACTCTTTTCATAAGTTTATATTTCATTCTACCAAAAAACCGCCCAACTGAATAGGCGGAAATTTGCTCCCCTAGTCGGTCTAGAACCTGGGTTTTAAAGGGAAAATAGAAGCTTTTTGATGGTGTCCTATAATGCCTCTCGGTCGGGCTATTTTAAGCTAAAATGAGACAAATAAGATACTACAAAAAAATCAGAAACGTCCCTATTTTTCTACTACTTTCTATTTTTTTATATATATCAGTTATCAATTCAAAAAATTAAGCCGACCAAGTAAATCTATATATGTATTGTTTGACAATGCCCTGCGCTTCAATGGCTTGAAGAGAAAATTAATTTCCCCACTCATTTCGTTATAAACAGCAATACCAACATTGAATTTTTTAAAAACAGAACTCTGTGACTTGAGTAAATTCTTTTTTGCTTCAGGCATAACTACAAAAACTCTCGTTGAAAATGATCTGTATCTTATCGACTGGCGCAATGCAGATTTCCAATCTGCTATCTTAAATTCCAATGTTGTTATTTCAATACGTGGTATTTTCAACGTTGCTACTATCTTATATTTGTTCCTTACCTTATTAACAAGGTTAGCTGCTATTAATTCGTTCAACGCTTTTATAATATATGGCCTGCTTAATCCAACCAATTTAACAATTTCATCCACCATGAGGCTTTTTCTATTTTTTTGTAACAGAGAAATAATTTTTGAGTTGCCATTTATAAAAAGCGATCCGTTATCTTTCGTAAACTTATCCACTTTCGCCTTATCACTTTTAGAAATAACCAAAACATCGGGTATGCCTTTTGATGTTTCGAGTTGTTCGAAAACAATACCCTTATTAACAATAGTATCTTGAACAAGATTTCTATTAACAAATGAGCTTACAAATGTAGCTTCAGTCATACCTCTATTATATAACTAATAGACTATTTAAGAAACCTCTGCTTCAAATAGTGTAATTGCTTCTCGCCATACTGATAAAAATTGTGAACCGGCTTCTAGATGAAACGATATGTTATTTGTTTTTAATAATGCATAAGTTGCAACAGCGTCACCAATAATTTTCTTTAAATAATTCAAGCGTTCATCCATGCTATTTTTGCTTTCTATCTCGGTCATAACAGTTTTGATAACAGTCCAGTAATGCATTACTTCTTCTTCCAGTGTCCATTCTTGTGAGGATGGATTCTTTCGCAATTTACTATCCGTGGCACCACTCATTATGACATTATTAATTAATCCAGCTTCATAAATAGGTTGCAGTTCTTCATTTATAAAAATTGAATTTAATAATTGTATTGAAGTATATTTGTCTTTTCGAAAACCACCACGTGATTGCTTAAACCTATCCTTAGTAAAGTGTTTTTGTTTTTTGTGCCACCCATTTACAACAACAGAAGCACCCGCTGCTTTTAATAGTATTGAATATATATCAACATACCCGACTATCACATCATAGTTATTATCTTTAAGAACATTCACAATATACATCACATTAGCTAACCGTTGAGGATCCGTCCATTGCAAATTATCGCTCATAACTCTATCAATAAAAATATAAAACCCATGAGCTTTACTGCTAGTAATTGTATTGAGAAACTCCAATAACTGTTCTTTCTGCTGGAGTGCCAATTCGTTAATCGGGAGAGATAAATATAATTTTAAATCGCTATCTTGGATGCAAATCATATTCTCTGAGAGTTCATACATACCAGCATTTATAATTTGTCTTCTACCGTCAAAACTATCCATAATCAATGCCGGTGATATAATTTCAGTCAACCCTAAATCACATTGATAGCCAATTGTTTCCTTCACGTACTGTTCTAACTTCTTGGGTGTGAAATCAGATGCAATGTCCAATAGCTTAAAATATGGATAAGAATTAAGCTTTCCATAAGTATCTCCTTTTATCACCGACGCAAAAAACTGGGGATCAAATAATATCCTCTTCTCCGGATATTTATCCTGAATATCCTCGACATATTTGGCTACAGTTGTAGATGATTTAGTTCGTGGTTCCAAAATAAGGCCATCTGTAAGACCCTCTTCCAAAGATGAAGTCACTTTAGTTCCCGGTCCGTGGCCGTCTTGTACAAATAACATAGTATTATGCCTCAATATTTTTAATATCAGCTAATAAACCATCAACATCCTTGTACCTCTGATGAGCTCTTTTTTTTATCATCTTATTAATTATAACTAAAATCTTATCATCAACGCCAACTGTCTGACTATCTAATTCAGGCGGTACATACATAATAATCTTCTTAAAAAGCTCAATTTGGTCCATGTTCCTCGTAAAATATGGGTGTTGGCCGTGGGCTATTTCATAAGCAACAATCCCCAGAGAATATATATCCGTTCTTACGTCTCTGCATCTAGTAGCTTTAAGCTGTTCTGGAGACATATATGGTAATGTTCCTACACTCATGCCCGTAGGTGTCAAGGATGTCTCGCATGTTGCATAAGCAATACCACTATCAATCAACACAAAATTATTTGAACTCTCATTATACATTATATTTTCAGGTTTTATATCCCTATGGACATAACCCCTTTTCCATAGTTCATTCATACCACAACAAACATCTTTTAGCAGTTCAAAAATAAATTGATTCTTATCTTCAATAGAATTATCTCTCATCATTTCCCGAACAGTTCTACCATGAATATAGTCCTCCACGTAATAATAATACACACCATCCCGACTAGTTAGCATACCGGGGTCAACCCCACTATTCCCCTTCGGTAAATAAATGCTGTTGATGGTATTTATTATTTTAACCTCTCTCAAAATTCTATTTAATCCAGCATTCTCTAAAACGTTATTATCGTCTGTATCCGTAATTCTAGCAAGTTTTAAAACCACTTCATTATTTTGATAATTCGCCTTATAGACAGATTTTTGACCACCTACTTTCAATTGAATAATACTTTTAAGATCGGGAAGTTGTTTTTGAATTTCTTCAATAGTCATAATTTATGTTTTCCTATAAGAGTAAAGCGGGAATGTTTCTGATTTTTTAATTATCTTTCTGTTTTAACAATTCTTTAATGCCGTTCGGTCTCCCGAACCGAGCACTAGCCTGCTCCGGGGATGGTACAATATTAGAACTTGGTTTTGGGAGAATTTTCCAAGAGTTGAAACAATCAAGCGATAACTATCAGACCTTCTATCTCATTTTTTATTTTTCCGTACTTTTTTTCTAAACGATCGAGCTGCTTTATCAGACTAGCGCTATCTTCGCTTGTAACTTTATATTTTTTTAAACGATCTAGTATCATCTTTAAAACTTCATGAATTCTAAATTCCCAACCTTTATCTATATTCATTTCAAGCAACTTAATCATTAACTTCGTAGCACTTTTTCCCCTAGCCAAAGCATCTTCAATAGTGGATACTACATTCCTTCTATTGATTTCAAACAATTCATTATCGATGTTATCCAGCCTTGAATTTACTTTAAAAGATCTTGCTTTAAGCTCTGAGGCAATAAATTTTTTAAAGCGTCCCTCTAAAGTTTCGATGATTTTTGGCGTTATTATTTTATTGATACTCGATGCAAATTCTTTTTTCCTTTTAAGGATTTGTCTAATAATTAAAATAGTTAAAATCAAAAACCACAATAAGAATAAAATATTGAGATAAGGACTAACCTTTAAGAAAAAATTTAACAGAGAGCGAAATATCCCCCATTTAGTAAAATAATCTAGTATACCAAGCAAAACTAAAAAACCAGTGCCAAGGGAGACAAATCTCTTCCAATACCTTCCTAATACGCTAATGGTTTTATTGATCTTCATAGAAATATATTCTTCCAATCTATATCCACCCCAAGTCTATCTTTTTTTAGTTTAAAAATCAAGCTGATTTAAAATCGCTATTTCAGCAATAAAAGTTCGAGTCCTGCCCCGGGTAAAACAAAAAACCTGCTAAAATAGCAGAATTTTAAGATAGAGTTCTAGTAAAATGCGCTGAGTCCGGCGGCAGGACTCGAACCCCGGTAGTAGAGCGGAGCTCACTACGGGGCATGCTTTTTTAAAAACCAATGAAGTCGCGGATTTCTGTAATGGAGATGGCTGTAACTTTTCCTTCAGAATCAATTGTGTTTAATCCTAATAACTCCCCGCTAATGTTGAATAATGGGCTTCCTTTGAGGGTATATTTTTCAAAGATATTGGTGCGAATATAATCTTTGGTAAAAAATTTAACAATCCCCTGATTAACCATTGTTAGGGGACCCATTTTATCAAAAATCATTCCAATTAGAAAAATCCTTTCTCCTAATCTTAATCTTTCAGAATCAACAAAGCCAACAGTAGATAAACCATCTGCTTCAATTTTTACCAAAGCTAAATTCTTTTCTAAATCTCTCTTTAAAATTTGAACTTTTGGGGTTTTGCCATCAACAAAAAAAGTGAACTCACCCCCCTCAGGGACGAGTTCTGCCAAGGTAACTACCAAGCCATCTGAAGTAATAATTAAGCCAGAGCCTGTAATAGTCTTTCCTTTCTTTGTTTTTGTTAATATCCCCGCCACTGCTTTTTCAACTTTTTCAACAGCGTCCTGAAGAGCAACATTTTCCTGAACAGTAATCTCATTTTTTTCAGTCACATAAATCGGGCCATCAACATATTGATATTTTAAAAGAGGATTCTCTACAAAATAAGGCCAGAGAATCCGGTCAGCAAAAACCCCGCCAGACATTCCAACTGCGAAAATAACAATGATTTTTAAGATATTTTTAATCATTTAGACCAGAACTTTTTCTTTCTTTTTAGTTCTTATCAAATCACCTGGAGTTCTGATGACAATTTTTTTAGCTTCCTCTTCAACAAACACTTCTTCCCCTTTTCTAACCAAGCCAGCTACAATCTTCATAGCCAAGGGATCAAGAACCTTCCGCTGAATCACCCTTTTCAATGGCCTGGCTCCTAAATTGGGGTCAAATCCTTGTTCAGCCAGAAGTTTTTTTGCTTTTTCTGAAACTTTAATTTTAATCTTTTTATTTTCCAGGCGTTTGGCAACCTTCTCTAATTCAAGGTCAACTATCTTTCTAATCTCCGCCTTGTCAAGATAATTGAAAATAATAATTTCATCAATCCTGTTCAAGAACTCCGGCCGGAAACTCTCTTTAAGCGCGTCTAGCACTTTATCTTTTAAAGATTGCTTCTCTGCCTGCTCTGTTTCCCCTGCAAAGCCGAGAGAACCCATTCTGGCAATGTGTTCTGAACCGACATTTGAAGTCATAATCAAAATCGTGTTTTTGAAAGAAGCCACTCTGCCTTTGGCATCAGTTAATCTGCCGTCTTCTAAAATCTGAAGCAGAATATTAAAAACTTCGGGATGAGCTTTTTCAATTTCATCAAGTAAAATTACACTATA
>SDBV01011986.1_pt1 | contig 11152 bp, 10 predicted proteins | sample 2277081 | NCBI WGS metagenome assembly SDBV01 (sample SAMN10402039, study PRJNA504765) | marine sediment metagenome | isolation source: marine sediment core GS10_PC15, 223 cmbsf | place: Arctic Ocean: Southern Knipovich Ridge | collected 2010
ATTCGTATTTACCGGAGAATAATAACCCGAATCTTCTATTTCTCTGGGGTTATGCTCCATATCTGGTAGAAATATCTAAAAGTTAAAGCGATTCTACGGCCGGATGGAATAATTCACCCACACGCGCCTCCCAAAGCCACGTGCTTTGCAGGTGGATACTTTACCTAGGCAAGTAATAAAATTGCTAAAAAATATAAATAATGTAATGCTTATATTGACAAATAAAATTTAAGGACTATAATACAGAAATAACGTTCACGATAACGTTAATTCTTTCAGTTCAAGGGGGTGATATAAATCAAAGTTGAGATCCTCGACTCGATTATGTTCAGGTAAGGAAAGAGCATCCGGTAGACAATCGAGGTAGCCGTTTTCGAATTCATGACGTAAATCACAACACCGAAGTTAGTGCAAGCGTACAAGGACGTAGCATGCCCACAAAGATTGAGGTCGCTGTGTCTGCAAATAAGCACTTTCGCCCAGTCGAGGAAGGTTAAACAACCACCAACGGCTTGTTGATGAAAGGAGGTGAGCACGAGGTGTATTGAATAGATTGATTTCGTTGAAGTTTAACAATATCAAGAATGTTTAAGGAGAACAAAATGAAAATTAAATCAATTTTATTTCCATTGATTATGATTATATTCATAATCTCTTTCGTGAGTGCCGAAGGTGCACAGGAGGTAAAAGAAGAGAAGGTCAAGCTGACACTTTACTGTAGTCAGTCTATATACCGGGATGCGATTCTAACAGAACTGACAACGGAGTATTCAAATCTACGTCCAAATGTAGATATAAAGTACACTCCATTTGGTGGTTCTTTGGCAGATTCCGAAGCCAAAATTGCATTGTCGCTATCTCAAAAAACTGGACCAGACATATTTCGTGCTCTTAACATGTCGTCGGTAGGATGGGCAGCCAGCGGATGGATTGATCCTCCTCCTGATGATCTAAAACAATTCATAAAAGAGAATATTGCCAGTCCTTCTTTGCTTCGTGCAGTGACATACAAGGGGGAGATGTTTACACCTCCGCTTGATGGTAGTTGGTTCATGCTCCACTATAATAACAGAATGTTCGAAAGCGCAGGACTTAGGATACCCTCAGGTGATGATTGGAACTGGGAAACGTTTATTTCTTTTGCAAAGAAATTAACTTTGTATGACTCGTCCGGACAAATCACGAGAAGCGGATGGTCAATACGGAAAAGAGGCAACCCTGAAGGCACTGGATCCAAGTGGCTTCCGTTCTTTTTCCAAGCAGGAGGGAACCAACCTTTCGATGCTGAAAGAGCTTACATCAATTCAGATGCCGGTTATGAGGCTCTCAATTTCTATGAGGATGCTTTGTATAAACACAAAGTCGATGATCTCGAAATCGAAGAGGACTACAAGGCTTTAGGACACGAAAAGACTGCAATGGTAATTCGGCTGCTCGATGTTATGAGCGGCTTGATGAGCAAGAACTTCCCTGGTTTTGAATGGCAAGTTGCCAAGTTACCGAAAGGGAAACGATCGGCAACCGTACTCACCAGCGCAACGTGGTCTGTGAATGCATTCAGTGATTACAAAGAAGAAGCATGGGATTTTCTGCGTTGGTTTTATAAGCCGGATCAATACTACAGGTGGGTAAAAGGAATAGGAGGATTTCCTCTTTTCAAGGATGCACTGAAACGTCCGGAATACGCTGAAGATGAGAGTGTAAAGATCGCATATTCGGTAGGCAACGACGAATTATTTCCGCAGCCATTAGTACGTGGATCGTATGATATGATGTCTGAGATTGGTAGAGCAGTCGAAAGGGTTGCTCACAAGGATGCCACCGTACAGCAGGCCTTAAATGAAGCAGCGGAGAAGATTAATCAACTGCTTAAGCAAAGATAGTTAAACATCCGAGGGAGGAGAAAGTGGGTTGTACTACCTACTTTCTCCTTCCCTGTATACAAAGATAATCTAATGCATACCATGACCCAAGAGCAGATGAACGGAGAATGATACACCAAAGAATGATTCTTCAATCGCCAATGTTAGAGATTCTTATAGGAGAGCATGCCTTGTGGCTACGAATACCTTAAGACCCACGCCATACCACAATAGGTTATTCGGAATCGCTCGCAACCGACTGCCCGTGTATCTGACAATGTTTCCCATCGCAGCGTTCTTTATAGTCATACATGTATGGCCATTATTTTATTCACTAGTCTTAGGCCTTTTCAATGCATCTCCTTTTGGTATTAAATTTATTGGAATCGCGAACTATATAGAAATGTTTACCGATCGAATATTTTATAAAGTTTTGAAAAATACCGCATTGTACGTATTGTTGAATACGATCGGCGTTCTTGTGTTTTCATTTATTGTAGCAATTCTATTTGACCAGTTCAAATCAAATACCATTTTCTCTAAATTCTTTCGCTCTCTTTTTTTTATACCATTTATTGTATCGTTTACAGCGATTTCCCTTATTTGGGTTTGGTTCTACGAACCAAAAGTAGGGATTTTTACCTATATGCTGGAACTGGTTGGGCTGCCAAGACAAACCTGGTTGAATGATCCTAAAATTGCTCTTTACTGCATCGTATTGATGACTATTTGGCAAAATGTTGGTTTTAACATGGCTCTATTCATTACGGGCTTGCAGGGCATACCTTCGGAAATGTACGAGGTCGCCGATATCGACGGAGCTTCCTCTTTTAGAAAGATCTTTTCTATTACAATTCCTATGTTACGCAATACGATCGTTTTTGTTGTAGTGACAGCCACTATTTTTTCAGGGAAGATGTTTATTCCAATGTTCGTCATGACAAAAGGAGGCCCTATTGATTCCACGAATGTGCTTGCATTCGAGATATACCGGAAAGGGTTTGAGAGCTTACGTTACGGCTACGCTGCAGGCCTTTCTTCAGTTCTTTTCTTTTTAATTGCAATTCTTGCTGTTATACAAATGAAAATCACAAAAGCAGGGGAGATGTATTAGGTGGCTGTCAGCAATAAGCGCCGCTTTGGATTGATAATCATTAGGATCTTGTTGATCCTGAGTGGATTTGTCATGATCTTCCCATTTGTCTGGATGGGTTTGACAGCATTTAAACCTGTCGAAGAGGTCAATGCTTACCCTCCGACATTCTTACCTGACGAAGTATCATTAGATAACTTCAGAGAAGTATTTAGCAGAGTCCCTATCTTGCGTTATTTTTTTAATTCGATAGCTGTCACAATAATACCGATATGCGGGAGTGTTTTTGTGGGATCATTGGCAGGGTTTATATTTGCCAAAGAAAGGTTTTGGGGTCACAAAGTGTTGTTTGCAATTATTGTTGCATCCCTAATTCTTCCAGAACAGGCGCGAATTGTACCTCTGTACTTAATGACACTGAAGATAGGATGGATCAATACCTACCATGGCGTTTTCTATCCTACAGCCATGGGAGGTTTTAGCATATTCTTCATGACACAGACGATCAGGAACATACCGAATGAGCTATTAGATTCAGCAAGGATTGATGGTGCGGGATTATATAGAATATATTGGTATATCGTGCTTCCATTAGTCCGCCCGGCTCTGGCAACAGTCATGGTCTTTTCGTTTATCTTCAGTTGGCGAATGCTTTTGTGGCCTCTCATCGTATTGAACGATCCAGAAATGTATACAATAGAGTTAGGCATGGCAACCTTCAAACAGGAGTGGTATGTGGAATACGGAGAAAGCATGACATTTGCTTTAATTGCTATACTTCCAATTATAATACTATTTTGGCTGATGCAGAGACATATAGTGAGTGGCATGATCAGGAGTGGTTTGAAAGGGTGAAGAGTATTAAAGAGGAGTGAGTTATGGATCCCGATGATCTTTTTCGTATTGCCGGAAAAACCATAATTGTTACTGGAGGCGCCGGTGGAATTGGAAGCAGCATTTGTCGATCCTTAGCAGTTTTTGGGGCACATGTCGTAGTAGCGGATATAGAGCAAAAGGCTGCTGATGCTGTTGCTCACAAAATTATTGAAAATGGCAATAAAGCTATTTCTTTTAAAGTAGATGTAACTTTACCAGAACAAGTAGATCAGTTGGTTGAATTATGTAGAAGAAATTTCGGAGGAGTAGATATTCTTTTTAACAACGCAGGGGTTGGTGTCCGGAGAAATTTGCTGGAACAACCATTGGATGAGTGGAAAAGAATCCTGGATGTCAACTTAACTGGAATGCTTATATGTTCTCAACATTGCGTCCCTTGTATGATCAAGAAAGGTTCAGGGAGAATCATCAATATGGCATCATTAAGTGCGGTACTTTCGCGCAATGGTCGCGGAGCATATGGAGCAAGCAAAGCTGCTGTCGTACAATTGACTAAAACTATGGCCAAAGAATGGGCTCCCTATAATATAATCGTAAATGCTATAGCTCCCGGAATAGTTGATACCCCATTCAATGATGAAGTAAAGGATATAGATTACTATAAAAAAAAAGCAGAGGAAATTCCTCTAGGAAGAATTGCCTTCCCCGATGATTTATTGGGAGCTGTAATCTTTTTTTCATCGTCAGCCTCCAATTATATCACGGGGCAGACTCTGTATATCGACGGCGGTAGGCTGACTGAATAGCGTTGCTCTAGGTGTAAAAGACCTAAGAGATTGTCAGGTATGAAAAGGAGATAATCCATGTTCCAGCTTTTTCCTTATGACGAATACGAGAATAGATGGCGGAAGCTAAAAGACGGAATGTCGCGGCTGGGTGTAGACGGTGTTATATTAACAGCCATCGATTCTCTTGACTACTTCACAGGACATGCTACATATGCGTGGCGTGGATCTCTTATCGCAATGGTCATGAGTGTCGCGGCCAATCAGCCGACTCTGATCATACCACTAAACGAATTGGGAAATGCCGAGACTACCACGTGGATCAAGGATATTAGAACGTACGGCAGCTTCAACCCGGCTGAAAGAGAGAAGGTGGATTGTATCGAATTTCTTCTTAATGTGCTGAAAGACCTTGGGTTAGAGCATGCATCAATAGGTATCCAGATTAGAGGAAGACCGAATTTATCGTTGCATGACGAGCGTAAATTACTATCGCGGTTGGAAACTGACAATCTCATTTCGATAGATGATCTTATCGCTTCGATACGTGCCATTAAATCGGAATTGGAGATCGAGGCTATTCGAGAGGCAGCCAGAATTACTTGTGAAGGATACCGGGCGGGGATAGCTATTATTAAAGAGGGCAAAACTGAACAAGAAGTGGCCAGAACAATGTGGGCGACAATGATCGATGAGGGATGCGATTTACCGGAAGATTCAGGACACATCATCGTAAGGGGTGGTCCTGAAAGAAATAGATGTTTCGGTAGTGTCCCTCAACCGAATTCTCTAAAAACAGGCGACATCGTAAAAATTGACGGTGGCTGCCGTTATAAGCGGTTTTGGTGCGATATGTCGCGTTTCGTATCTATTGGAGAGCCAAGTAAAGAGCAGCGTATGATGTATGAGGCTGATCTAGCAGCAAACCATGCATGCATAACGGCAATCAAACCTGGGAAAACAGCTGCGGACGTGTATGAGGCCGGATTGTCCGAGATCAAGCAGAGAGGGTTCGGAGCTCTCGCTGAGTCCCGTTCAGATACAATCTTTGGTCACAGCACGGGACTTCTGATTCACGAACCACCAATTATCAAAGCAGACTCCCGTGAGGTGCTGCAACCTGGTATGGTACTTTCTATAGAACCTCAGCTTGCCGCGTACCCGCCCGACTTCAAGGTGAGCGTTTTCTCGGTAGAGGATGTTGTGCTGGTCACAACTACAGGTGCGGAAATCCTTACGAGCTTAGATAGATCATTGTACGTAGCACAATAAAAACCACTTGCGTTTCTAGGAGAACACAGATGATGAAAATTCGAGGGGTACAGTTGCACCGTAATGATGTAAAGCATATGAAAAAGGCAGTACGTATATGTAACGAATACGATTTTAATCAGATACAGCTGTCCCATGACATCATTATGTACGCCCAGCAGGTCATAGACTCGCAGAAACTAGCCGAAGAAATTGAGCATATTTCAACGTTGGCTCATACATCGGGCATTAGGGTATTTGTTTGGGATCATCTTGTCAGTTATCCTCCTGATAGAATCATTGACCAAGAGGGGCGGTTGTATTTTGATCGTCCTGGTTTCTGGAAATGGCAGGAATCGGTTTATCGAAAGTTCTTCGAATGTATTCCATCGGTCGACGGCGTAGTGCTCAGCTTTGGTGATAGCTCACATATCCACATCTATGACAACAGTCAGACGAATAGTGTACGAGACAAAACAGATCGGATGCTGAGCTCAGTAGAATTCATTAATGGGCTCTGCAAAGAGCACGGCAAGGAATTGTACGTTCGAGATTGGGCGGGAGGAATTGCCACTAGAGATGCACTTACTCAGTCACCCCGTGAAGTCTCTGCTATGACCAAATCTGATGCAGGCGATTGGAGGCCCGATGATCCACATAACCCTAATGTGGGATTTTATCAGAATCGCAAACAAATGGTAGAGCTGGATTTAAATGGGGAGTACTTGGGTCGATCTTGGCTGCCATGGTGTTGTCCTGAGTATATCAAGTACCGTCTTTCTTACTGCCACGAGCGAGGGATCTCGGAGGCAGTTGGACGAATTGACACGTTTGATTTGGGTCGTACACTGTATTCGCTTCCCTACGGAGTTCCCTCAGATGTTGGATCGACTACAGCAATAGGTACCACCAACGAGATCAACATCTACGCGTATTCAGTTTTGACGCAAGATATTAATTCGGATGTCGAACAGATATGGAAGGACTGGACGCACAAGCGGTATGGTAAAGAGGCAGCAGAGTACGCGGAACAAGCTTTGAAGCCGACATCCAGAATGATGCAACAACTCTACTGGTCCAATGCATATATCGGTCTGGCAAAGATCTTGCCGTCCTTAGCATATCTGGAAAGTGTAACCTCAGAAGTCGGAATAATAGGACATAAAATTGACGAATATCGTGTCAAGAGTCATATCGAAGAGGCGATTGAGAAAGAATATGGCGAAGTCGAGCGGTTGTGCACAGACAGTGTTGCACAGTTGGAGAGCGGAAAAAAGTACTTCAAGGTACACGACTATGAAGATCTGATAGGTTCTTTTCAAAAAGTGATGACCTTTGTCAGGATGTGGAAACTGATCTTTTCGACATTCATCTACTATGAACTCTTCCGTACGTACGGTTCGCCAAAATGGAACCAGTATCTTACCGTTAACCAACAATCACTGGTCGATCTGGCAAAGGAAGTAGAAACGAGGTTTGGAGCAGAACATTGGCCGAGTAATCCTGTTCGTATTAGAAATTTTGTATGGGAGATACGCAATATAACCAATTATTACCAGAAGCAGGCATGGAGAATAATGGGAGAGGGATTGCAGGACATCAGCCTGTATATCGTCAAATAATAACCTTATTGGAATCGGGAGGATGTTGTGATTATTGATTCTCATGTGCATTACTTCAACGAGCCTAACTATGTTGAAAATCATATCGAGAAATCGAAGGAGCTGGGGATACTAAAAATATGTTTGTCCGGCATGGGGGTGGCAACGTGCTCGGAACGTTTCAAGCTTGCAAATAATGATTCCGTGCGGAAAGCTATGCGTCAATATCCTGACATCATTGTCGGTTTGGGCTTTATACACTTGGGAATCGATACACCCGATAAGGTGAATGCGCTCTACGAGCAAGGATTTCGAGGTCTGAAAGCAATCTACCCTACGAAAAACTATGACGATAAATCGTTTTATCCTATTTACGCTCGAGCGGAAGATCTAGGAATGCCGATATTATTTCATACGGGTATTTCGGCACGACAAGGCATTGAAAGAAGTTTTGATGTCTCATCGGCACGAATGCAGCCAATTTTCCTGGATACCATTGCACGCGCATTTCCAGATTTGATCTTGATTGCAGCTCACTGTGGCAATCCTTGGTTTGATGTTACGTCTGAATTGGTTCGCTGGCATCCGAATATCTATTTTGATCTTTCGGGTTCTACTTTGAAAAAAAAGAGTCCTCAGTTTTTCAGCGAACTCTTCTGGTGGGATAAATCAGATAGATATCGAGGGCCCGATAATGCGAGTCCGTATGACAAAATTCTTTTCGGCAGCGATGTACATTTCAGGAATTTACCGGAAGTATTGAATGACTACACAGCTCTATTTGACGGAATTGGGTTGGATAGCACGATCAGAGACAAGATACTTCACAATAATGCTGCCAAGATTTTTGGCTTAGAATTATGAAAACTGTCAGATTTATTTTCAGCCACAAATGGTGGCCGCTGTCATCAATTCTGCGAGTATTGCAACTAGTTATACTGCAGCGTTTGTGTTTTAGTCCTGGTCATCTGTGCCAGACCGAGCTCATTCGCCTTCAGTATGTCTATGTTCGTATTCAGTTGACCGGTCCATATCGGGAGTATCCCGGAGCACCACCCTTTTTCGAGTTCCTTCGGTCTGGTCCCGCTCAATCTAGTGGAAGTGAAAAGAATGAAACCTGAAGTCTCCGGCAGCAAGTTCACACTTAAAAAGTTGGCTGAGCTTGTGGGCACCACACCAAACACGATCTCCCGTGCCCTAAACGACAAGGACGGTGTTAGTGAAACGACAAGAGAACGAATCAAAGGTGTAGCGGCAAAGTACAATTATCGTCGTGATCAGTTGGCCCGTAGCATGCGTGTGAAATACACCAACCTCATCGGCTTTTTAGTAGAGGACGTGACGAATCCCTTCTTCATCCAGATGTTGGCAGGTGCGGAGAAACAGGTTACCCAATATGGAAAGACACTTCTCATCGGTACCTCTGACGAGCGGCAAGAGAATGAGCGCAAACACATTGATACTTTCTTATCTTACAGGTGCAGTGGCATGGCTCTGTGTTTGGTCTCCCCCGACGATATGACCATCGACTTTCTAAACGCCGAGAGAGCAACCTACATTATACTGGACGCACCCTTTGAAAAGCATCTGACCTGTGATCACATCTGCATAGACTATCGAGCAGAGTCCGCGAAGATAGTTAATTATCTAATAGGTTGCGGGCACCGTAAAATCGCTTACATCAGTCCCGAACTTTTAACAGAGACCGAAGTGGCTCGTTTTGATGGATTCAAATCCGAGCTAATCCGCCACGGTTGTGTGTTAATCGAAGAGATCACTCGTTTTTGTATAGACGAGGGTGAGGCCTATAGAGAAACTCTGGAGCTGATTCGTTCCGATGCTGATTTTACTGCCATTTATGTTGCAAAGTCGACGTTCGGCCTCGGGGTAATCTCGGCACTGGTTTCCGAGGGCAAGCGCGTCCCGGAAGACATGTCTTTGGCAATGTTTGGCCATAACGATTGGGCTGATATATTTCAGCCGCGCATCACCTGTCTCAAGCGGCCGGTCTACGAGATGGGAAAACTGGGAATCCAGTGTCTTGAGGAACGGATCAGGTATCAAGGGATCAAGGATCCCCTTAGAATAGTTTTAAATGCTCAGTTGAGAGTTGGCGACTCTGTTGCCCGAATATAATCAGAAGGAGGTCATTCAATGACGATCGCCGTAGGAAGCGACACCATTCAGAATATAACAAAGGCGATATGTTCGTTTCTAGAAGAGAAAGGCATTACGCTACAACTGCACGGCGCACTAGCAGAAAAAGAAGCGGACTATGTGGATGCCGCACACACCGTGGCGGAGTCAGTGGCCAAAGGTGCTGCCGATCATGGTCTTATATTCTGCAATACTGGAACGGGGGTGACGATCATCGCCAACAAGGTACACGGAGTGCGTGCTGCTTTCTGTGTAGACACCTATTCAGCGAAGATCGCCCGTCTGGCAAACAACGCAAATGTTCTCGTTCTCTCGATGCGTTACACAGGTGAAGGATTGGCGAAAGAAATAGTCGATACGTTTCTGTCCACTCCGCCTTCGGAAGAACCACACAGAAAAAACTTTCATCGGAAGACAGATGAAGTGGATGATCTCTACCGTCGCCGGTGAAGTGCCTACATACTACCAGTCTACAACTACACAGGGGGTTTGAACCGTGAAGATCACGTGTGCTTGGATGTATGCAATCAGCCAATATGGCTTTCCCCCCAAGTTCACCGATGTCCTCAATGCTATACATGACATGAAGGAAATGGGCTTCGAATACGTGGAGCTCGAGGGGATTGGGTTCGAAAATATGGAAGAGGTAGTGTCTCGAACGGCGGATATCCAATTGGTTCTCCAGCACGAAGGTGTTGCCATATCGAACTTCGCCTGCATTCTCCCTGAAATCATGAGCCAGGACAACTCGGTACGGAAGAAAGCGTTCAGCTATTTCGAAAAAGGCGTAGCGTCGGCCAAGGTTTTGGGAAGCCCTTACGTTTGGATCGATAGTTATTCTCCCAACTTACCCTTAAAACAGGGAGTCGATCTCACTAAGGGACTGTTGTACGGGCAAGATATCAGATTTACTATCCCGGAAGGTTTCTCTTGGCACAGTTTCTGGCGATTCTTTGTGGAGACGATTCAGCGGTGTAACGAAATCGCAAAGAAACACGGCGTAGGACTCCTCCTAGAACCGCGAGTTGGAGAAACAATCTCGAACACCGATGCGATCCTGCGATTGTTGGACAGTATCCCGGACGAGAACTTCGGTATAATCCTGGATACGGGGCACCAGCACGCGCAAAAAGAGATCCTTCCGCTGGCTATCGAAAAACTTGGTAACAGGCTGAAATACATCCACGTCGCCGACAATGACGGACGGGATAACCGGCATTTCGTACCCGGCCATGGCACAGTCGATTGGGATGAGATATTTCGGGTATTGAAATCCAGGGATTTTAATGGTTATTTTAGCATCGACCTCGAGAACCTTCCTGATCTGAAATCCAAATTCTTGGAGACAAAAGCGTTTTTAGAGAGAGCGGCGCATAAATATTCTCTCTGACTGATAACTGAAATTGTGATGGGGATAGGCAGGCTACACATCAGATTCTGCTTGTGTGGGTGAATTATTCCATCCGGCCGTAGAATCGCTTTAACTTTTAGATATTTCTACCAGATATGGAGCATAACCCCAGAGAAATAGAAGATTCGGGTTATTATTCTCCGGTAAATACGAAT
>SDBV01011987.1_pt1 | contig 11152 bp, 11 predicted proteins | sample 2277081 | NCBI WGS metagenome assembly SDBV01 (sample SAMN10402039, study PRJNA504765) | marine sediment metagenome | isolation source: marine sediment core GS10_PC15, 223 cmbsf | place: Arctic Ocean: Southern Knipovich Ridge | collected 2010
TAGGGGAATCAACTGGATCAATCCAAATAAAATCCTCTCTTTAGTTTCTTTTTTCATCTTATTATAAACTATTCGCCTCACCGATTTCTTTTTATATTTATCCTAATTTAGGATAATTTATCCCAAATTTCATAATATTATCCACAAACCCCCATAAAACTAAATTATAAAGGGTTTCTTTATCTGGTTTCTGTTCTAGTTCATTCTTTTTAGCCCAAAACCTCGATTTCCTAGGGTATTTGGGTCTATAGACATCAAATCAGCCCTTATATCCCTATTTCCGAGTCTTTTATCGACACTTCTGATGGTAATTCCCAATTCTTTAGCAACTTCTTTAACATTTCCTCTTTTTTCAACAAATAACCTCTTTGCTTCTCTTTGTTTGGTTGTTCCTGTGTCTAATATGCTTCTAGGCTTGTCCTCAACCTTCTCAAGCTCGTTTAACTTCTTTTCAATGTCTTTATTAAGACTTGCAGTAAATTTCAACTTATTTATTTCATAAATCTTTATTGATTCTTTATTTGGCTTCTTAATCTTCCAAGTTCTCATTAATAATCTCTTTCCTTTTGTTAAAACATAAAGAGGATGAGGGTAAGTTATCTTTTTGTTAGGATTATACTGTTGATACTTTGGATAAGTTATACAAACTCCTTTTTTCTTATTTATCTTCGAGCATTGGAATTCCCAATGTAATAATTTCATAGTTTGACTGTCAAGAAAATCTTTATAAGGTGCAGCCATAATTAAAATAATATTTTGATGACGGAATGTTGAGATTAAATAATTAACTAACTTGTTTACCTGAGATTGCCAGGCACGATTGCTAATAGTTATCTGAGGTTCATCCCATAATATAACTTTGACCTTCTTTTTCTGAAACCAATCAGCATTTATTAATTCCATTGTCTTTCTGAAGTTAAATGTTATCTGTTTCTCAGCATCAAAGTCTGGATCTAATTCCAAGGCATAACTTATTCCACTCCAACTCTTTCCACTGCCTAACTTCCCTGTAAACATACAAAACATATTAAGATTGTTCTTTATTCTCTTCTTCGTTAAGGTAACTATACAGGATTCTCCTTTCTTTTGCTTGATTAAGTTCTCAATCATTTCTCTTCCTCCTCTTCTTCATCATCTTCCAACTCATCTTCCATGGTTTCCATCTTTAGATAATCTCTTCTGGATAAGAGATGACTCAATGCAATAAATAATCTCTTTATGTATTTTAATTTATTGATTATGAATTGTTCCCTCTTTATTTTGTTATCATTAAACTTCTTTAAGTTATCTTCTATGCTTTTCTTTATCTTATCCCATTCTTTATTTATTGTTACATCATAGAAAGGTTGGAGTAGATAAGAAAAGAATTCTATTGCCTGAATTATTCTTTTCCTTGAATCAGGAACATAAATCTCTTCAGTATAATTTCCTTTGACTTGTTTCATCCAGTATCCTCCTTTGAATTCATCACAACTAAGTTCGAGTATCTTGCTTAGATGAGTTAAGATAATATCCCTGAATGTTTTCTTATCTTTCTTCTCTGATATATATTCCATTTAATCTTCTCCTTTCTCTTCACTGTCTTTATCCTTATCCTTCAAGAATAATATATGGGATAAGTTGCTAACCATTTTAGATCTTAATAAAGATAAGTCTCCAGCAAGTCTGCTAAACTTTTCATTTAATACTATTCTCTTTCTAATCTTTATATTCATATCATTCCTTAGAACTTTATAGACTTTCTTTTCATGGAAGTACCTCGAGTATAAAATTATCTTCTTGCTCACATCCTCATAATCATCTTTCTTTAGTATCTGTTTTGTATTCTCTATAAGTATATCAAATTCTGTTAACATGATTCCCATATTCATTAGTTGTATCTCTGGAATTCTATTCAAACCTATCTGCATCTCTTGAATAAATTCCATCAAATCAGCACAGCCATTTCTCATCCTTCTTTCAGCAAGTTCTATTGTTTCAAGAGCATCGTAAACATTATTCTTAATCCATTCATCACTCACGTTTCGTTTGCTCTCAGAATTTTCCTCTGTCATATTAAAAACCTTTCTCTTTAACAATGACTCAGTATTTAAATAAGTTTCTAAACCAAACACAAACATTTATAAACCTCTTTACTCTATCTTTATTAATTAAATACGGAGTAAAACAAAATGAAAATAAGTATAGAAGAATTGAAAAGACCAAGTAAGACAGCAAACAAAACTGTACCAATTAATCTCAAGATAACTAAAGAGGTTTCAACATGGTTAAAAGATAATGGGATTTCCCCAACACTTTTATTTGATAGAACAGTTGAAGAGTTGATGAAAGAACAAGGATCAAATTCAAATGGAAACTGAACAATTAAAAACTCTTGCAATAGCATTATTAATTATTGGAATCTTGGCTCTTGGATTTTATTCTGATTATTTAAGTAATCAAAGTAAAGAAACAGTTGAAGTCGAAAAGGAAATAGCTTTATTGGATGTTGATGTTTATGCTTGGGGAGAAGACATAGATGATAGTTCTGTTCTGTTTTTTGATTATTGGGTTTATAATTATGGAAATATAGAATCAAAGAATGTTAAAGTTAGATGTAAACTATTTGATATAAACTATAATCTAAAAGTTTCTATTTTAGATAATTTTGGAAGTATAGCATCTAACTCAATGGAATTGGATGAAGTAGTAACTGAAAATATTCATACAAGCAAAGGTGAAGAATTTTATTCATCTTGTTACGTTGAAAGTTGTGATGATTGTAGGATACTTTATAAATCAATTCCAGAAATGATTGAAAGTTATGAAGATAATTGAAAGGAGGTTAAGATGAAGAAAGAAGAATTAAAAATAGAGAAGCAAGTTAGTATTGCTCCAATTAATATAGCCAAAGCAACTTTTCCAATCTTAGGAAAGACTCCTTTGTTAATTGATAAGATGCCTGAGGAAACTCTTAAAAAGATACAAGAGAAACAAACAGGTAAAAGTAAGACTGGAAAAGAAGTAAGAGATATAAATAAAGAAATAGAAAATGCAGTCCATTATTTACCTGATGGAACTATTGGATTTCCAGCAGCAGGATTTACTGCAGGAATGATAGAAGCTACATCATTCGTAGGTGATAAAATGTTCTCAAAGAAATTAATGAGAGGATTGAAGATCTTAAATGCAGTTAATGGATTAGTTCCTATAAAATATAAGAAGAGAGATATATTGATTCACAATGTAGGAAGCAATACAAAACATAATCCTCAATTCCATGACTGGAGTTGTGACTTAGAAATACAATTCGATATGAATAATATTTCTGAAACAGATATAGCAACATTAATTAACTATGCTGGATTTTATTCTGGTGTAGGTATCTGGGCTCCAAGATGTAAGAGTGGAGGTAACTTCGGAATGTACGAATTAGCTACTAAGAAATAATATTTACATTAGAGTTTGGTATCTTTTTGTGAAGTGGTGTTTGGTATTGTAGTGTAAGGTACAGTAAAGAATCATATTTATTTTGATATGTCCAGTAATGTAGGGTAAGGTAAGGTTCAATCCAGTTAGGTAAAGTTGAGTATTGTATTTTAGGGTGGTGTCTTGTTTGGTATGGTAAAGTATTTTAAACAACTGAAAGGAGGTTAGAATGAAGAAGAAATATAAAGCAAGGAAAGGAGCAAAGTTTAATAATAAAGAAGCTCAAGTAGTTGGAGAAACTATTGAAAGTTTAAAAGACAATAGTGGATATATTACATCTGAAGGAATAATTAGTTCAGCAAGAAAGAAAAGTTCTCCTATTCATGATTTTTTTGAATGGAGTAATAACAAAGCTGCAGAAGAATTTAGATTACAACAAGCAAGAAACTTAGTAAACCATATTGTAGAAGTTGTTATTGTTCAGGGAGAAAGAGTAGAACAGAAATCTTTCTTCTCTGTATCTGTAAAGAATGTCGGAAAAGTATATGTTAATTTAAAAGAAGCAGTAGAGAATAAAGATTATAGAAGACAACTTTTAAGTAATGCAATAAGTATACTTGAGAACTTAACTGTTACTATGAAGATGTTTAGAGAACACGATTATTCCAAATAATATTTAGAGTGTTGTGCAGTCGTGTGGGGTGATGTGTTATAAGGTGAAGTGCTGCAAGGTTTTGTCCTGTGCGGTTTTGTGATGTCGGGTGGAGCATTGTGCAATGATGTACTGTTTTGTGTTGTGCTGTAATGTATTGTATAGTTTTACTTAGTTAGAATTCTCTACCATTAAGTAGAAAAATATATAAAGAAAAGAAACTTGTAGTTCTATGTAATGACCCCAATGTCGTCACAACCCTTAGAAAAATGAAAGTATGGAAAATACTCACGGTGATTCTTGTCTTAACATTAATTTTTGTTTCATCTTCTTTTTATTTCATAGAAGATTCTGAAAAAGAATCTGTAATTGATTCTCCAGACTTTATGAAGAATGGAAAAGAATAGTTTTTGATGGGAGTGATGATATTGTTAAGGAGGTTTTATTAAATGGTTAATCAAAAACTTGTTGTAACTAAAGAAGGTGTATCATTAAGAATTCTTGGAAAAACATTTACAGTACCAGCAGCCAAAGAACCTGTTGGAGCAATTACTATTACTAAAGAAGGTGTTGGTCTTCCAGACCTGGGAGTAAGAACAAGAGTTACTCGTGGGGGAGCATTAATAGGAATCTCTGTTGAACAAAAAGCTGCTGAATCTATAGCTGTAAAGAAAGCAGCACAAGCTGCAGCCGAAGAAGTTGTTACACGAGAAGCTGAAAAGAAAAGACTTGGAGACGAAGCCAGAGCCTCAACAGTTGCAGCTAAACAAAGGTTCACACAAGAATTTAAATCAGCACAGACAAGAACAGGAAGAGAACAGGCAAGACAAAGATTCTTTGGAGCAATCAGAGAAGCAGAGTTAGGTTTTGTAACTGGAAGAGTTGCAGCTGGATTTATTGAAGAAGCAAGATTCCCTGGAGTTAGAATAGGAAGAGAAGAAGCTGAAGCATTATTAAGATTAAGAGGAGGAGAAAGATTAACCGAGGCAGAATTAAAAAGATTAGAAGAGAGAGGTTTAATTACAGTTGAAAGACCAGCTCGAAGAGAAGAGATTCCATTGGTTGTTAGTCCTGTTGAAAAACCAAAAGGAAGATTAGAAAAATTAGAGAGAGCAATTAGAGAAAGAGGAGAGAGATTAGAGATTGCAAGAATAAGAGGAGAGAAAATACCTAGAGAGGAAGTAGCTAAAGAAGCTGTTGGAGAATTTACAATTCCTTTTATTGGAGTAACTAAATTAGCAAAATCAATCATAACAGAACCAACTAAAACAGCAGGGCAGACAGTAAAAGGAATAAGTGAAGTTGGAAGGAGAGCAGCTACAACAGGTTTTCCAGAAGTTGGTAGATTCATAAGAGAGAGACCAGTAGGAGCAACTGGAAGAATCGTTGGAGAAATAGCTTTAGCAAAAGTATTAGGAAAAACTGTTCAGAAAACCTCAGATGTTGTAAGTGCAACAGCAACAAGATTATCTCCAAAGTTCAGGCCTGTGGAAAGACTACCTTCAGGAAGAGAAGTTATTAGAAAAATACCATCTAAAGTTCCAAGGGAAATACCATTAGAAATTGAGATTAGTCCTCCAGTAAGCAGAATCACAAAACCATTAAGAGTACAAATAAGACAAGCTGGAACAGTTAGGGATGTTGTTTCTGCCCAGAGAAGTTTGTTTGGTAGAATTTCTAGGAGAACAGTCAAGGTAGAAAAACCAAGAGTACCTGGATCTCCAGAACTTGAGAGGGCTTTGTTTGTAGATCCAACAACAAGATTAAGAATTTCAAGATTAGGGGTTCTTCCTCAGAAAGAAGCAAAACTTTTAGATATAATTTCAGGTGATGTAACTTTTAGAAGAGCAAGACCTCAGGCAGTATTATTTGAAAGAGTTAAAGTTGCTAAGTTTCCTAAAGGATTAAAAGATGTAGAGAAAGCATTGAAAGCTGGAAAGACTTTAACTCCAAGTCAAGCAAGAAGATTAGAGAAATTTCAGTTAATGCCAACAGGAGAATTCAAACCAGTAGGATTTCTAACAAGAGAACCTGAACTTGTTTTAGCTCCTGGAGAAATAATCAGAAAGAGAGGAGTTCCAGCAGTTACTGTAATCAAAGGTAGAAGAGTTCCAATCATAAGAGCCGAAGTTATAAAAGCTCCAAAGTTAATTGATTTAAATTCTCTACCATCAGTTGATAAATTATTAGAGATAGCAACTAAACCAATTAAAGAAACAGGAAGATTAGCAAGACTTGATATTTCAAGACCTGCTCCATCTCGTCCTTTTGTTTCTCCAACAAGATTAGGAGTTTCTGCTACATTAAGTGTAGCAAGAATATCAAGAGCAGTTACACCAAGAATTAGAAGAAGAGATCCGAGAGTAACAAAAAGAATTCCAAGACCAATTGTTCCAAGAATTACTCCAAGAGATATTTCTCCATCATTAACAGCTAGAGACTTACGAAGAATAACTCGTCCAACTGTTACAAGACCAGCACCAAGGATTATCAGACCTCTAGTTCCTAGACCAGTTCCTGTTGCTCCAGTTATCTTTCCTAGAAGAAGAAAGAAAAAGAAACCAAAAGAAAGAAGAATAAAACCAATCGAAGAATCAGCGAGAATTTCTGAGGGGTTCATTTCTAAAGTTCTGGAACTTGGAAAGATAGAAAAGCTTACAAGAAAAGAAGTTCTTCAAAGAGTTAGGAAGGGAATTGCACCACTTGGTGTGAGGAAAATTCCAATTATTATTCCAGATGTTCCTAAAAAAAATAGAAGAAAAAGAAAGAGGAGAAAAAATGTCTAAAAAAAGATTTTTTGTATGCAAAACTTGTGGAAAAGAAATTTATGATTATTATCGAGCAAATCATATCCCAAGAAAATATTGTTCCATGGATTGTAGGAATAAGGATAAGGATTTTTGGGTTCTGAGAGCATGGAAGAAAGGGCATGTTCCTTGGAATAAAGGAAAACCATTTATGAAAGGTAAAGATAATCCTTATTACGGGAAAAAACATACAGAAGAAATAAAAGAAAAAATGAGGGGAAAAAGAGCAAAGAATCCCAAACTGAGTGAAATTAGGAAAAGATTATTTAAAGAAGGAAAATTAAAATCTTGGAGTAAAAATAAAAATTCTATCGAAGATTCAAGAATCTTAAGTGGAAAAAACCATCCAAGATGGATAGGGGGAAAATCATTTGAACCTTATGATAATAATTTTAATAGTAGTTTTAAAAAATTAATTAGGAAGAGAGATAATTATATTTGTATGTTATGTGGGATTCATTCTGAAAAGTTATCAAGAGCATTAAGTGTGCATCATATAAATTATGATAAGAAGTTATCTATGCCCCAGAATTGTATAAGTCTATGTATAAATTGTCATTTGAAAACACAAAACAATAGAGAACTTTGGATTAAATTATTCCAAAATTTATTGGAAAAAAAGTATAGTTATCAATATTCTGAGGGAAAAGAGATTATTTTAAATTTAAGTGAGGGGAGGCAGAAGAAGTAAACAAAAATGGTATCTAAAAAGTTTAAACAGTTTCTTGTAAGTAAGAGAAAATTTAATCCTCCTTCAAGAAAACCAAAAGTAAGAAGAGTTGTTGTTCAAGATCCTTTCCCAGAAATTGCCAGAGAAGTAAGAGACTTTGAAACAAGAACAGTTTTTCCTGCTCTGGATAGAGAAATAGTAAATACAGCACTTAGTGCAGGGGAGAATCTAATTGGATTGCAGAACGAAGCTGATGCTATAGATAAAGCAACAGAGGATGCAATCCCAGACGAGGTATAAAATGCCAGAACAAAAAGTAACACAAAAAGAGTATGACCAATATATAAATGGTTTAGAAGATGAAAATGATGCGTTAAAAGAACAAAAGAGACAATTAGCCAAAGGCCAGATTTCTATGTTTGAATCTGTTGATGAAGAAAATTTAATCAAGTGGCAGTTAGATTTAACAGGAGACAAGGAAAAAATATACCATCTTCTTAAAGGAGATAAGTTACAACAGGATGGAGAAGGAAATATAACTTATACAGTTCCAACAGACATTAAAGATATTCCTTTCTGTGATCATGGAGTTAGTATGATCATGCAAATCATAAATTATTATCTAACCAAAAATATAATTCTTTCCAACTATGATACTAAAACTATTGACTGGAAGATTTATGACTTTGGAATTGCATTAAATGATTATTTCCATAATCATTATGAAGAAATTCTAAGAATCCCAACATTTCGGGAAGCAAAAGAAATCCTTTTGAAAAGAGTAAGAGAGAGAAGAGAAAATACAAAAGACATATATAAAGATTTCTTTGGACAAATTCCAAGAGAAGAGATACTGAATAATATTGAGAGATTGGAAATGGGTAAGATGAATGTCATAATAGAGATTGAACAAATACAGGAAGATTACAGAAAAGAAAAGGAAAAGATGCTTCCTTTAATTCATCAGGCACTTGTTAATACAGTTCATTCATCATATCTAAGAGCATGGAAAGGAGGAGAAAGAGAAAGTCTTAGGACAGCAAGAGTTGTAAATCAGAGCGAACCTCTTGGAGGAAATAAATATGCTTCAACACCTCCAATGCAAACAAGAAAATTCTCAATCAATCCATTAAAATGGGGAAGATAATCCAATACTCAGCTATTTTTTTTTTAGTTCTTCTAGTTGGAATTACCTCTGCTGAATTAAAAATTGGTTCTGATGGAGATGGTTTGTCAAGAGTAGCAATAACAACTCCTGCCCCTGCATTAAATAATACAATAGGAAATATAAACTCCACAACCTTTGCACAGATCTGGATTACTAATGAAGGAAACTTGGATAATATTCCTGACTTATTTCCAACACTTAACAATCAATATCTTAATCTTACTGGAACAAATGCAAATCATAATATAGATATTTCTCCTTTTAATTTTACAGCAGTCAATTTTTTTGGAAAATTTGGAAACTTAATATCCGAACAAAACCCTGACGGTGCTGATGCAATTAGAATAAAAGGAACAGATTATGTAGATGTTGTTATTGGGAGTATGACAGGTCTTTTTGCAGTTTGGAACGTAGCAGATACTACTCCTGTTTTTAATGTTAATGAACGTGGGGATACAGATATAGCAGGAGATTTAACAGTTGATACAGACACTCTTTTTGTTGATGCAGGAAATGATAGGGTTGGAATTGGAACAGTAACACCAGACTCTGTATTTCATATTAAAGCAAATGTTCCCGGGAGTGTTGGCTCACACTCTGCAGGACAGATAATTATTCAGAATCCTGCTGATAATAATAAATCAAATGTAGTAATTACAGCTTATGAATCAGATGGTAGTGGAAATCCCGACCAACAACTTTGGTATCTTGGAAGTTCATCATCCAGCACTGAAGATATTATTTTATTGAATCGAAGAAATGCTAAACTTCACCTTGGGACAAGTGGCTCTACTCATATGACAATTTTAAGTAATGGCGATGTTGGTATTGGTACAATGAGTCCAACCCATAAATTAAATGTTGTTGGAAATGTTTCAGCAGATTCTTATTTTGGGGACGGTCAATTTCTTACAGGAATACAACATGGTGCATTAACTTTATTTAATCACAATGAAACCTCAGATGTTACTGGAAGTAAAAATTTAGATGTAGTAGGGAATGATACATCAACAAAAACTTTATCTCTATCAATAACAACAGACGGACAGTTAATTCAAAACTGGACAACCTTAACTAATATACCTGGTCTTCCTTTATTATCTGATGGAGTTTATGAACAGCATATTCATGCAAGAGTAACAGGAGCAGGAACAAAAGATTTACGATTACAATATCAAGTATACAAAGTTAATTCTTCTGGAGGAAATGCTTTATTGATTGTAACAAGTAAACTAACAGAAGTTCTTACAACCTCTATTGTAGAATATGATATTCATGCCTTTAGTAATGAATTAATAATGGAAACAACAGATAGATTAACTTTGGTGTTAATTGCAGATTTAAGTGGAGGAGGAGCAAATCCTACTTTAGAAATTGAAATTGAAGGAGATACTGCTTCAAGACTAGAAGCTCCAAGTCCTTCTCCTTCAAGAGATTTGTTTATTCCATATACTAATGCAATCAGAAACATTGATATAGGAATTTTTAATTTCACAACAACAGGAGTTATAAATGGAACAAATCCAAGATGGGATTCTGCTTTTACTCATGTTTCTTCTGAAGGTTCAGACCATTCTTGGATTGACCAGCCAGTTCTAACAACCTCAAGCCCGACTTTTCTGAAACCTGTTGCTGATAGTTTTGTTTTAGATATAGGAGGAGGGCAAACTACAGAACTTACATCAACAGGGGCTTCAAGCACTATATTAACATTTAGTGTAACAGCAGGCGGCGGGGCTACATTAACTATGGCGGGAAATGCTGCGCTTAATCAAAATCTTAGGTCAACAGATAGTCCATCGTTTGTAGGTGTAACAGCATCGGGAACAGTTCAAGGTGAACATCTCCGTTCTACAGATGATGCAGTTATTGATGATGATTTACAAGTTAGTGGAAATGTAGGAATAGGAAAATCTGCATCAGCAAATAGTTGGCAACCCCTAGAAATGGTTTTTACTAGGGCAAATAGTTTTGGAGGATGGTATGTTAAAAATTTAGCTGCCGATGGAATTACAAGATTTAGTGTAGGAATGACAGATATAGAAGGTGATAAAGGAATTTTGTTTCAATATGATAATGAAGATGGCAGAGGTTTAATATTAAATAGACAAGATGGGGCAAGTAGTATGGAACTAATTACAGACGGGGGAGGAATAGCTGTTAATAGGAATGGAAGTGTAATCATGGCAGGAGTTTATGATGATGATATTGGAACTGAAAGAGATTTATTAATTAATTCAAGTGGACATCTAGGTTTTGATAGTTCTTCAATAGCTTTTAAAGAGAATGTTAAAAATATGACAGAAGAGATGAGTAATAAAATTTTTCAATTAAGACCTGTAACTTATGATAAAATCAATGGAAGCAAGAACCAGATTGGATTAATAGCAGAAGAAGTCTGGAAATTATATCCTGAATTTATAAGTTACAAAAGAGAAGAAATATGG
>SDBV01011988.1_pt1 | contig 11152 bp, 13 predicted proteins | sample 2277081 | NCBI WGS metagenome assembly SDBV01 (sample SAMN10402039, study PRJNA504765) | marine sediment metagenome | isolation source: marine sediment core GS10_PC15, 223 cmbsf | place: Arctic Ocean: Southern Knipovich Ridge | collected 2010
GGTATGCAGGCCAAGACCGCCAGGGTAGTACGCCAGGGCGAGGAATTAGACATATCAATAGAGGAGGTGGTGGTGGGTGACATCATCATCGTGCGCCCGGGGGAGAAGGTGCCGGTGGACGGCGTCGTTAAAGAAGGCTATTCCAGCATAGACGAGTCCATGGTTACTGGTGAGAGCATGCCCATAGAGAAGGCGGCTGGTGACGAGGTTATTGGCGCCACCATCAACAAGACAGGTAGTTTTCGCTTTGAAGCCACCAAGGTGGGCAAAGACACCGCCTTAGCCCAGATTATCAAACTGGTGGAAGAAGCTCAAGGTAGCAAAGCTCCCATTCAGAGGCTCGCCGACATTATCTCAGCCTACTTTGTACCTGTCGTTATCGTTATTGCCATTATCACCTTTTTTCTGTGGTTTTTCTTGGGACCAACCCCAGCATTAACCTTTGCCCTACTCAACTTCGTTGCTGTTTTAATTATCGCCTGTCCCTGTGCCCTGGGACTGGCAACCCCTACTGCCATCATGGTTGGTACAGGCAAAGGCGCCGAGAACGGCGTCCTTATCCGGAGTGGTGAAGCCCTGGAGACAGCCCATAAGATAAAAGTCATCATCCTGGATAAAACCGGTACTCTCACTCAGGGGAAGCCAGTGGTAACTGATGTAGTAGCCACCCCTGGCTTTAAAGAAGAGGAGCTACTCATGATGGCAGCCTCAGCCGAGCGTGGCTCTGAGCATCCCCTTGGAGAGTCTATCGTCAACGCAGCTAAAGAAAAGAACCTACCTCTGGTTGATGCCACTGAGTTTAGAGCTATCCCCGGTCACGGTATTGAAGCCAAGGTAAACGGACAGAAGGTACTTTTAGGCAACCTGAAACTGATGCAAGACAAGGGACTCTCCCTCGATGGTATGGAGGAAAAAGCTATCCAGCTTTCCAACGAGGGGAAAACCCCCATGTTTCTAGGCATTGATGAGCGAACGGCAGGGATAATCGCCGTGGCTGATACCTTAAAGCCAAACTCAAAAGAAGCGGTAAGGGAGCTGCATCGTCTGGGGCTTGAAGTAGTCATGCTCACCGGCGACAACCGTCGCACCGCTGAGGCTATTGCCAAGCAGGTGGGCATTGACCGTGCTCTCGCCGAAGTGCTCCCCGAACATAAAGCTCAGGAGGTCAAGAAACTGCAGAAGGAGGGGAAAGTAGTAGCAATGGTAGGAGATGGCATCAACGATGCTCCCGCCCTGGCACAAGCGGATGTAGGTATTGCCCTCGGCACCGGGACGGATGTGGCTATGGAGGCAGCAGATATTACCCTCATGAGTGGGGACCTGCGAGGAGTGGTTACCGCCATCTCCCTCAGTAAGCAAACCCTAAGAACCATCAAGCAGAACCTGTTCTGGGCATTTGCTTACAATACTGCCCTCATCCCGATAGCAGCAGGAATACTATACTTTGTTTTCAGTCAGAGTGGGACACCGGCAGGATTACGGTTTTTCCTGGGCGATTTTGGCTTCCTCAACCCGATGCTGGCAGCAGGAGCCATGGCGATAAGCTCGCTTACTGTGGTCTCCAACTCGCTACGCTTAAGAAGGTTTAAACCAGCCAAGCTGGGAGACTAATCCTTAGTGAGGTAATTAATAAAGGCTTCGAGCGTCATATCAAAGAGAAGGAAGCGACGCGGCCTGGTTCTACTTCAACTAATCGTTGTTGTAGGGCTCCTGGCTGTGGTGTGGTTTAGTTTTGGACAAAATGTCCTGGCCCCCCAAAAACAACCGGATGTGCCGGACCAATTGAGAAACCTGAAGCTCGTCGGCAGTGTTGAAGGCTCCGAGGCTTTGGCTCAAATCAAGGAACTCCACGGCATCGATATTGAGATGGAGAGCGCCTATATTGCAGAGTATGTTCATGATAACGAGAGGGTCATCGTCTGGTTCAGCAGAACGAAAAGTGGCAGCGCTGGGGCAGCACTCACTGAGAGAATGCTCCAGGCTATAGAAAGGGGAGACTCAGTCTTTGGGAATCTGCAAAGGTTAACCATTGGCGACCAAGAAGTTTTCCAAGTCGATGGCCCTGGCGGGGAACATTTCTTTTACAACTCTAAAGAACAGCAGGAAAATGTTGTCTGGCTGATTGTAGAAGCTACGGACGCCTTACCTATCTTAAAAGAGGCATTTAAAAGTTTCTGAAAGGACAAAAAATGAGCAAATTTGTTAAAAGTTCGGCGTTAATTATCTCCATTCTTATGGTGGCAGTTATAGTTGCCGGATGCTCCTCACGATTTGCACCCCCACAGGAAGAAGGAGCTTATCCCCCCTCCCCCTCGTCCGGTTCTTCTTCTCATAGACCCACCAACGGGCTGGTCCAATCTAACACTGGGGGAAGCGTAACCATCGATGTTGAATGGATTAAGGAAGAGGATGGTTTACTCATATTCAATGTCTCCATGAATACTCACTCGGTAGACCTGGACGAGTATGACTTAGGAGAATTGGCTGTGTTACGGGATGGTATGGGTTACGAATATCATCCTATCTCCTGGGACTCCGCTTCTGGGGGTCATCACCGTAATGGTACCCTAACTTTTCCTATTCCTGATTCCCTGAGCCAAGGAGAGACTGAATATTTAGAAGTAGCTATTCGAGATGTAGCAGGCATTGAGGAAAGAGTCCTCCAATGGGAACTATGAAAAGACATATTCTAATTGGGGTAGGCGCTGCTGCCTTACTAATCATAGTTTATCTGGGTATTATCACATTGGCAGAGGACTGGACACACGCCCTGGAGCAGACTACCGAGTTATGGTTCTGGGTGCTGGCACTGGCTGGTGGGTTTGGGATTCAGGCTGGCCTATTCTCTTTCATCAGACAGGGCATCCGTAAGCGTCGGTTGGCCGCCACCGGTTCCGTAGCCGCCTCTGGAAGTGTCTCCGCTGGTTCAATGGCGGCATGCTGTGCCCATCACCTGAGCGATGTCCTACCTCTTCTGGGCCTGTCTGGGGCGGCTGTCTTTTTGGTTCGCTATCAGCTCTTTTTCATCATCGTCGGGGTTCTCTCCAACATTGTAGGCATAACCATTATGCTGGAGACCATCCAGCGTCATGGCCTGTCCGACAGGTTGGGACGCTGGAAATGGAACATGAACTGGGTCAAAAAGGGGACGATGGTTTCGGCGGCATTCATTATCGTAGCCACCTTTTTTCTTACTCCCTGATAACTTAAAAGTCAAAATATTCGAACCAAGGTGAGAGTAATTGAGAAAGAGAAGAAGATGGTTTATACTCGCAGCGGTGGTACTGGCTGTGGGGCTCAGTTACGCAACCTACTCGCTATTTATCCACAGCGGAGCCGATTATCTTACCGTTAGCGAACTGAAGTTACAGGCAGAGTCTCTTCATGGCCAGCAGGTGAGGGTCGAGGGTAAGATAGTCTCGGGTTCCATTAACTGGAATGATGAGACACAGGTTGTGAGGTTCGCCCTCACCGATGATAGAGAAACCTTGGCTATAGTCTATGAGGGAATTGTTCCTGATAGTTTTAAACCCGGGGCTGACCTGGTAGTGGAGGGAAAATACCGATCTGATAATACTCTTGAGGCATTGAGCTTCGGTAGTGGCCGTTCTTTTTGTAACTTTTGTCATTAGAAGTAGGCTTGGTGTTGAAAATGAAACAGAGCATAGCTCCGCTATGTCAGCTCAAGTAATAAATCTTTTGAGAACCTTCCCGGGTATTTTTGCCTCGCAGGGCACCGCAGTCATACACAGACCACAACTGACATAGCTACCAATATATCCCTCTTTCTCTCTCCAGGACGCCAGTTCATTATGCAAGTACTCACGGCATCTTACCTTGTTATGACCCTGAGCTGTGATAGCTCCAGCCGGACAACGGATAGCGCATAGGCCACAAGTACCATCCTCAAAGAAACAGCAGTTGGCTGTGTGGCTAGAATAAGTCTTAGGAGAGGGGGGTAGCTTGAAGTCAGTAACCACACTGTCACAGCGCATAGCCATCCCCCTTGGGGTTATCAGGGCATCGGTAAGGCTGAAGGTGCCCAGACCGGCGGCATAAGCAATATGCCTCTGTGACCATACAGAAGCCCGACCGCTGGGTAGGTCGAGTACCTTGAAGAAACTAGCTGTTCCAGGAGCCACTGCCAGGTGTCCCCGCTCATGTAACAAAGAGACCACGTGGCTGGTTAGTTTATTGCCGAATGCTTCACCATGCCAGCGCAAATGATTCCATCTTAGAGAGGGACCATCAGTCATTACTCGGTTGCTAACCCTGATTCCCCTGGCCACAGGAAGCACCCAGGAAATAACGCTAACCTCACCCAGATGGGGTTGTTTTATATTCAGCTCTTCCTTAAGGTGTTTCCCCAGGGCTTCCCTTGGGGTGAGGTGAAAGTCTCCAATGATCTCTTTATCTTTATACTCGAGAAACAGGGGGTCATCGCCATCGGCAAAACCTATCAAAGGCTCATCGTAGATGGGACTACCATCAATGTCTACGAGACAATTATCAGTGCTTTGTCGGACATAGGCTTTGATACTTCCCTCAAGGAATTGGGCTGGGTTGGTATCAAATTTAGTAATCACCTGAGCTTCCATAGCCATCTCCTCTCTCGGCGTAGCGGACTTATTATAATCAAAACTCAATTAAAAGACTATGTTACCAGCCGTTGGAAGTAGCGGTGGGCTTGAAGTACCGCTTTAGCACCTTCACCAGCGGCAACAACTATCTGCTTCTCAGGTACATTAGTCACGTCTCCAGCGGCATAAAGACCAGGAACGGTGGTTTCGCAAGAGCAGTTGACAGGCACTTCTCCCCACTTATTGAGCTCAACAAACCCTTCTATCGGTCCAGAGTTGGGCACTAAACCAATTTCAATAAAAACCCCGGTAACCTCAAGCCGTTTATCCTCGCCACTCTTCAGCTCTTTTATCAGTATTCCCTCAACCAAATCTTTGCCTTCAATTTTCTCTGTTTGATACTCGGTAAAAATGCTCAAGTTTTTGGCATCTGCCAGCTTATCAATAAGAATAGTATCCCCGGTTAACGGAGTCAGTGAAACCAAGTCAACATGTTCGGCAATTTTTACCATATCCAGTGCTGCCTCAATTGCTGAATTGCCTCCACCTACTATCGCCACCTTTTGCCCTGAGAATACGGGTCCATCGCAGATGGCACAATAAGTTACCCCTCTCCCCGCCAATTCCGTCTCTCCAGGCACATTAAGGTGCCTGGGCCTCTTCCCTGTAGCAAATATCGCCACCCTCGATTGATACCTCTCACTCGTCTCGGATATAGCCTCAAATCCACCGTCAATCTTCGTCAACCGAGAGATTTTGTCGCCAATTTTCTGGTCGATAGGAAACTGGCTCACCTGACCCTGGAATTTGTTTATCAGCTCTGGACCCTCAATAAACTGATAGCCAAGGTAGTTCTCAATACCCATTGTTGTGTTTACCTGTCCACCAATATCAACGCTAACCAGCAAGGTTTTAAGACGCTTACGAGCCGCATAGACACTGGCGGCAAGCCCAGCCGGACCACCACCAATTATCATCAAATCGTACATAGCTACCTCCTAACGCACAATAACGTTGCCAAGATTATTGTGAGAGCAGTTTGTCCAACCGATCTTGGTTAAAACCTACGACAGCCTCATCATCAATAAGGATTACTGGCACACCCATCTGTCCCGACTTCTGTATCATTTCCTTGACTTTATCCTTATCCTGAGCCACATCGTACTCAACGTAAGAGACCCCTTTTTGCGAAAGATACTCTTTCGCCTTGTGGCAATAGGGTCAGGTGGGAGTAGTATAGATAACCACATTTTTATCAGTCATTCTTTCACCTCGCGTATAGTATTTTAGTGGAGTCCTCAATCTTCTGGATGGACATGTTCGCTTACTATTGGGATTACGCATACTAGACAGGCAGCCACTAGCGGCACCTGGTAATTCAGGCATAAACTGGGGACATTGGATTCATGACCACATTGGGGACAGGCATACTTGTTATTTCCCATCAGACCACTCCCAAGCGATTTGATAGCAGAATCTTACACTTGCCTATGGCAGATGTCAAGATATTTGTTTAAAGTGCACGAGCCAAGGGGCTTGATTTGCTCATCCTGAATGATTGAGCGCGAACTAGAAATAGTCTGTGTTATAATTCCCCTACGAGAATATATTTTATGCAGAAAGCTGTCTACGAAAGAGAGGTACTCAGTTGCAGTATAGCGATAAAGTTCAGATTCTAAGGCGCTCATTTATTTTCTCCAGCTTGGATAATGATGAACTCGGTGAACTAGCTAACCTTGCCATTGAGCGTAGTTTTATGTCAACCGAGTTCATCTTCTGGGATGGAGATCCCCCTGACTGGTTCTACGTCGTTGCCGAAGGGAAAATTAAGGTTATTAAACATTCCTCTCTAGGGAAGGAGTTTATTATCGCCTTTTTCGGCCCTGGTGAGATGTTCGGTGAGGTTGCTGTCTTTGAAAACAAGCCCTATCCCGCTTCAGCCCAAGCCATAGCCGAAACCAAAGTAGTGGGAATTAAGAGAGAAGCCTTCCTATCTTTTCTTGCCAATCGTCCTCAAGTGGCCCTCAGGATTATTAATGTCTTAGGCGGGCGACTCAGGGATGCACAGAGTCGCCTTAGAGACCTTGCCGGGGAGAGAGTTGAGCAACGCCTTACCAGTGTACTGCTTATGCTCTCTTCAAAACTTGGCCTTACCCTCCCCTTTACCCGACAGGACATCGCTGACATGGTGGGAACTACCACCGAGACGGCGATCCGTATTATGAGCCACCTGAAGGAGAGAGGAATAATCCGTTCCGTTCGCGGTAAAGTCATTATCCTCGACAAGGAAAAACTCAGGATACTGAGTGAAGGGCCACCGCAAGTATAGAACCGTAAGTGAAGAGCAACCCTACCTCGGTTTATCCCCACGCACAGCAGCAATTAGTGATGGCTTCTTACTTTATATGATTCAAATCATGGTAGGCGATGTCAATAAGCTGTACTATTGGTGTAGAAGTTAAAACCCCAAACACCCGTCAGTAGAGGAGGTGAGAGGAATGTATAGCCGGTGCCCTGGTCAAGATAGTAGAAATTTACGAGCCGCAATATACAAATGTCCCAGCTGCGGCGCTGAGGTTGAAATCTTCTCTGATGAAATCTCAGTAAAATGTCAAAAATGTGGAGAGAAAGTCTATAGTAACATGGGACCTTCCTGCATTGATTGGTGCGCTTCGGCACGCCAATGCCTGGGGGAGGAGAGGTGGAAGGAATTGAGGGGTGACAGTTAGTAGAATTTATCCTTTCAAGAACTATTAAGGAGACAGGTAATGAAAACAGTAACTTTGAGGAAAATCATAAGAATCGACGAAGAAAAATGTAACGGCTGTGGCCTCTGTGTTCCGGCCTGTGCTGAGGGAGCCCTTCAGATTATTGATGGTAAAGCAAAGCTCATTAGCGAGTTATACTGTGATGGCCTCGGTGCTTGTCTTGGAGAATGCCCTCAAGGAGCCATCATCATTGAGGAGAGAGCAGCCGAGGATTTTGACGAGGGTGCGGTGAAGCTTCATCTGGAGGAAAAAGAACAAACTACAGAGGAACTTCCCTGTGGTTGTCCCTCGGCTACGGTAACTCAATTTGAGAGGCAAGAGGCATCAGGAGTTGTCCTAAGAGATGCGCCATCGCAGCAGTCAACGCTCAGTCAGTGGCCGGTTCAGCTTACCCTTGTCCCCCCAACGGCACCTTTTCTTCAAGGAACAGACGTGGTGCTGGCTGCGGACTGTGTCCCTTTTGCCTACGCTGGCTTTCATCAGCACTTCTTGAAGAACCATAGCCTATTAGTAGCTTGTCCTAAATTAGATGACTTTGAGGCTCACCAGAAGAAGTTAACCGATATTCTGCGCCAGTCACAGGTGAAAAGCCTTACCGTGGTGCACATGGAGGTGCCTTGTTGCTTCGGCATAGTCCAAATGGCCAAGCAGGCAATTCTTGCCAGCGGTAAAGATATTCCCTTTAGAGATGTAACTATCGGGGTCAGGGGCGACCTGAAGTCCTGAAGTTTAGAATTAGGTGACCTATTGTGAGTGATATTTTCTGGGATTTTCTTGAAGAAGTCAAACCAATTATCTTTAAAGAACCCTTGGCAGAAATTTTGGGGGTATTTAAAAAAGAAGGTGTTGCTTTAAAATACACCTTTGTTGATGTGATAAAGTTGGCTGGCCACGCTTGCCCAACAACAGCCGGTGCCTATTTATGTTGCCAAAAAGCCCTGGAGAAACTTTATCCTGATGAAATTCCGGTAAGGGGAGAGATTTCGGTCACTGTTTATGGAGAACAGGACGAAGGGGTCTATGGGGTTATGGCACAGGTATTTAGTCTTCTAACTGGTGCTGCTTCAGCTACTGGTTTCAGGGGTCTAGGACATAAATTTAAAAGAAAGGACTTACTTAAATTTAGCCCGGAGAAAATTGAGCCACAGGCAATGTCTTTTGAGTTTAAAAGACTGGATAATGGTAAGGCGGTTCTAGTTAAATTTTATCCCCAGCAAATCCCTTTTCCAGAAGAGAAAGCAAAAAGATTGAGAGAACTTTTAGAGCTGGTTATCTGGGAAGCAGCCAAAGATGAGCAAAGGAAAGAATTTCAAGAGCTTTGGCTGGAAAAGGTGAAGGATATGCTTTTGGAGAGAAAGGAAATTGACAAGTGGCTAAAACTGGAAGAAAGGGGGAGTTAAAATGAACGAAACAAAAACAATCGATGTTAGAAGATTAGAGCATGCTCAAAGGGAGAACTTGATTTTCCCCAGTCTCGAGGAACTCAAAGATAATGAAACGTTACGCATTATTTTAGAGTTTAACCCCCTGCCATTAGTTTATATGTTAAAGGCACGGGATGAGTTTGATATCTTATCAGAAAAAGAAGGTCCGCAAGAGTGGATTCTGAATGTGAAGAGGACTGCCCCCAGGAAAGATAAAAAGGAGCAATTTAAGGAATTGTTAACGGAATTAAGGGAAGATGAAGTATCTGAGGAAGCAAAAGAGAAAGCAAAGAAACTTCTCCAGGCAGTCGATGCCAAAACCTTAGGGATTATGGAACAGGAATTGATAAGGGAAGGTGTTTCTCCTGATGAGATTAGAAAGAGTTTATGTGATATCCACCTTGAGGTTTTAAGAGACAGCCTTGTCTCCAAGAGGATTGAAGTCTCGGCACCACATCCGGTGCATACCTTTATGGAAGAACATAAAATTATTCTTGACAGCTTAAACGAGTTAAGCTCTCTCGTAGAGAGCTTAAAGGGCATAAACAGCTTCGAAAGTATGAGGCAAGACCGTGAAAAACTAAAAGATATTACACACCACCTGGTAGAAGCCGAAAGTCATCACCAGCGGGAAGAAGAGATTCTATTTCCCGAATTAGAAAAGCACGATATAGTTGAACCACCCGAGATTATGAAGCTGGACCATGTGGAATTCAGGAAAAGAAAACAGGAATTGTATCAACTTTCTCATAATCCCCAGGATTATGACTTTCAGGATTTTAAGGAAAAGGTTATTGAATTGGGTGAATATCTGACCAAGGAACTTGAAAGTCATATTTTTAAGGAAGATAACATTCTCTATCAGATTGCTCTTCAAGTGTTAAGCCCAGAGGAGTGGGAGAAAGTTAAAAAGGAATGTGACAAGATGGGATACTGCTGCTTTACTCCTGTTGACGTACCGGGGAAAGAGCTTTTAAGAAAATAACCTCTAAGAATAAAACTTAGCGAAGGCTGTTGATGGAAGAGTATTTAAATAAAAACATAAAAGAGATAATCAATCAATTTCCGGAAGTAGAAAATATCCTTAATGGATATAATATTGGCTGTGCTCCCTGTAGTATCGGCTCTTGTTTATTAAAAGATATTATAGAAATACATAACCTTTCTCCTGAAGAAGAACAGGAATTAATGACCACGATTGCCAAAATTATCTATCCCAGTCGCGAAGTAACAATACCCAGAATTAAAAGAAAACATGAGGCCAGACCTAAAGAGATAGGCTACTCTCCGCCCATGAAAAAGCTGGTCAATGAGCATGTTTTAATAAAAAGATTGGTCGCCCTGATACCTGAGGTTATTGATAAGCTGGATGTGGCATCAGAAGAGGGAAGACAAGTCATTATCGATGGCGTTGATTTTATTCGCTCTTATGCCGATAAATACCATCATACCAAGGAAGAGGAGATACTCCTCAAATATTTTGATGAAAATTTAGATATTATTAAGACGATATATGAGGATCACGAGACCGGGAGATCTCATGTCAGGGCTGTGCTGGAAGCATTGGACGATAGGGATAAAGAGGCTGTCTCGAAACACCTAAATGCATATCGAGAACTGCTTACCGAGCACATAAAGAAGGAGGATGAAATATTATATCCCTGGATGGATAGGAATTTATCCATCACCCAGATAGGCGAGTTATTTTCTAAGTTTAATGGTAGAGATGAGGAGTTTGGCGATACATCTAAAAGATATGAAGAGTTTATCAACAAATTAGAGGAAAAATTTAAACTAAAGGAGGCGCTAAAATGACACAGTTTGGAGGATGCCCAGGTTCGAGAGAGATTGATTTTAGGGATACGGATACCCAAGAAGAAACAACAGGGAAGGTTAAATCTCAGTTAAAGCAATGGCCAATCCAGATGCACCTCATCTCCCCCACTGCTCCTTATTATCAGGGGGCAGATGTACTTTTAACGGCCGATTGTGTGGCTTATGCTATGGGAGGTTTCCACCCGGATTACTTAAAAGGAAAATCCATCGCCATTGCCTGCCCCAAATTAGATGAAGGTCAGGATGTGTATGTCGAGAAGATTAAGTCTTGGCTGGAAGATGCCAAGATAAATACTTTAACCATCTTGACTATGCAGGTTCCCTGCTGTATGGGACTACTAAGTCTAGCTCAGCAAGCCGTACAGTCTTCAAAAAGAACGGTTCCCATTAAATCCATTGTTGTAGGTCTTCAAGGAGAAATTCTCTCGGAGGAATGGGCATCGACATAGGTAATTAAAAAGAAGAAGTCCTGAATTTCCCGAGCATTCCTGTCCCGAAGACCGAAAGAAGGAGGAAAGTATGGAGTTAGACTTAAGGCCAATAA
>SDBV01011989.1_pt1 | contig 11152 bp, 11 predicted proteins | sample 2277081 | NCBI WGS metagenome assembly SDBV01 (sample SAMN10402039, study PRJNA504765) | marine sediment metagenome | isolation source: marine sediment core GS10_PC15, 223 cmbsf | place: Arctic Ocean: Southern Knipovich Ridge | collected 2010
TGGGGGTGAGGTTCATGGGGGGGGAGAAAGGGACAGAGGGGCAAAGGGGTTGAGGGGGGGAGAAGGGGCAAAGGGACAAAGGGACAAAGGGACAAAGGGGCAAAGGGGTTAAGAAGGGGCAAAGGGGTTGAGGGATCGAGTACTGGGATTATGGGTTGTTCTTCACTCTGCCCCTCTGTCCCTTCTTTCCTCTGCCCCTCTGCCCCTCCTTACTTCTGCCCTTTTCCCTTCCCAAGGCTCCTGATCAACGAACTGAGCATCCGCTCGACTTCTCGGCAGTTACTATCTAGTGTTCCGAATTCATCCTTGCTCAGATATCCGAGATTTCGAGAAATCTCTATCTGAGTTTCAAGTTCAAACAGCGACCCCATGGAAATCCGTAGGAAACGCACGTAATCGTTCGTCGCATACCGTCCAAATCCCTCGGCGATGTTACTCGGAATCGAAACGGCGGATCGTCGTATTTGCGATATCAGCCCGTATGTTTCGTCTTTGGGAAAAGACTTCGTATGCCGATAAATCTCGGTCACCAAAGCCATCGCCTTCTGCCAAACCACCAAATCTCTAAATGTCCGAATATCTCCCAAATCCTCACCCCTCGATCCCTCTACCCCTTTGTGCCTTTACCCCTCTGCCCCTCTGCCCCTTTCCCCCTTTACCCCTCTGCCCCTCTCTAAAGCACCGCCGCCACCGTATTACTCACCGCACTATCCCCCGCCTTGTTGGCGGCAATCACGCGATACTCCCACTCCTTACCGCGTTCCTGGCCCGTGAGGGTGCCTTCGCTTTCGAAGACGGTCTTGACCTCTTGCCAGGCCCCGGCCGGCATCTCGCGGCGCTCGATTTTGTAGGCGGCCACCGTTCCGCCGTCGGTGGGCTTTTTCCAGTCGAGCAAGATCCAGCCTTCGCCCTGCCCGGGCGCTTCGAGCGTGCGGGGCTGGCCGGGCGGATCGAGCGGCGTGCGAGCCCGGCGGCCGGCCCAACCGAGAAGTTTTAGTTGATCGTCGTCAAAATCGACCGTGTTCTCGGCGTAACGGAGGATCGACTGCATGGCGTTGACCACTTCCTCCAGGCCGGCTTCCTTGGTGGCCGTGACCTGCTCCGAGGCGGCGCGAGCCGCCACCGCGTCGTCGGCCAGCGTGTTGAAGGAATCGACCAGCGTTTGCAGGTCGACCGGCAGGACGGGTGGAGCGGGGTAAGTGGCCGCGTTGGCCGTCAGGCCGGCCACCATATTCTGAGCCAGGGCAACAATCTCGGCTTCACTGCGTGGAAATTTGGCCATTTGTCGTATCCTCTTACTGCTAAAGGGTTTACGCGTTGCCGCGTGGGTAGGAGATGCCGTCTGGAACGGTTCCCCCAGGGCAAAGATGGCTTACACCGCCTCAATGTAAGGCAACTTCGCCTTGATGTAAGGCAGCTTCGTCTCGATGTAAGGCTGCTTCGTCTCGACGGAAGCCTACTTCGCGGCAGATAAAGCTTGCATTCTGCCGGGGGAAGCCCGTTTCGCCATCCCGTAAATCTGCATTGTGAAAGTGTAGAATACATGTTACCGAATGCAAGCGTGGCCAGCATTTCCTAAGGAACGCTCTATTGACCACGAGTTTTCTTAACAACGGCCGGATTGCCTACTGCGACACTTGCCGACGGGATTGGTTTTACGACCACACTGCCAGCGCCGATGAAGGCCCAAGAAAAACTCCTCGTGGCCTCGGGCCGTCCGGGCGAGCGAGTACTTGTTCTCCACGTGACGCCGCGCCGCATCGCCAAGCCGGTCGGCCAACGCCGGATCTGACAGCAGCCGATCAACCGCCGCCGCGACGGCTTCTGGATCATCGGGCGGGACCAGCAGTCCGGTGACGCCGTCTTCGATCAGTTCGACGTTGCCGCCCACTGCCGTGGCCACAATCGGGCGGCCGGCGGCCATGTATTCCAGCAGCGAATTGGAAAGCCCTTCGGAGCGGGAGGTCAGCACGGCGACGTCGAGCCCTTCCAGGAAACGCGGTACGTTTGCAACCGAGCCGAGCAGTTCGAGCCGCCCTTCGATTTCGCACTCCCGGGCCAATTTCAACACCGACTGGCGGTCGCCTTCACCGGCCATCCGGAAACGCACGTTGGGATGTTTGTCTCGCAGCAAGCCGGCCGCACGGACAAATACGTCGGGGCCTTTGATCGGTCGAAGATTGGCTACCATGCCGACTTCTCGTGGGCGTCCGTTTTTTGACGGCTCGAGCGGGCGGAGATTGGCAAAGGCCGTCAGGTCGATGCCGTTGCCGATCACCACGACGGAGTCGGGCCGGGCGCCCTCCTGTTGGATAATCGACCGACGGCATGCTTCGCAGTTGGCAACGGTGGCACCGACGAACCTACCGCACAAGCGCCCGAGCAAGCGGTGGCCCCGGGTCGTGGAGTACCCGAGGCTTCGGCGCGTGCGAACGATACGCGGCACGCGAGCCAGCTTGCCGGCCAGAACGCCGAAGTACGTGCTGTCCGGAAAATGTGTCTGCAATACGTCTATCTTTTCTCGTCGCAGGAAGCGGACAAACTGCCGGAGCTTGCCGACCGTTGACGGTCGTTTGAACGAACGAACGCCAATCCGCAGGACGGCACAATCGTCCGGCTCGAGCGTTTGCGACGCTTCGCCGGTGCCGTCGAGCAGACACAAGTAAGGTCGTATCTTGTCACGGTCCAGCCCACGGATCAGCATCAGCAACTGCGACTCGGTTCCAGCCGCAGCCAGACTGTCGATTATGAAACAGACGCGGAGCGGATGACCGAATCGAGACGCGGTTGGAGTATCGATGTCGACTAACATTTTTCAGTTGGACTGCTTCTCGAGGTTCACGCGATCGAGGGGGGCAACTTTACCGGGCGGCGTCACCATGTTTCGCGGTTTCGGGATGCGATAGTCGCGGTAGTCCTCGGGGTTGCCAGTTTCGCCGTCTTCGGCAGCCTTGACAACGTTATACGCCTCGCGCGCGGTCATGTAGTGCAGTTTGATGCCGCGTTGCTTACATCTTTTCTTGAGAGTCTCGAGCATAATGGCCATATCGTGGTCGAGAACCACTTCAGCACTCTGCGCTCCATGCGAGTAGACCTTCACAAACACCCACTCCGGACGGCCTAGAACGTGAATGTTGGTGTCGATCCACTTGTCGACGCGGTCGGGACGAAATCGAGGGTCGCTCTCCACGGCGCCGTAGTCCAGCCCACGGCCATTCCACTGGATTGACATGGGGCCTTGGAAAATCATCAATTTGTCATCGATCGGCTTGCCCACCCTCGCATCGATACCGTCATTGTGCGATTTGGGCCGGTTGGGATCATCGGTGACGTAATAAATCGAGTTCACTTTCGCCGGCTGAGCCGGCGTATCTATCGTTGAAAATGTGAAATCAGCGTAACACCCATGCTTGAAGAGTTCCTGGATCTGGTTCGTTATTCCATGACTCTTGGGGCCGGGGCGGCTTGCGTCGAGGTCCCAACTGCCTGCAACGTACGCAAAGGCCGTGCGCGAGTCCTCTCCCGCTGAAATCATCGCGCCGAATGCCTGATACCACTGGATTGCCTCCTGCAACTTCTCGGCGTAGTTCTCTTTAGTTACCCCACTCTTGCTGATCAGATGCCAATGCATCTCGATTTCCCCGTATCCCTCGTAGGCCATGTCAGAAAGCCTTTGCATAATCGCATCATTATGATGGTCATAGGGATAGAACCACGTGTATCGAAAGCGATTTCCGTAGTCGTCCCGGTTCTGGTCGGAGATTACCTGAAACTTGTCGCACCAGGTGTCATTGTTTCGGGCGCCACGCTCAAGGTGCTTTGGCCCCCCGTGCTCATAGTGGTCGACCATCACGAATATCAAGTGCTTTCGATCGTCGGGAATCTCCGGATCTGGATTGGTAGACGCTATGTATGAGGGGATCCAAATGTATGTCTTCCAGCGAATCACACTATAAATTGGCTTGGCCATGTACATCGCGAGCAGCAACAAAGCAATCGAAGCAACTTTCAGCTTCCATGACCACTTAAGCGGATTCACATACTTTCGCATGTTTGCACCTGACATCTGTCTGCTAATTGCGCGAACAACTTTCGATACGCGGCGGCCTGGGCGTCGAACGTGAATTCGGTCTCGACTCGCTGGCGGCCGGCGGTTCCCATTTGGACTTTCAGACTCGTGTCGTTTGTTAGCCGCATGATCGCCGAAGCCAGCGCCGGCGCGTCACCGGCGGGCACCAACAGGCCGTTTTGTCCATCTTCGACGATCTCGGGTGTGCCACCGACGGCCGTTGCAACCACCGGTACGCTAGCGGCGAAGGCTTCGAGGATTACGTTTGGCAGGCCTTCGGTGTGTGACGATTGTGCGAACAGATCGAAGTGGGGGAAATAGTCGTCCAGGTTGCTGCGGAAACCGGTCAAGATGAATCTATCGGCCAGCCCCAATCGCTCGATCCGTGCGTTGAGTTGTTCTCGAAGTGGTCCGTCGCCGAATAGCACAAACCCGACTTCTGGTTCCTTCGCAACGACCGTGGCGGCCGCGTCGATCAAGACATCAAAGCCCTTCTCGGGGCTCAATCGGCCCGCGGCGGCTACAATCAATTTCGGTGCGGCGGGGAATAACTCCAGCAGGCGTTGGCGGTACTCGGGTTTAGGACATGCAAACCGCTGCGGGCGGACTCCGTTGTGGATGACGGTGATCTTTGTGCCGGCCACGCCCGCACGACGTACCTTTTCCGCCTGACCTTCCGACACGCACACCACACGATCCATCCGACGCAGCACCCGTTTGTCGAGCCATTCGTAAAGCCGCACGCGAAAACACTCGCCGGTCCAACCCCGCGATACGGACACGATGGGAATGCCCACGCGCCGCGTGGCCAGCCAGCCGAGCAGGTTAGCCTTGTAGCCATGGCAACAAAGCATGCTCGCGTCGGTATCTCGCAGCAGTTGCGTCAACTCGCGTGTTGCACAAAGGAGTCGAGGTGTGTCGGCAGATAATTCAATCGCTTCACATCCAGCCTCTTGGGCCTCGCCGAGAAACGACCGGCACAGCCCCCCCTCGGAAAACGACACAAAGATCGTCTTCCATGCAGGTATCATTTCTTTTGCCAACTCGAGCATCTGCCGCTCGGGGCCACCGAAGAACCGCGACGAGGTCAGGTAAAGGATCGTGACATTTCCAAGACATGCAGGCATAACTGCTCTCGCGAACGATAATAGGAGTCAAGATTCAATACTCTTACCAGGCCTGTCGGTACCCGATCCAAGAGCCGAACACAGAACGTTCTCTTGCCGCCTGCCTTCTCGCCGACGATCCCGATCAACTTGGTTGTCTTGTCTTCTCTCAGAAATCATGCGATTATCAGCGAACCTCCACAGCACACGACGCTGGGCGGGGGAAGTCAATCTTTTCCGGGCTGGCCAACGAGTCTCTCGTGGGAAACCGAGCCCGGCCTTCCCCGGCAGATTACTTCGTGAACTCGGCCCGCGTGGCGTGGCTAAGGATGTCTCGACCATCGCAACGGACAGGCCCCAAGTTACGGTAGCATCTGTCAATTCTCCCTTTGCAGGCTGCCTTCACGACAGTACGCAGCCCGGCGGCGGTGAGCCCGATGAGCATCCGAAACGGACCTTGGCCACCGGCGAGCTTGCTTGCAAGTCGACCACCCCGAAAGCCCCTCGACGAACACGTTTCGTCGGCAAGAAGGTCGCTGTAGAATTGAACAAGCTGCTCCTCTTGCCAACGTATCCTCGCAAGATACTTCCAGTAGTCGGCGAATGTCGGTGGTTCGTAAAATACTTTCTGACGAGCGACGAAAAACGCGTTCTGGGGCACTAGAGCCTTTAGGAAGTCGTCCTCAACGGCAACTCCCTCCGGTATCCCTTTGAGCCCTTTCGCTTCCAGTTGTGCCAGCAAATGTGACCTCCGAACGGCATAAAACTGGCCACTAAGAAAATCCTGAGCAAGCGGAATTTGGAGAAAACCAGTCAAGCGCTGTTCAAACTTCAACCCGTGGGCGTCCGGCCAGAACTGGGAGCAAACCAGCGAAACCTCGGCATGCTCGTCAAGGTACCGCCACAACGCCGCGACGCTCCCAGGTTCCGGACGTACGTCACCGTCCGAGAAGAAAAGAACGGAGTTGGTGTTCTCCGCAAAGGCCGTATTCCAGGCATTCGGCTTCGAGGCCTTCGTCAATTCCCGCAGTCGGAGATTCGGAGTCGTCTCACAAAGTCCTCTAACTACGTCCGCAGTCTTGTCCGTACACCCGTTGGCGTAGACAACGATGTCGAAATCCACGTCGCCGTTACCGGCCAAAATGGCGTGGATTGTATCTGCAAGATGCTTCTGCTCATTGTAGGCTAAGACACAAACACAGACGTCGTTCACAGTCATCTCTCCAGTACCCTGTCACGTCGAATCAATCAACGTACGTCCCAGATGTCCCGATTCTATCTTTCACCTTTTTCCCACAATACCTACTCTTTGACTGCCCTGATATCAAGGTGCAAATGCAACACGGTCAATGACTGGTATTTGTGAAAGATCGCTGGGTCGTTTGACTGAACTCTCGCCGATTTCAGGGTGAATGTTGATAGTGAAAAAAGGACGGGGTTCCTTGTAGACTTCGCGTGGTTCCAAGCGTCACAAGATCTGCGCATGTGCAGCCGGTGGTGTCAATACGTGAATCACCTCAGGTTATCCGGTGACGTTGGGAGAGTTGCAGCACTAGGTTGGTGGTCCGAATCCTCTTGCCCGAGTTCAGTGGATACGGAAATTCTTCGTCGACGATCACAACATGCATGCGCCGTTTGAGATTGTAAACATCCCCCGAAGCTCCGGCGTCGTTGGCCGTCGTGGCCACAATGCCATGCATTGCACCCTTAGTCTCGCCACCTGTCATAGTCTAGTCACTGTATACATTGTGCAAACAACGCGACTTGGATTCTCAGTTTCAGCCAGTCTTGCTTGCCGCTGGTACGGGGCCGGAGGGACCCGTGTTGCGAGTAGGCCGAAGCAATTCGGCGAGCGCACCGATGCCCGAGGCGGTGTGGATCACAAAGAATACTAGGGGGAGCCATGGAGCAAGCCGTGCGTTGTGCTCTCTTAGGACGATCGACAGGGTGCTCACCAGTGCGACGAACGCGTAGAACGAGAGTGTACCGAGATAAACGACCGCCAACCATGGTGAAACAATACTCAGCGGTATCCCACCTATCAGCCCGAGAACCCAGGCGGCCGGGAGAAACGTCCCGAGCGAAAATGTGTTGGGATACTTGCGCAGTAGTCTGACACGTCCTCGTCCGTAACGGATTAGCTGACGGAATAGGCCGCGCAGGTTACCTCGAGGGCTGTATCGAACCGTGATCTCAGGCGTAAAATAGCATCGCAAGCCGGCTTGGTCGATGCGGTGGTTGAACTCGTAATCTTCGCAGGCGTCGAATGTTTCGTCGAAGTAGCCGACTTGCTCGAAAACGGAACGACGATACGCAACTGCAACGCTACCGGCCGGAACGAATTGTGGCTGCGACGAGTAAATGAACGAGTCGGGATGGTGGCCCAGCCGCGAGGAGCGGGCCGCGGCTATGGCCCGTTGGACCGTGGTGGCCTCGGAAACGTCGAGCGGTTGCGGACGACCGAGACAATCGGCGTCGCTTGACGCAAAGGCGTCAGCAATGTTGTGCAGCAATCGCTCGTCGTCGATTTCGCAATGACCGTCAACGATGACCATGACGTCTCCCCGAGCGTGGCGAACGCCGATGTTGCGTGCGGCGCTGGACAATCGACGCGGGTTCGAGAAGAGCCGAACGTTCTCGTGACGGTCCGCGAACTCTGCCACCTTCGCGGGAGTATCGTCGCTCGATTCGCCGTCGACTACGATTATCTCGAATCGTTGGGGATCGTAGCTCTGTGCGAGCAATTGCGTTAGTAGACGTTCAATGAATGCTGCCTCATTTCGCACGGGCAAAATAGCGCTGATAAACAGCGTCCGACAATCATCGGGTGGATCGGGATTCATCGTGTGAACTGAGGGAGAGTCGAGAGGCATGATAATTTTGTCGTATCGAAACGGGCGCGGACTCCGTTCCCCTGGGTTACGCGTTTCCGCTACCCGTGATTCCTATAGCATAGCTTAAAGCAAGTGGCGTACCAAAAACAGCATCTCGTCGGTATCGTGCGATTCACGTTTGCCGTAAAGCCAAGTGTGTTCGGGAGAAGCGAAAAGTGATTGCCCGCAATAATTGGTAATTAGTGGCTGAGTACAATCCGAAAGTGACCGGAACGTTTACCTTTTGAAACGTTGCATCGTAGCGGTCACCTCTTCCTGCATCGCCGGGGCGTGGCCGATGCCCTCGCTAGGGGTCTCCGTCTGCTCGATCGCGTCGGACAATCGCCCGAAACGGAACATTCGGAGCAGCTTATCTAGTTTTCGCTCCGTTGTCCTCAGGTTCACGCGGTGGCGGAAACGAGATGTCCGTGAGCCGGCCGCCAATCTGGGTTGCCCGGGATCGACTTCCCAGGGATGGACATAGAACATGAACGGCTGCTTTGCTCGATTGATCTTGCGCAGGCAGCGGACCGTCCAGGATAACGGGTAGAGGCGAAAGTAACCGCCGCCGCTGACGGGCAGGTTCAGGCGGCAGAATCGGACGATCGACGGGGGGAACTCCCAAATGGGACCGGCGGATGTGTCGATTCGGTGCAATCGGGGCTCTGCGTCGGGAATTCCGTAGCGGTCGTGATGGGTGGGGAAAATGCTGGAATCGACGAGAAAGCCCTCTTCGGCCAGGATGTCCAGAGCCCAGAGGGATTTCTTGGTTATCGAAAAGCTGGGGGCTCGGTATGCGGTGATCGGGGTTCCGCAGGCGTCCTGGATGGCGTTGCGAGACCGCCACAGGTCGTGGCGAAACTGGTCGGGTGTTTGGTCGTAGATGAGGCGATGTTCGTAGCTGTGGCAACCGATTTCGTGGCCGGCACTATGGATGTCTCGTACCAATTGTGGAAACCGGTCTGCCACCCAGCCGAGGACGAAAAACGTTGCCTTCACGTCGTGGCAAGCCAACAGATCGAGAAGGCGATGCGTGTTGGCAACCACCCGACTTGTGTATTGGCTCCACTGGTCGCGGGCGATCTGTTTTTCAAATGCGGAGACTTGAAAGTAGTCTTCCACGTCGACGGTGAAGGCGTTGATTAAGTCCAAGATGCGATTGACCTAAGGATGCCGGGCGGGAGGCCGCTTTGAGTGGAGTTATTTCAGTGCGACGAGAGCTTTTCGGGTCTGCTTCGCATTTGGTGATTCATCGTGGTTTGGGGCAAGGAGTCTCTTCCGTTGCGTGACTCGTACTCGTTCGTCCATGCAACCGTGATCTGCCGTTCCCGGAATTGGACCCGTTCCCGGAATTGGACCCGTTCCCGTCGCCCTCACTATCGACGAGTTGAAGTGCGGAGATCGGTTGGGTTGACGGAGTCGCCGCTGCCGGAGTGACGTCATCTTCGTCGGCGGTCAAAGAGGTACTCAATCGGGGTACTTCCCGCTTGAGGCGAGTTACTCGCTTGGCCCAGTCTGCGTTGCAGCCCGATAGGTACATCACCGTGGACAGCAGCAGCCGTACATCGAAGAGCACCGTTGCGCGCTTGACGTACTCGGTGTCGAGCACCAGTTTTCTGCTGACACTTTCAAAGTCGACGTCCGGGTCGAGATTGATCTGCGCGAGGCCGGTAATACCCGGCTTGACCGCGATTCGATCGAGATAGTTGGGAATCTCTTTGGCTAGGACTGCCACGAATTCGGGTCGTTCGGGCCGGGGTCCGATCAGCGACATCTCGCCTTTGACGACGTTAAACAGTTGCGGAAACTCATCGAGATGCAATTTTCGCAAGACTCGTCCGACGGGCGTGATTCGATCGTCATTGTTTTTGGTCCATACCGGGCCCGTTCCGTTCTCGGCGTTGTGCCGCATGGTTCGAATCTTGTACATGGTGAAGATTCGGTGCCCTTTTCCAACTCGGGTTTGGCCATAGATGCCGGGGCCTTTGGAGGTAAGGCGAACCAGCGCGATCGAAAGGCCGATAATCGGAATTCCCGGAATAAGAAAGATTGCCGCCAATGCGCGGTCGAGAATGCCCTTCCAGCGAAAGTATCCAGACACCTCGACGGAACTCTCCTGCCCGCATTCGAAGCAGCAAGAAGAATCGTTGGCGAGAGTGTCCTTATACGATTTTTCAATCTCAGCGAGCGACATTGTAACCACCTCCCGGTGATAGGTGTTTTTGCTTGTTCGTTGGTGACTCGTTAGCAGTGTGCCAAATGAAACACGAAAGCCGTTTGTGTGTTGTACTCGAATTATTGAACGTCTGAACAATCGATTAGATATTTTCTTATCTCCGGTATGAACTTTTCGAGAAAGTCCTTGCAAGGGTCGTTACTTTTCAAATTGGTTCCGGCCGGATGCTGACTCGCAACCTGTATCTTGTAGAGGTAAGGACACCGTGCGAGGGACCAACGAGGGTTTTCAGTTGCCTCCCAACGATTGCCCGGGGTCCAGCCGTGGTAGACTCGCAGCAAGTTCGCTTCGAGGCTCTTCTTTTCGTTGGTCGCTGCCCAGAGTTGATCGCCGGAATCTCCGACCGCGGTTGCTTTGAGCGGGTCGACCACCTTGTAACCTGTAAGACAGCCCCCCTTGATCGTCAAAGGAGCGTGTACCGAGATGGGCCCCGAAGGGCCGATGATGACCGATACGCTGACTCTTTCGCCTGACTCTTGATTGACGTAGATTCGCGAAATGTATCCGATACACTGCAGCATCTTGAAAGCCTCGTCACTCATTTTCTCGGACGACTGTAGCTTCCAGTTCCCGAGCTCTCCCTTCTCGAACTCTTTCGGAAAGCTTTCAAGCTTCTTCGCCGCGGCGAGCGAGTCTGGCGACGGTCCCCAGCGATTGCTCATCTTCCCGATAACGGCGCCGGAGGCGACGGTTAGTACGATGGCGAGTAGGGCGGCGATAGGATACTGATATGTTTTCATGATGATTTGGTGTGCTGAGTGGTTTGAAGTAGAGCCATTGAGCGACTATTTGGGAAGGGGAAGAGTCTTCTTCAATCCAGTCTCTAATTCAGTCCACTTCTGCAAGTCCATCTCCGTAAGGAACTGGT
>SDBV01011990.1_pt1 | contig 11152 bp, 7 predicted proteins | sample 2277081 | NCBI WGS metagenome assembly SDBV01 (sample SAMN10402039, study PRJNA504765) | marine sediment metagenome | isolation source: marine sediment core GS10_PC15, 223 cmbsf | place: Arctic Ocean: Southern Knipovich Ridge | collected 2010
GATATTATCCGTCATATTCTGGGGAAGTTTTTTTATGCCCAAGATATATGAGGCTAAAAGCACAGTTTTTATTGAGAGGAATATTATCCAAAAAATAGTAGGAGGTATGATTATCACTCCATCCCTGAATGAGCGTCTGCGGGTATTAAAGTACGCAATGATGAGCAGAGCAATGCTGCTTAAAGTAATTGAGGCTCTTGACCTGGATATTGAGGCAGAAAAAAAATCTGGAATAGAGGCAATGGTTAAAAATTTTCAGAGCAATACACAAATCACAATTAAAGGGAATGACCTTTTTAAGGTGTCTTATAGAGGAAAAAACCCAAAGATAGTTAGGGATTATGTCAATACATTGATAAGCAAGTATATAGAAGAAAATACAAGTTCAAAAAGGGAAGAGGCTTCTAGCGCCAACCAGTTTCTATCAGAGCAGATTAATTATTACAAGAATAAGCTTGAAACCGCTGAAGAGGCATTGCAAAAATTCAGGATTGAAAAAGGCATATACTTCAGTGTTGACGAAAAAACCATGGTTGAACAGATTAAGAAATATAGACAGCGCGTGGAAGAGGCACAGATTATGATAAAGGAACTCGAGGCAAAAAAACAAAATCTGGAGAAAACACTCTTAGGTGAAAGGCCGTTTCCTAAGTCATTAATAAGCGGAGAAAAAAAGATACTGAAACAGAGACTTGCCCAGTTGGAGCATTATCTGCCCTTATTATTAATAAAAAATACTGAAAATCACCCTGAGGTTATAAAGACAAAAGCTGAGATTGAAGCTATAAGGGAGCAAATGGTGTTATTAAGCCAAAATCAGGAGTCTAATGATGATGCTGGTACTGGTTTGGGAGTTGAGATGAATCCGGATGACCCGGTCTACCCGCAGTTAAAAGAAACGCTTTTTCTTACTGAGTCGGAAATTGATTCAATGAAGGCAAAAGTTGCGTCATTAAATTTCAAGTCAAACAAGATTGAAGAAGAATTAAAAAACATCCCTGAGGAAAAAAAGGCGCTTACTGCGCTTGAACGGGAAAGAAATACTTATGTCGGTATTTACAAACAGCTTTTGAGTAGAGTAGGCCAGGCCGAGGTCTCCAAACAGATGGAGATGCAAGACAAAAGCACAAGTTTCCGTATTGTCGACCCGGCCATACTGCCGACAGCGCCGGTTAGTCCGGACAGGATTAAATTTGGCCTGTTTGGAATTGTAGCTGGACTAGCCGCGGGAATTGGCGTGGTATTTTTCTTTGAGCATTTTGACACTTCCATAAAAGAGGTCGATACTTTAAAGTCATATCTCGGGTTGCTGGTGCTTGCAGTTATACCCAAAATTGTTACGGACAGTGATATTAAAAAGAAACGAAGGCTTGACTTAAAAATTTATGCAATCTCCATAGTTTATCTTTCGATTATCGGAGGCGTATTTATTAAAGAGCTCATGAAAAGATTTTTTTAATTTGACTGATTTATTTTCAGTCAGAGCTTGAATTTGATTAATAGGATATAGGAATAGGAGTGAAATGAGCAGAATTGAAAAAGCATTAGAAAAGGCGAATAAGTTAAGAGAAGCTGAAATCACTAAAAAGGCTGAGCTGCCTAATGATAAAGACGTCAGGTTGCCTGAGGCGGTTAATGTAAACAACCCGTATCTTGTTACACTTACACAGCCACACTCGCCTGTTGCTGAAGAGTACAGAAAACTGAAATCCATGGTAATCAAGGCAACAAAAGCAGATTTCCTGAATACAATTATGATTTCGAGTGCAATTGATGGCGAAGGAAAAAGTCTGACTGCATTAAACCTTGCTATAAGCCTGGCACAAGAGATAGACCACTCTATCCTTCTTGTTGATGCTGACCTCAGAAAACCCCTGATTCACGAATATCTCGGGATAAAAACCAAACACGGGCTTTCTGATTATCTTACTGAAAATATTGATATTTCAGAAATCCTGGTAAAAACCGGCATTGGTAATCTGAGCATTATGCCCGCAGGTAACAAAACCAAAAACCCTGCAGAACTTCTTTCATCCGGGAAAATGAAATCGCTAATAAATGAACTCAAACACAGATATGTTGACCGCTATATTATCCTGGATACCCCGCCTATTTTACCTTTTGCTGAAGCTATAACACTAAGTTCTTATGTGGATGGAATAATTTTTGTTGTTAAAGAAGGATATGCCCAGAGAAATATAATTAAGGACGCAGTAAATCTGTTTAAAGACTCAAATATGCTGGGGGTGGTCTTTAACAGTGTAAGCAGTGAGAACCTTGATGGACATTATTCCAGGTATTATCACGGCTATTACGGAAAAAGGGAGAAAAAATGAAAAAGATTATTTGTTTATGTTTATTAGCAGGCGTTCTTATATTAACGGCGAGTTCTTTCTCTGCTGAATTTGATACAACCAAAGGCAAACTTAATATAACTACAGGTGTAGGTTTAAAAGAGGAATATAATGATAATATATTTCTGACAAGAACTAACCGCGAAGACGATTTTATTACGACGATTTCCCCGTCGATTTCGTTAAAATACTCTCTTCGCCCCATGGATTTAAGTCTGGATTATGGATTAAATTTTACATTTTACAGTCAACATAGCGACCTTAATGATACCTCTATTGATGAAACCCAGACCTTGCGGTTTCAAAATCAGATTAGACCGTTTAACAGGGTGTTCATTGATATTTCTGATGTTTATAAGCGTGTGCCGATTGATGCCAACAGAAAGGATGCCTTTGACAATATAGTTGTTGATATGACAGACAGTAATGTTTTTTCAATCTCTCCTCATGTTGAATACCCTTTATCAAAGACTTTGTCAACACGGTTTGGATACAGTTTCACTAATACATGGTACAAATCAGAGGAAGCTAATGACTCAGACAGTCACTCGGCTTTTTTATCACTTGAAAAACGTTTCTCCAAGAACTTTTCAACATCTTTGAATTACGATTATGTGGCTCAGAGACCGAAAATTAGCGAAAGTTATGACAGACATCAGGGCTCTGTATCGGCGACATATCAAATTAATCCCCAATTTAGTATTAACGGACAGGTAGGAGAGGCACATTTTATTTATTCCAATACTGACGATATAAAAACGAGTTTCTGGAATCTGGGGACAGATTATACGTTTGAGATTACAAAAGCTACCAGTTTAGGAGTAAGTTATGGTACTTCATTTCATGATTCAGTAACCTCAGGTGTCTACAAAAGCAGGAGATTAGATTTACGCTTAACCACAGGGAAAGAATTGAAGATTGCCCTCAATAACTATTATACGGTTGATGAATATTTAGAAACGGACAGAAAAGATAAAATTTCAGGGATTTCAATAGATTTTAACAAGTCCTTATCAACAAAAATAAGTATGTCGCTTAATGGATTATTGGAAAATCAGGAGTTTTTACCGGAGGGTGAGAATGTTGTTAGATATAGTGTAAGGAACAGTTTTAGTTATAGATTAGGCAAACGTATAAAAACAAGCATTGGTTATACATACAACGGTACAAATTCCGGTACTGATACGAGTGATTTTCATAATAATATTGTGTGGCTCAATGCGCACGTTACATTTTAGAGGTTGAAATGTATGAAAATCATTTTTCATTCAAATGCAAACCCTTTGAATTAGTTCCCAATCCTGATTTCCTTTTTCTAAGCCGGTCCCATAAAAAAGCTATGACCTATCTGGATTATGGAATTAAAGAAAAAACCGGATTTATGCTCTTAACTGGTGAAATTGGGTCTGGCAAAACAACGATTGTTCGAAACTTAATTAAAAGCCTCAACAATGCAGTTAAACTCTCCCAGGTAAACAATACAAAGGTGTCCTCAAAGCAGCTTATATCAATGATTAATGAAGATTTTGGGATGAACGTCAAGGGAAAGGAGAAAACTATTCTTCTCAGTGAGTTAAATGAATTTTTGATTGATCAATATGCCAGGGGTTTACAGCCAATACTCTTAATAGATGAAGCGCAGAATCTGACCCAGGACCTGTTAGAGGAGATAAGACTGCTTTCTAATCTTGAAACAGACAGGGCAAAACTGCTTCAAATAATACTTGTTGGCCAGCCTGAGTTAAAGAAGACCCTTATGCTTCCGGGGCTAGTGCAATTACGTCAGCGTATTACAATTAATTACCACATTATCCCTCTGACTGTCGATGAGACTGCTAAATATATTAAACACCGCCTTATTGTTGCCGGAAACCCTGATGTCATAGATCTAAAGGAAGATATGGTAAGTCTCATATATCAATTCAGTAGAGGCATTCCTAGACTTATTAATATCTTATGTGATTTTGCTTTGCTTACTACTTATGTTGAGGGAGAAAAAGTAGTAAGCAGTGATACGGTTAAAGAGGTTATAAGCGACCTTGAAACACATAATTATTGGAATTCCCCCGAAATAACCGTGTCAGGTAAGCTACCGAAAGAAACCGGGTTAGAGTCATTAAAGGTTACAGATGAGATTACAGGAAGACTAATCAAAATGGAAGAAACAATCTCTCAAACAACAAAGAACACTTCTAATGATATCAGGTTATTATCTGAAAAAATGACGAAATTAGAAAATAATTTTTTAAAAACAAATGGAAACGGAAATAACAATAAAATAACTGAATTATTAAAAAAAGTATCCAGTCTCGAAAAGACACCCATTATTGTAGCTACTAAAAAATCATCTGAGAGTTTGTGGATAGACGATGATAAACCTGTAGCCGAACAGGTGGAATTCCTAAAAAGAATGCTTAATTACGTTAACAATAAATTAAGAAAGTTGTAGGGGTTTGGTTATGCAAAAATCGATTATGATTATAGACAGAGAAAATTTTACCGGAGACAATAAATGCTCAATGCTCTAACAGTAGATGTTGAGGATTATTATCATGTTTCGGCTTTTGAGCCGTATCTCAGCGACAGAGAGTGGGATTATCTGCCTTCAAGAATAGAGGGCAATATGATGAGAGTTCTTAAAATCCTCGATATTTATGGTGTCAAGGCTACCTTTTTTGTTCTCGGGTGGATTGCGGAAAGAAATCCTTCTCTCGTTAGAGATATTCATAAAGAGGGACATGAAATTGCATGTCATGGTTATGCTCACAGGCTGGCATATAAAATGACACCTGATGAGTTCCGCATGGATGTAAGGAAAGCAAAATCAGTTATAGAAGATTCAATAGGGGCGGACATAAGCGGCTTCAGGTCTACAAGTTTTTCATTTGTTGAAAACAGCCTCTGGGCTCTTGACATACTGATTGAAGAGGGATTTTTGTATGACTCAAGTATTTTCCCTATTCATCATGACCGGTATGGAATTTCACACTGGCAGCGGTTCCCTCATGTTATTTCAAGGAGCAAAGGAAATATATATGAATTGCCGCCGTCAACAGTGAGAATGTTCAGAAACAACTTTCCGATTGCAGGCGGAGCGTGGTCTCGTCAAGCGCGGAGACGGCGCCGGTCAGTTCGTCGCCATTGTTGAGAATCACGCGGTCGGTCTGGCCGGCCAGGGACCGCACGCGCGCGAGCAACCGGTCGCCGCGGCGCCGATCGGTGGCCGGCTCGAACAGGATGCCGGCGACCAATCGCAGCGGCAGGTCGAGGGTCTCGAGCAGGCCCGAACTGCCGACGAGCCGGTCGTCATCGATGTGCAGGGCATCGACGACGAGGATCCCCCCGCCGGCAAGCACGACTTGGCTCCCGCGTTTCGGCTCGACAAACCCGCCCCACAAGGCCAAATCGGCCACGGCGATCTCGCGCTGGCCATCGGCGCCGTCAAACCGCAAAGCCCACTCGGGCTCGTCGAGGGCCGCGGCCAGCTTGCCGCGGAATGAGGGCCCCGTGGCCGGCACAGCCAACGGTTCCGCAGCGACCGGCGGCTCGGCGTCCGGCTTGTCGGTGGCGGGCTCATCGGCGAGGGGCATCGCGGGCGCGAGCACCGCAACGAGCAGGATCGCAAGCGGTGCGGTCAATCGTGGAGGATGTGAGTTCATCTAGCGTTGAAAGATCGGCAAGTAGTTGTTGGGTATTTGCAGCACGATGCAGGCCATGGCGGTGCCGTATTCGATGCAAATGGCGTCGTTCCACGATCCGTCTTCGGCCTGCCGCGCGACCAGGGCGTCGCGGATTGCCGGATACCACTTTTCCCAGTGCTCGCCGCCGGCGTGCCACATCGCCTGCACGGCGTAGTAGTGACCGTAGAAGTAGTGATTCTCGCGATTCACGGTGTTCGGCTTTGGCCGGAACGCCGTCAGGTACTCGAGTCCTTTGGTGATCTCTGGCCCGTCGTAGATTCCGGCGCTGTACAGTGCGACGACTCCGGCGGCCGAGCGAGGAAACGCGCTTTGGCCGCCCTGAATCATGTACATGAATCCGCCGTCGGCGTTCTGGCTCCGCTTGACGTAATCGGTGCAACGATCGATGGTTTCGCGCGGCACGAACATGCCGGCGTTCCGCGCGGCCCGCAACGCCATCACCTGGCAGATCGTGACCGAAAGATCGGCGTCGTGGCGGACCGGCTGATAGCGCCAGCCGCCGTTCTTGTTCTGCGTATTGACGATTAGTTGCACGGCCTTGGAGAGTTTTCCGCGAATCTCGGCCCGCATCGTCATGCCGTAGCACTCGGCCAGGAACAAGGTGGCAAAGCCGTGGCCGTACATCGGGCCGTGGCTACTGGCGTTGGGCACGTTGATAAAGCCGCTCTCCTGCGTGTTGGCCAGGACGAAGTCGATGCAGCGCTCGACGTTGCCGCCGTGGGGACCGCGGCCGGGAGTGCTTCCGCCGGCCATCCAGCCCATGCCGGCCAAAGCGCAAATCGCGACGTTGCGGCTGTACCCGCCAGAGCGGAACGATCCGTCGCTGTCCTGCCGCTGCGCCAACACGTTCAAGCCGCGCTGGATAGCCCGCGAGGCCGGCGGCGTAATCATTTCAACCGCCGACTTTTCCGGGTCCTTCGGCTGGCCGAACGCGCGGCCGCCCAGGCATCCCAGAGCGAGAGTGCCGGCGGTTGCGTGCGCGAGGAACCGGCGCCGGCTGCGTGGGCCGGCCCGCTTATTGTTCGAACGTACGACCTTGGCTCTGTGTCGCATGGCTGCGCCCCCCAAGTGCGCGGGTCACCTCGAATCCGGATCCTCGGCCAATCGCTGGAAGTACTTCTCGATCATTAATTCATACTGCGGCAGGAACTTGTCGGGCGTGTTCTGCAAGACCTGCTCGCGGTCGCGCTCGGGCAGATGGCCCCAGGTGTCCTTCATCATCGCCCTGAACAGTTCGGGATCGACCCGGGCCGCATCGGCCCTGCCCAGGCGACTGGTGCTGTCGGGGGCCGGCTTGCTGGAGTCCCGGCCGGAGTTACCGGCCGATTGCTTCGGCTGCTTGACGCTCTGCCGCTTGGCGGTCGAGCGTTGTTTCTTGCCCTTGGAGCTGGAGGACGACTGTTGCGCGCGTTGTTGCTCGGCCTGTTCGATCAGCCGGGCCAACTGATCGACGATTCGCTCCTGCAATTGTTCGGCGTGCGGACGGCTGGCCCGCTTGGAAATCAATTCTTCGACGCTGCGCATCTCGTGGCTGACGCGGACCAGCGGATCGGCGTCGTCGCCCGGCATCGTGTCGTCGATAACTTCGGCTTCGCCGCCCGTTTCGGATGGTTTGCCGTCTGATCGCGCGGCACCTGGTTTGTCGGGAGCGGGCCGGTCCTTCAAGTTGCCGACGCCCTCGAGCAACTCGTTGTCGAGATCGTCCAGCAGCGCGTCGTCCAACGAAGAGGACTGCGGTTGCTTGGGCGCTTTCGGCTCAGCTTCGGCCGCCGCACCGGTCCGTGCGGCGTGTATCGCAAGCGCCGCAATCACTGCGCAGACCGACAGCCCGAGCGACCGCGGATTCGTCCACTTCAACCTTCGCGGGCGCGTCATTCGCTGGGCTCCTGTTTGTCTTCGATGAGCAAATCGTCGAGCGACGGCACGAGCTCGGGATCGAGGCCGTCATTGCGCACGTCGGGCAGCGAGTCGGGATTGTCTTCCGGGTTCTCGTCGGGCGGCTCTGCCAGCTTCAGCGTCAGTTCGGCCAGTTCGCCTTGCTCGGCGGCGATCTCGGCCAGTTCCTCGGCCGCGGTTGTCGAGTCGTCGTCGGCGCCGGACGAGCGAAATCGGGTGTTGAGGTCTTCCTGCAAGATCTTCAACAGCTTCAACTGCGTCAGCACTTGGTTGCCGTCGGAACGCCGGCCGGAGTTGGCTCCGCCGCCACCTCCGCCGCCTTGCTCGCCACCCTTCTTCTTGGATTTGTTTTCGAGCGCGGCCAGCAACTGCGCGAAACGGACGCGCGCCGCCTCCTGGGCCGTCTGCGTCTGGCTGCCGGTACGTTGCCGCTTGAGCAAACTGCCGGCCCGGGCCATATGCCGCGCGGCCCCGTCGAGCGCCATGTTGATCACTTCGGCCAGCGCCAGCTTTTCGGCCAACAGCGACGTTTCAGTTTGCAGCATCTTCTGCTGCCGCGCCACGTCGTGGACCGTGGCGGCCTGCGCCCGGGTGAATTTGCCCTCGGCGACGCGGAGTTTCTCCAATCGCTCGGTCTCGGCCGTCAACTTCTTTTGGCGCTCGTGCAGACTCTTGAGCGAGTCTGCCAACTTGGCCAGTTGCTCGCGGGCCAGATCGGCTTCGGCCTGGCGGCGCCGCTCGGCCAGTTGTTGCTGCGCTTCTTCCAGATCCTTCTGGGCCTCGCCGGCTTGTTGTTCGGCTTGGGCCGCATTGCCACCTTCACCGGCGCTCCCGGCCTGGTCCATCTTTCCACCGGCCCGGGCCGTACTGCGTCCGGCCTGCTCGGCTTGCAGGCGTTCGAGCCGCCTGGCCATTCGGGCCGTTTGTTCCTGCAACTTTCGCTGCTCGCGCGCCAAACGCTGCAATTGGCGCTTTTGTTCTTCCGACTCGGGCTCCTTGGCCAGATCGCGCATCGCTTTGCGCAGGCCGATCTGCTGCGATCGGAGTTGCGACATCTGCCGCTCCGCTTTGCGCAATTGCTCCACCAGGCGGGCCAACTCCTGCTCGCGACGATTCGACAGAATGGCCGCCAGCTCGTCGAGGTCCTTGGCGATGCGGGCCTGCCCTCCGGTTGCCCGCGCCAGTTGGTTGCTTTCGATTCGCTCGCTCGTGCGGCGCATCTGTCCGCTGATGGCTTGTTGTTGGGCATGGTGCAATCCGTCGGAGATGGCGGCGGCTGCCAAAGGATCGGTTTGTGCCAGTGCCGCGCCCATCTGCGCCATCTGCTGCTGCGTTTTTTCGAGCTGGCGACTTAGTTGTGTCTGGTCGTTGGCCAGTTTCCGCAAGTCGGCCTGCTGCTGCTCGTCGAGATCTTTCACGTCGCGTCCCAGCGTCTTGGTAGCGATTTCTTTGGTGGCTTGAGAGATCTCCTCCTGCGCGGCCTGCAGTTGCGCCACCTCGCGGGCAAACCGACGATAGTTGTCCCACTGCCGCAGATCGTCGATCATGCTTTCGAGCGACTCGATCACGCGGTCCTGGTTCTCGCCGGCAGCCGCCAGCGACTTCTCGAGCAGCGGATCGGGCTCGCCGGCCGGCGGGGCTGCTTCGCCATCGCGGGGCAACCTGGCCTGAGCCGTCTTGATCAAGCTCGTCAACTCGCGCTCGATCGTTCTCAAGTGCTCGTCGCCCAGCCGGTTCAATTCGTCGGAAATCGACGCCATCCGGCGCTCCATGTCGGGGCTGTCGACGCGGTTGTTTTCCAGATCGGACAGAAAGTCCACGATTTGCGCGGGAATGCCTTCGGCCGTGCTGGTGAGTGTGCGCGTGATTTGCCGTTGATTCAGTTCGGCCGCCTGGGCGTGGTCGATGTCTTGCTTCTGCAAACGGCCGACTTGGTCGAGCTGGATCTCGAGCGACTTGGTTTGTGTCCGGGCGTCGCGCTGCAGCTTCAAGACTCGCTGCAACTCGGCGAAGATGAGCATTTGCCGCTGCGCCAGCCGCTGTTCGAGCTCCTGCGGCGAAATGATGTTCAGCCGACGCACCGTGCTCTTGCCGGTCTGCGGCAGATAATCGCTGGCCGTGGCCCACAGCGTGATTTGCATACCGGGCTGCAAGTTCAAGTCCGCAAGCGGCCACGCGTGTTCGAGCAGCCGGCTCTCGCTCAAGCGGCCGCTGGCCAGTAATCCGCCGGAATTCAGTGGCGGCACCCGGTCCGGCCCATGGTAGAGCGACACGGCGAAGTCCTCGACGTCCGCGTTGTCCGAGCGACTGAAGTGTAGGTGAATCTCGCGAATGGTCAGATCGTCCTTGACCACGATCCTAAGCGGCACCATGCCTTGCGGAGTGACAAAGATATTGGCGCTGGGCTGTTCGATCGTGAGCGTGGGAGCCAGATCGGCCACGGCCCGAACGTCAAACTGTTCGTCCGCGCCGCCGACGAGCCCCTCGACGTCTTCGAGCGTGATCCAATACGGGCCCGACTGGTCGATCACGAAGGGTTCGGGCGCGTCGGCGGACAACGCAAAGCCGTAGGCGTCGGCGGTCAGCTCGGCCTTCAACTCGGCGCCGCTCTCGAGGTGGATCTTCGCGCTGGTGAGTTTCTTGGTGGACGTGCCGGATAGCTCGACGCGCGTGCCGCGCAGTGCGTGAATGCTCTTTTCGCTCACCTCGACCGGCAACCCGCTGTACGCCGGCGGATGGAGCGTGACTTCGAGCGACTCGAGCCTCGGCGGCTCGACGACTTCCAACGGGATCCAGTCCATTGACTGGTCATCCCCTCCCGCGGCCCGATACGAGAACGGCCGGGTGACGTTCTCCTTTCGCGCCACGGTCGCGCCGCCCAGCAACTGCATCGGCTCGGCTTCGTCCTGCACCTCGGATCCGGTTTCGTAGCGGTAGTGGATGCGCACCTCATCGGGAATCTTGTGCGCGGCGTCCTGAACGAGCTCGACTTCGAAGGTCTGGCCGGCGGCCAGGCGCGTGGGCGCTTCGCGAAACTTCAGGTTGTAAACCCGCGGCCAGGCATCGTCGCCAAACGGCCGAACCAACCGCGCCAGGGCGATCCGCGTGTCGCCGGGCGCCGTAAGCGCGACAACGGCGGCCACGAGCCCCACAAGCAAAGCCGCGCCGACGGCCCGTCGTGCCGGACGGCGCTCGATTACT
>SDBV01011992.1_pt1 | contig 11150 bp, 6 predicted proteins | sample 2277081 | NCBI WGS metagenome assembly SDBV01 (sample SAMN10402039, study PRJNA504765) | marine sediment metagenome | isolation source: marine sediment core GS10_PC15, 223 cmbsf | place: Arctic Ocean: Southern Knipovich Ridge | collected 2010
GAGAATTCATCCATAACAGCACGGAGATACGGCAGTCGAGATTCCAATTCTGATTCATCTTCCGTAATCAGGTTGTACTCACTGTCATATACCTTTATCCCCACCAGGTTGTACATCTCGCTGGATATAACAAGTGTGACCGCCGTATCAATTATGGCAAATTCTTCCCAGCCCGTAGAAACGACGTAACCTCGTTCGGACTGTGCCAGGAGCATGGAAATACCCTGTGAATATTCCTCAGCAGGCGTATTGCAGCCGATCAGCTCCAGAATGGTCGGAGCGAGATCGGTATGACTTGTAAGTCGGTCAACCCGGCCTTTTCCAACGCCCGGCCCCCCCATGACGAAGGGCACTTTAACCTGCTCCGGCGTGAAGGCGCCGGTATGCCCCCAATATCCGCGTTCGTAGAATTCCTCTCCATGATCGCCGGTGATCATCACCACTGTGTTCTCATGAAATCCCCGGTCATCCAGCATGTCAAGCACATTCCCGATGACAATATCATCAAAATAGATCGCATTTTTATAGTGGTTCAGATAGGGGGTCGAGTCCCGCTCTTTATTGAGTGCCAGGTAATTGATGTCCGAGACATGTGGAAAAAACCGGGCAATCGATGGATCGTAATCACAGCCTCCATGGGGAGCATCCAGGAGCATCACAGCGAAAAACGGTTGGTCCGCCGGCAGTGTGTCGAGCCAGCTCTCAAGGAGTGGCAGCTGTTTCGGGTCACGTATCCGAGCACCGTCACCCTCTATCTGGTCATCGATACACTCCGGAATATCAACAAATGCAGTCCGGCGGAGTTCCGGGAAGGTAAGTTGTGTACTGGAAATGATCTTTAGCGCATAACCCGCATCCTTCAGTCGCCGGATCAGAACCGGGCCTTTTCTTTCAGCCAGAAAAGTATGCCAATAGGAACCATGCAGACCGTACAGCAGGGAAAATATACCGAAACGGGTGGCATTTCCACCGCTATAATGCCGCTCAAATACCTTCGCCTCCTCGGCATAGGCGCTGATATTGGGGGTCACAGCGGCGTCCAGCATATCATACCGCCAAGAATCAATTACGATTAGAATGAAATTGGGTTTGAAGCCCGACTCATCGAATTCTAATTCCGTTGGCGGATAGTTGAGTATGCCACCGGCCGTTCGCTTTAAATCCCATTCGCGATTTACCTCTATTCCCCAATGTTTCTGGGCAAATTTTCTGATGGTCAGAAGCTGATACAAGGGCAGCAGTCTGGCATGTCGCGTTATGGTGGTGCGATTCAATAAATCGGCCCGGGCGTATTGGGCTTTGTCGACAATATTGAGCAGAAGAATCGCGATAATTGTGACGCTGTAGAGGACCGGCAGGGGCCAGGTAAACCGGCCAGCTTTGCGCACCTTTATTACCAGCCAATGCAGCATTCCAGCCAATACCAGCAGCCCCAGGATCAGTGCTATGGTTAGTATGACTGTTACTACACCTAGTGATACCGAATCAGACACACCTCCGGTAGTGAGTACATTAAGCACCAGCCCATTTATATGGAAACGGTACATATTGTAGATCACCAGGTCAAAAATACTGATAAAATTCAGTAACCAGATCGCAATGGTCGAGATTACCAGAGTCATTATCCTGCTTGGAATTACGATTATGATGGGAATCAATATCAGCCATAGCAGTAAATATAGCATGGCGGTATTGCCGACCAATGCCGACAGCAAAAACAACCACTCTTCTAAGGTACCCGTCGTATCAGCCAGAGCGATATAACGGGAGTGGATGAGCAGAGTAAGCGGGAAATTGAGCAACAGATAGATATATAGCGTCCTGAGCAGGTCACCGGTGCGGATGCGTTCAAACCACCGCTCGGCCAAGCGTATTATATCATCCAAAAATGTCATGGCGTTGAATAGAAGTCGTTGAATTTAAGGCATAGAATCTGTAAAGAATAAACTGCTATTTGCACCTTGCACATTTCTGCAGCAATTTTCAGTGGTCTGAGCCAGTTCGTTAATATGGATTTACAGTCAAATATTGAAAAGCTCTGGCTTGAACCGGGGCTTTTATTACTGATGTCAGTTTAACATTCAGGTTTATAGAGAAGTGGACCCTCTAGTTTGGACACTTTTTTTCCATTCTTAGACGCATAGGCTTTGGGGTAGACTTCCTCGCACCTAAGACTGCGCCAGAGCCTCAGCCCCAAGTTCCCTAGCCTCAAGTCCCCAACGCCTGCTCCAAATCCGCCTGCAGGTCGGCCAGGTCCTCGATGCCCACCGACAGGCGCAGCAGGCCTTCGGTGAGGCCCAACGACTCCCGCTGCTCCCTGGGCACTGAGGCGTGGGTCATGGTAACCGGGTGGTTCACCAGGCTTTCCACGCCCCCCAGGCTTTCGGCCAGGGTGAACACCTTCAAGGCCCGGGCCACCTTACTGGCGTTCTCGCGTGAGCCGGTCTCGAAGCTGATCATCCCTCCGAAGGCGGGCCGGCCGTCGGGTGTGCGCTGCTGTTGTTGGGCCAGACCATATTGGGGATGGTCCTTCAGGCCCGGGAAATAGACCCGGCTTACCTTGGGGTGGTCATTGAGGAAACGGGCCAGCTGCAGGGCATTGTGGTTGTGCCGGTCCATCCTGACCGCCAATGTTTTGAGCGAGCGCAGGGTCAGCCAGCAGTCGAAGGGCGCCGGCACCGCCCCCAGTGACTTCTGGATGAACGCCAGGTCGGTCGCCAGCTCGCTGTCGCTGGTGATCACCACCCCACCGATGATGTCGCTGTGGCCGCACAGGTACTTGGTGGTGCTGTGGTACACCACGTCGGCCCCCAGTTCCAGCGGGCGTTGGCAGTAGGGGGTCATGAAGGTGTTGTCCACCACCGTGAGCAGCCCCCGCTCCCGGGCCAGACTCGAGAACCGGGTGATGTCGGTCAGCGACATCATGGGATTGGTGGGCGACTCGATGATAATAGCCTTGGTGCTGGGTCCCACCGCCGCCAGGAACGGTTCGGGGGTGGTCATATCCACCCAGCTGGCCGCCAGGCGAAAGCGGTCCAGCACCTGGGTGACGGCCCGGTAAGTGCCGCCGTAGACGTTTTCGGAGATGATGAAGTGGTCGCCGGAGCGAAAGTGGGTCAGCAGGGCGGTGAACGCCGCCATGCCCGAAGCGAAGGCGATGGCGTCCGTCCCCCCTTCGAGGGAGGCCAGGTTGGTTTCCAGCATCTTACGAGTGGGATTGGCGGCCCGACTGTAGTCATAGCCCTGATGGACCCCAAAATCCTCCTGGGCGTAGGTGGTGGTCTGGTAAATAGGGGGCACCACGGCGCCGGTGGCGGGGTCCGGCTCCTGGCCCACGTGAATGGCCCGGGTGGAAAAGCCAGGTTTTACAGGCCGTGGCATTTCTTGAATTTCTTGCCACTGCCGCAGGGACAGGGATCGTTGCGGCCCACTTTTTCGGCCACATGCACCGGTCGGCGTTGGGCCGGGGGCATCCGTACCCCGGCCGGCACGTTGGAACCGGCCGCTGCACCGGCCTGCTGTGGGGGCGCGGCCTGGGCGGCAAAGCCCATGTTGCTGGCCTCGGCATGGGTAGTCTGCAACTGGCGGCCCACCCGCTGCAACCGCGGCCGCTGCTCCTCCAGGCCGGCGATGCGCACCCTAAACAGCCGGTTTAAGGTAGTGCGGTTGATGTCGTCCAGCATTTCCACGAACATGCCGAAGGCTTCGGATTTGTATTCCAGCAAGGGATTCTTCTGCCCGTAAGCCCGCAGGTTGATGCCCTCGCGCAACTGGTCCATCGAGTATAGATGCTGCTGCCACTTCTCATCGATGATCCGCACGAAAACATAACGCTCGAAATGGGCGAAGGCCTCCGGTTCGGCCAGGGTGCGCTTGAGCCGGTAATGCTCCAGGGCTTGCTCTTTAACGAGCTCCTGTATTTCCTCCGGTTCCTGGCCGATCAGGGTATCCGCCGGGAAATCTATCAGGAAAATGCCGCCCAGTTCGTGGCGCAGGACGTCGTGGTTGATCAGCCCATCCTCAACAATGGCCCCCTCATGCAACAGTTTGCCGACCACATCCTCCACCATCTTCTCGACTTCCGGCAGCACATCATCACCGAGGAGGGCATAGTTGCGCCGGTCGTAGATGATCTCCCGCTGGTTGTTCATGACGTCGTCGTATTCCAGCAGGTGCTTACGGATGCCGAAGTTGCGGGCCTCCACCCGTTTCTGGGCCCGTTCGATGGACTTGGTGATCAGTTTATGGGTCAGTACCTCTCCTTCCTCAACCCCCATGCGGTCCATGAGTTTGATGATCCGTTCGCTGCTGAACAGGCGCATCAGATCGTCTTCCAAGCTGAGGAAGAACACGGAGCTGCCCTGATCGCCTTGCCGGCCTGAGCGCCCCCGCAATTGCAGGTCGATGCGGCGGCTCTCGTGGCGCTCGGTGCCCAGGATGTGCAGGCCGCCCAGCTCCTTGACCCCTTCGCCCAGTTTAATGTCGGTACCGCGACCGGCCATGTTGGTAGCGATGGTCACCGCCCCTTGCTGGCCCGCCCGCAGGATGATCTCCGCCTCGCGCTGGTGCTGCTTGGCGTTCAGTACATTGTGGGGGATGCCCCGGCGCTTGAGCATGCGTGCGAGAGTCTCGGAGACCTCCACGGTGGTGGTCCCCACCAGGGTGGGCTGTCCTTCCCGGAAGCGGGCCTCAATGGCGTCCAGGATGGCATTGTACTTCTCCCGCTTGGACTTGTAGACCAGGTCTTGGCGATCATCCCGGATGACCACTTCGTGAGTAGGGATGGCCGTCACCTCCAGCTTGTAGATCTGGGCAAACTCCTGGGCTTCGGTTTCGGCGGTGCCGGTCATCCCGGACAGCTTTTCGTACATTCGGAAGTAGTTCTGGATGGTGATGGTGGCCACCGTCTGGGTCTCTTTCTCGATCCCCACCTTTTCCTTGGCTTCCAACGCCTGGTGCAGGCCGTCACTGTAGCGCCGCCCCGCCAGGACCCGGCCGGTGAACTCGTCCACTATCAGGACTTTGCCGTCCTGGACCACGTAGCCCACGTCCTTTTCGTGCAGGGCGTAAGCCCGCAACAGCTGGCTGATATGGTGGATAGTGTTGCTGCGGTCGCCGTGCAGGCTTTGAACCTCTTCCTTGCGGCGCAGGACCTCCTCAGCGCTCAGACCGTCGGTCGTATCGATAGCGTGGAAGGCTTCCCCCAGGTCGGGGATGATGAATGCGTCAGGATTGTCGGGCGCAATCATATTGCGGCCCATGTCGGTAAGGTCGATGATGTGGCTTTTCTCATCGACGAAGAAATATAGCTCCTCATCCAGCTCGGTGAGCTTCTTATCCCGCATGTAATCGTTTTCCACCGAGCGCACCGCCGACTGCACCCCGGTCCGCTGGAAGACCTTGCGCAACCGGGCGTTCTTGGGCATCCCCCGGCTGGCGATGAGCAGCTTGGTGGCAGCGGCGTATTCCTCGCTGTCCCACGTCTTTTCCGCCTCGGCCACCAGCGAATTGACCAGGTTGGTCTGGCTGCGCACCAACTTTTCAACCGTTGGCCGCAGCTCGGTATAAAGGGTATCGGTGGGGCTGTCCACCTGGCCGGAGATAATCAGCGGTGTGCGGGCCTCGTCGATGAGAACCGAGTCCACCTCATCCACGATAGCATAGGCGTGGGCCCGCTGTACCTGGTCTTCGGGGGAGACGGACATGTTGTCCCGCAGGTAATCGAAGCCGAATTCATTGTTGGTGCCATAAGTGATGTCGCAGGCATAGACCTCCCGCCGTTCCTGGGGGTCCATGTGGTTGAGAATGCACCCCACGGATATCCCCAGGTAGCTGTAGATCTGCCCCATCCATTGACTGTCCCGCTGGGCCAGGTAATCGTTAACGGTGATCAGGTGCGCCCCGCGGCCTGCCAGGGCGTTAAGTATCAATGGCATGGTGGCTACCAGGGTCTTGCCTTCGCCGGTTTTCATCTCAGCGATAAGGCCATTGTGCAGGACTATCGCCCCCATCAACTGCACATCAAAGGGCACCATGTCCCAGGTCATGGGATAACCCAGAATCTTGAACTCCTGCCCCATCAATTGACGGCAACCGGCCTTGACAATGGCAAACACTTCCACCATGCGGTTTTCAAGCACCGCCTGCTCAGCCAGGTACATTTCATCATCCACCAGGGAGCCGGGTGGAGCCGCCGCTTTCACCGCTCCGCGGGTATCGGCCACCTCCCGGCGAATTTCCTGCAGGCGGTCGGTGAGGTACTCCCGGGGCCGGTCCGTCAAGGTATCGTAAACGGCGTTGATCTCGTCGACGATGACCTGGAACGACCGGATATCACGCTCCGATTTCGTACCGCCAAACAGCTTAGTCAATAGCTTCAGCATTTATCTATTCCACACCACTTACTCACTGATCACTTTTTTATCCAACAGCTCATGATAGACCGCATCCAGGATCCCGTTGATAAAGCCAGGGCTTTCGTCGGTGCTGTAAATCTTGGCGATCTCGATCGCTTCACTGATGCTCACCTTGGGAGGGACATCCTTAAAGTTAACCATTTCCACCAGGGCCAGTTCCAGGATCAGGCGGTCAATGAAGGCGACTCGTCCCAGCTCCCAGTTTTCCAGCTTGTGTGCGATAGTCTCGTCGGCCCATGCTTGCTCTTCGAAAGTCTTCAGAGCCAACCGGCGGCAGTATTCCATGGCCCCGGGCAGCGGTGGCGTATCGGTCTCGGCAGCGACAAACTTCAACGCTTCCTCCAGGCTGCATTGACCCTGGCGCGCGGCGTACAGGGACTGCAAGGCCATCTCCCGGGCCCGCCGGCGCACTTTCCTGGTGATGACTTATCTCCTCTTGAACACCCGGCTGGGGCTGTCGGTATAAAAGCGTTTGATCCGGGCCACCTGCTGGATGCGCTCCTCAGCCAGCCGGTCGGAAGCGGCATTGGTTGGGATGCCTTGCTCCTCCGATACACGAAAAATTTCCAGTAGCGTGTCGTAGATACCTTCCGCCTGCTTGAAGGCCCGCTCCTGGTTATAACCCTCCAACTCGTTGGCCACGTTGATCAGGCCACCTGCATTAATGGCGTAATCGGGGGCGTACAGAATCCCGCGTTTCCGCAGGGCCTCTCCATGAGTCTTGGACACTGCCAGCTGGTTATTGGCTGCCCCACCGATCACCTTGGCCTTGATGCGCGGGATAGTGTCGTCGTTCAGGATGGCGCCCATGGCACAGGGCGAGAAAATATCCACGTCCAGCCCGTAGATGTCCTCCTCCTTAACCTGGGTGGCGTCGAAATCCCGAATCGCGCGATCCACCGCCGTCTGGTTAACGTCGGTGATGAATAGCTGTGCACCGGCCTCGTGCAGGCATCGGCATAGGTGATACCCTACGTGACCGACGCCCTGCATGGCCACTTTGATACCACTCAACTCCTCCAGGCCCATTTTAGTTTGCCAGGCGGCCTTTATCCCAACAAAAACTCCCAGGGCGGTCACCGGCGAGGGATCACCGCTGCCCCCCAGCGCCTTGGAGATACCGGTAACGTATCGGGTTTCGTGGCGCACCCACTCCATGTCCCGGACGGTGGTGTTCACATCCTCGGCGGTGATGTAACGGCCGCCCAGCCCATTAACGAATCGTCCGAAGGCCCGGAAGAGGTACTCGTTGCGCTCCTTTTCCGGATCACCGATGATCACCGACTTGCCGCCGCCCAGATTCAGGCCGGCTATGGAAGCCTTGTAGGTCATCCCCCGCGACAGACGGAGGACGTCGTACAGGGCATCATCGTCGGAGCTGTAGTTATAGAAGCGACACCCTCCCAGGCTGGGGCCTAGTGTAGTGTCGTGTATGGCAATAATCGCCCGGAGCCCGATTTCAGGCTCGCTGCAGAACACCACCTGCTCGTGGCTATGCCGTTCCATCATTTTGAATACATCCATAGATCTTACCCTTTTCGCTGCAGCTCGCGTGCAATAACCATGCGCTGAATTTCGGAAGTTCCTTCGTAAATCTGTGTGATTTTGGCGTCCCTCATCAAGCGCTCCACACCGGTTTCCCGCATGTAACCGTAGCCGCCATGAATCTGGACGCATTGGGTGGCGGTGCGTAGAGCCACATCGGAGGCGAAGCCTTTAGCCATGGCGGCGGCGGCGGTGATAGACTCCCCGCGGTCCTTGAGAAAGGCCGCCCGGCGGGTGAGCAGCCGGGCCGCCTCCACCTCGGTAGCCATGTCGGCCAATTGGATCTGAATGGCCTGGAAATTGATGATCTTCCGGCCGAACTGCTCCCGCTCCTGGGCGTACTCCAGGGCCCGGTCCAGGGCGGCCTGGGCGATCCCCACCGCCTGGGCAGCGATACCGATGCGCCCGCCGTCTAAGGTGGTCATGGCGATCTTGAATCCGTCACCCTCGTTGCCCACCAGGTTTCCCGGAGGCACTGGCACCTCGTCAAAGTAAAGTTCCGATGTGACCGCTGCCCGGATGCCCAGCTTGTCCTCCGGCTTCCCGGCGGATAAACCCGGCATACCCTTCTCAACAATAAAGCATGATATGCCCTTGTGACGTTTTTTCGGCTCCGTGACTGCCAACAACATTATAATATCGGCTTCCGGCCCACTCGAGACCCAGTTCTTGGTCCCGGAGATGAGGTAGTCTTCTTTATTGCGCCGGGCCAGGCAACGCAGGTTGGAGGCATCGGAGCCAGCCTGGGGTTCGGACAGGGAAAAGGCGCCCAGCTTTTCACCCTTGGCTAGCGGTATCAGGTACTTTTCCTTCTGGGCATCCGAGCCAAACTGGTTCAGTATAGCGCACACCAGCGAATTATTCACGCTCATTACCACCGACACGGACGCATCCGCCCGGGCAATCTCTTCCATTGCTACGGTGTAGGCCACCGCATCCATGCCGGCGCCGCCCCACTGCTCGGGTACCATCACCCCCATCAAGCCCAGCTCACCCAGGCGGCGGATTATCTCAGCCGGCCACTGCTCGGTCTCGTCGCGCTCTATGGCTCCGGGCGCCACCTCGTCCTGGGCAAACCGCCGGACGTTCTCTTGCAGGAGGGCTTGTTCCTCGGTCAGGTTGAAGTTCACTGCTGCCCCCTACCCCCGCTGGTAGTCATAAAACCCCTTCCCCGTCTTCCTTCCCAGGTGTCCGGCATTCACAATCCGCCGTAGCAGCGGACAGGGGCGGTACTTGTCGTCCCCCAACTGTTGATGCAGCACCTCCATGATGCTCAGACAGATGTCCAGGCCGATCAGGTCCGCCAGGGCCAGGGGGCCCAGGGGGTGATTCAGGCCCAGCTTCATAATCTGGTCGATGGCCTCGGCTTCCGCCACCCCTTCCATCAAGCAGAAGATGGCCTCGTTGATCATGGGCATCAGCACCCGGTTGGCGACGAAGCCGGGGTAGTCGTTGGCGGACACGGGGGTCTTGCCCAGCTGGCGGGCCAGGTCCATCACGATATCATGGGTATCGTCGCTGGTGTCCTGCCCCCGGATGATTTCCACCAGCTGCATCACCGGCACCGGGTTCATGAAGTGCATACCGATCACCTTGTCCGGCCGGCCGGTGGCTGCCCCCAGGAGAGTGATGGATATGGATGAGGTATTGGAGGCCAGAATAGTATCCGGCGGGCAGATCCGGTCCAGATCGGCGAAGAGTTTAGATTTCAAGTCGGAGTTTTCGGAGGCCGCCTCTATTACAAACTTGCCCCCGGCCGCATCCGCCAGCTGCGTGGTGGGCTTGATACGAGCCAGGGTGATGCCGGCTTCCTCTTGGGTGAGGGTTCCCTTGGCTACCTGACGCCCCAGGTTCTTCTGCACCGTCTGCAAGGCCCGGTCAAGCAGTTCCTGCTTCAGATCCACCAGGGTTACGGGGTGACCGTATTGGGCACAGACATGGGCAATTCCGTTACCCATGGTCCCCGCCCCGATTATAGTAATAGCGGTGATATTATCAGTCATCAACAGTTCTCAATGAGCGTTGTAAAAGCGCATAAATTTAACAATTCAAACATATATGTGTGATAAGTAACCGGGGCTAAAGCGTTATCCCGGGCGGCCCGGTCCGCGCCTGGGTGAGTCAGCGAGACGCTAGGGAGTGCGCTCAACCACCAGCGCCGCCGCCTCCCCGCCGCCGATGCAGATGGCCGCCAGGCCCCGCTGGGCGTTCCGTTGTTCCAGGGCGCTCAACAGGGTCACCAGGATGCGGGCCCCGGAGGCCCCGATGGGATGCCCCAGGGCCACCGCCCCGCCGTTGACGTTCACTTTTTCCGGGTCCAGGTCCAACTCCTTCAGCGCCGCCAGTGCCACCACTGCGAAGGCTTCGTTGATTTCGAACAGGTCGATTTCAGCGATAGTAAGTCCGGTCTTGGTCAACACCTGGCGGACCGCCTTGGCCGGGGCGGTGGTGAACCACTCGGGGGCCTGGGCGGCGGAGGCCTGACCCAGGATGCTGGCCACGGGCGTGATCCCCAGTTCAACCGCAGTGACGGCGGACATGACCACCAGGGCAGCGGCGCCATCGTTGATGGAGCTGGCGTTGGCCGCGGTGACGGTACCGTCCTTCTCGAACACCGGCCGTAAGGTGGGAATCCTGTCAAATTTCACTTTGCCCGGTTCCTCATCCCGGGCCACCACTTGCGGGTCACCCTTGCGCTGGGGTACCTCCACCGGCACTATCTCCCGGTCGAAGCGGCCCTCATCCTGGGCGGCCAGTGTCCGTTGGTACGAGCGGACGGTGTACTCATCCTGGGCTTCCCGGCTATAACCCCCTTCCCGGACGCAAATCTCGGCACAACTGCCCATGTGAACCTGGCTGTAAACGTCCCACAACCCGTCGAGGATCAAGCCGTCGGTGACCTCCCCGTGACCCAGGCGCAGGCCCGTGCGCGCCCCTTTAAGGTAGTGGGGCACGTTGCTCATGCTCTCCATGCCGCCGGCCACCACGATCCGCGCATCACCGGAGCGGATGGCCTGGGCCGCCAGCATGACCGCCTTGAGTCCTGAGCCGCAAACCTTATTGACGGTAAGAGTCTCCACTGAATCGGGCAAACCAGCCCCCAGCGCAGCCTGGCGGGCCGGGGCCTGCCCCACACCGGCCGTGAGGACGTTACCCATAATCACTTCGTTCACCTGATCAGGTGCGATA
>SDBV01011993.1_pt1 | contig 11150 bp, 11 predicted proteins | sample 2277081 | NCBI WGS metagenome assembly SDBV01 (sample SAMN10402039, study PRJNA504765) | marine sediment metagenome | isolation source: marine sediment core GS10_PC15, 223 cmbsf | place: Arctic Ocean: Southern Knipovich Ridge | collected 2010
GCATCATAGCCTATAACTTGACCATGTACTAGGGCCTGACCTACCTCTAATCCTTTGGCAAGCTTTGCCATGGCGTCGGTAATCCGGGGCTCCCAGGTTGCCATCTCCTTCGCAACTCTAGCATCCACAAGGATCATGTCCTCATGGACTTCAGGAACTTTGGCGGGATTCACATAAGAAGTTCTGAGATTACGGGCGGTTCTTTCTCTGGACTGACCTGTTTCGTAGGCCAGAGCCTCTCCCTTACCCATGACCCCGGGGCGCTCCCCGCCAACCATCTGCCTAGCCTGCTGAGGTTGGAAAGACCTGGCCCAACGCATTCCTCCACGACCACCCAAACCCATACCCGCTAAATCCCTAAGCTGAACAGGTATAGAGGCGCCGATGATGTTCTTGTCGGCATCTTTATGTATCTTAGCCCGCTCGGCGGCGGGTTGGTCAGCTAAACCAACAGAACCTATAACTTCCCCGCCCCTCTTACGCAGTTCCTTAAGAACATCAGACATTTCCCAAAGTTCTTTGTTAAGATAAGCAATCTGGACAGATTCGTCTTTTAACACCTTAAGTCTTTCTTGAAGTGCCGGGTCGCCAGTAAAATCCATCTCTAGGACGGCCTCACCGGCCTTTTCATAAGCTTGGGCTCCGCCTAATTTGGCAGTAGGCAAGTCCATTATACTCCTGAGATCCTTACGCAACATAGAGATGGCCCGCTCTGGATCTCCTCTACGCGCGTATCTCTCAGCTCTATTTAAGCGTCCTTGCCTTTTCCCTGCCTCCGGGTGATCCATATCCATTAACGAATTAATTCTCTTACTAACAATATTGGTAAACTCGTCTAGTCTGCCTCCTACTATTCTCAAAGAAGAAGTTACAACTTTAGCCTGCCCTGAGAGAGTCTTTACCTCAACAGAGGAGCCTTCCCCTAGGCTTACATCGCGTCCCGTAGGTAGCCCAACTTTCTTAAGGAGGTCAGGGATTTGGCCTAAAGCCCCAAGACCGCTGATGGCTTTCCCAAGCCTATCTAGACTTGCAGCTACAGCTTTCTGCTGAGCCTCAGCATGTCTTTGCAGAGGATGCTCTTTACGCGGCCCAGCACCTGCTCGGGCGGCGATTTGCTTCTGGGCTTTCTCCTGGGCCGCCGGCATATCTTTCCGGGTTCCAGTTCTATGACCAGAGCGAGTTTCCGAGGTGCCGCCGGATCCGGTGGTCTGGCGACCGGCCTCCGTGCGGCTCTTTAGTATATCTCGGGCAAGATTTCTATTGGTGGGGCCTTGCTGCCGAGCTACAAGGCTAGACGTTGCCGAGGGGGCCGCTTGACCGCCCCCTGCAGCATTTCTTGCTTCTAATTTAGCTAAGGCTGCGCTCACTCGGTTTAAGGCAGCGATCACAACTGCGGATGTTTTTTGGTTCTCCCTAGTCGACTTAGCTAAAGCTTCGGTAAAATCTCTGGTACCCGCCGAAGTAGCATCTCGTGCACTTCTAGCGGCACCCACGCCCCCTCCAGCGGGGGGTGAGTCCCGGCCAAGCCGGGCAGTAGCTCCGGCAGCAGCTCTAGCTACGGACTTATTGAATCCCTTCTGTATTTCCCTTTGTACTTGTTTGGCCATATCAGCTAAACTTTTTTGATCTAGTTTAACCTCTAAGCCAAGTTGGAAGTTTTCTCTTATTGCCAACTAACCTTTTCCTCCGCCGTTACCTGTTCTTACTAGCCCCACGTCTATTACGCGCACGCTTACTAGTGGGGGATATAACTTCTACTTCAGATGCTTCTTCCGAAGATTTTATACGTTCCTCACTATAAGACATCTTTAAATAGTCGGGGTGATTGGTGGTAACAATTACCTCGGCTGAACTCTCCGCAGAGAGTTTCCCTTTTCCACCAGATCTCCGTTTAAGCCTTCCGTCATTCCCTTCCTGCTCTCGCCTCTTGAAATAGCTTTCCATGTAGGCGTCAAGCTCTTTGTCATCGTCTATAATATCCTGATCGGGTTGTTCATCTGGCATCATTTCATAAATCGATTGATAGTAATTACTCCAGTACAACAACGACTGCTGGTCTGTAGTAAGATCGCAAAGCCCCTGAGGAAATAAAGGGCCCCCAATCTTTAAACCGGCGGTATATCTAATTCTCCACAAAACATGTCTAGCCAAAAATCTTATCTGGGTAATATCCAAACCTCTATTGAAAAGAGCAAAACCTTGTACAAGAGACGACCTTCTTATAAGATCGGTATCTTTCTCAAAGGCTTCAAAACTTGGCCAATATTTTTCTCCTGTAATCTTATAAGCCCCCGCCCATGAAAGGTAGAGTAATGCCTCTTCATCTGCCCTAAACTCCTGAGTAAGGGCGTACATGGACTCATTCTTAGCCTGCAACTCCTCAATTTCTTCATTCATCCGGCTTATGTTTTCTAAGATCGGTTTGCGGCGGGCCTCTATCTTAGTTAGGCTAAGCAATCTGTCTTGGGCCTTAATTTGATTCTCTAAATCTCCAATCTTCTTTTTATCTTCGCCACCAATACCCCTTTCCTCTATAACCCGGTCTATATCTTCTCTAGAGGGCAGTTCTTCTTTGGCAGCTTCTATCAAGGCCGTCCGCCGCGTATACCGGCTAGCTAATATTTCCTGAGCGGACGGGTGGGAAAAAACAACATACTCCAGCCCCTCTAAAGTTTGAATTTCGGTGAGTTTCTTATTGTTAATTACGCCTTCTAGAAGTTCCTCAACTTCCTGAAAAGAAAGCTCCTCAGACATTATTCGTCCTTTTTAGGCTTTGTTTTAGGCTTTGCTTTAACCTTAGGTTTGCTTCCCTTAGGACGTCTCTTTCTCTTCTTAGGCTTACTTTCGGCCTTTGGTTCTTCCGGCTTCTCGACAGCTTCTTCTGGAGAAGCCTCAGAAACCTCCTCCGTAACAGGGACTACTTGATCAGCTATAGCGCCCTCTAGGCGTTCCCGCGCAATCTTTCTAAGTACTGCTTGTTCAGGAGCATTTTCCAAGAAGTTACTTTCAAGGCCCTGCATCCACAACATCACTTCGAAGCGGGCTTTGATAGCAAGCGCTGTGTTTTCCTCCTCCCTATATGCTTCATAGGTTGGCCATGACCGAGACTTATCCTTGTTTTGAACAACCCGGCTCGTTATGAAATCTGTACGAGAATCCTCAGCCATGTTTTCACAAGTATTGGACATAGGTCCATTTACTCGCTGATTTAGTTGAAAGAGTTCATCTCTTAAGCGAGCCACTTCTAATGCGGAAATTTCTCTCTCAGCTTCCGTAGAGGACTCCATAAGATTTTCCAACTTAAACAGCTCCGCACCTAAGGAAATCCTTACCGTTTCTAACTTCTCGGTATATTCCTGACTAACAATCCCTTTCTCCTTAAGCAAGTCTAACATTTGGGATTGAGTTAGAATACCGTCTACAATAGCCTGATTATAGACCTTAGAGTACTGCCAGTCTGCTTTTCTAATATCCTCTCCGGCCGGATTTGCGATATAGAAATGAAGGATCTCATTCTCCGGAGTTTCCAACGTAAATTCTCGCCTGTTATCTAAGACCTCTTTAACCGTGTCCTTGATGTTTTCAGCATCAGACATATTATTTTCTCCTTAACCTTTGCCTTAATTAGATCTTCTTATAGAGGGAGTTTGAACCTCAATTATATCCTCTGTAGTAGGGACAAACAAAACTTTGTAATACATATCTAATTCGTTCTTTAATTCTCTGATAGCATTATTTCCTGCTCTTAATACCTTAGAACGAAAAGGTCTGTATCTTTGAGAATCTCCAATAGCCACCTCCGCTACATCTAGAATCTCATCAACTCCCTTCATAATTCTTTTTTCAATATCTCGCTTAAATTTATCCTTAGACCTCTCTAAAACTTTGTCTTCCCTTGAATCATTCATTATATTCCTTCCCTTTTAATACTATCCTTCGATATTTTCGAAGGAAACTTGTTACTACCCTCGGAGAAACCCGAAGGCAGTAAATAAATCTTAACCCTAGAACAATCTATTAACACCCGGGTTAACTTGAAGTCCGGGGTCTACAACCAAATCCGCGACAGAAACTTCTCCAAGAACCGCGAAGATTCGGTTAGTTCCTCGGAATCCATAAGTCTGAGATGCATTCTCACCAAGGGTTAGGTTATAAGCCTCATCCGTAATTCTAAGATCCTTCGCAATAACAGTCTTCAGCGGACGCTCTCGGTGGGTATTGGCTTTGGTTGGGACTGCCGGAATTTCTGTAGCATTGTTTGGTACAGGATCCCCATCAGGATCGTCACCAGCGCCATCGTAGTAGTTAAATTGCAAACCACGCTGGTAATACTCATCTCCAACCATTTCTCGGACTAGGACTCGACGATTCTGACCAGTTCCACCAGCCTCCTCATCTGTTTGCTGATAAATATGAACAACCAGATCAAGCCTTTGGTTAGCGGTCATGAAATCGTAGATGGAAATATCATCCGTAGTCTTATCTGTAACAACACCCTGCTTCTTAGAAGCCAGGACTGCATACTCGACCAAATCGTTTGCAGTAGTTTCAACAGTTACCGTAAACGGAATCGGGAATGTCAAAGATCGATCATAAGGCCTTAGGTGCGAGAGTTCGAACAGAGGTTCTCGGGTAAGATCCGCAGCAATAGTTACGGAAGTTACTCTAAGAGCTAGCTGTTCATCTCTATCCGCGTCTGGGCTAAGAACATCTTTGTCAATGAGGTAGATCTCAATCTGACCTTGACGTACAGCACCAACATCCTCGGGCTTATGGGCAGTATCTACTTCGATCGGAGCAAAATACTCCGCATCTCGGCGAGTACCCATAGTAGAGGTTGCGGCAGTACCACCGCCTCTTGACGCTAAAATTCCTCCGGAAAGATCCGCAGTAGCGTTAGCATAAGCATTAGCGGCGTACGTCACAATAAGAATGTCACCTGCTTCCTTGTCTTCAGCGGATCCGAATCCAAAGTCAGCATTGTTAGCAAGATTAGTAGGATCAAAGAGTTCGTTAGTGAGACGATTGTAGACATAAGCATCTGCCGTAGCAACGGTGCCAGCTTCAACCGCAATTTCCGAGGTTGTCCCCGCGGAAGCATTGAAGTATCTAACAGAAGGATTACCGAAATCATCGAAGCGTAGGAACGCCAGCTGACCGGTAGATCTTACAGATACTTCTTCGAAAATAGTGGCACCTTCATCGAGACCCAAGAATACAGAAGCTTCGGCAATTCCGACCATAAAGCCGGTACCACCGGTCGTTCCTGTATTTGCGTCTTCTTCAGAGCCAGATGCTCCTGCAGTGTATACGAACTCTTCGTTAGAAATAAACTTACCACTATTGACAAACCAGAACTTAGCGTCCGTCTCTCCACCAAAGTTCTCCGCAGCGTTAGCTCCAGAGGTATAGGTGAATTCAAGAGAGTTGATAAAGACGCGGGGCAGATACATGGTCTGATCAACGTTGTCGTCATCAGTTCCAAGCACGCACTCGTTCTGAATCGGGGCCCAGATCTCGACTGCGGAATTACCACAGACAGCGGAAAGACCAAAGTCGGAAAGGGTAATGCCGTGGTAGAAAGCGATGTTTTGGGCAGCATCTCCTAGACCACTTACTACTGTAAGGTGGCCCGAAACGGTTGCATCATGAACAAGAACATCATCTTGTTCTAGGTTAGCAAGCGCATAAAGGTTGGAGAGGGAACCAAATTCATCGGTTTCAATGGTCACGGCGACAGTCGGGGAATCATCGACAACGTCGATGATAGAGAGCTGACCAAGCTCAAAGATGTCCTCAGTGTTAAACGTTGTGGTAGAACCAAACGTCATAACTCTGTATAGTACATTCCCGTTGGCCCAAACCGAATTACTAGGGTAAATTATTCGGTTACGTCGTGCCATATCAGGTCTTCCTCCTTTTTGAATCGAGATTTGATTTCATTACATTAGATGGGGGGATCTATGTAACACCAAAGTTGAGGCGACTTTGGAGGAATTTCCTGTTCCATACCTGGAGCGCGGCTGCGCTCCACCTTAAGACAGGGCGTTGAAATCTAAACCATCTCGATAAGATTCCATTTCAAATGTTATTCTAGAGCGCCATCTATTAAGATCGCTCCAATCTTGCCTTCCAGTAATATTTTCCACTTTAACATTACGGAAGTAGAAAAGAGAGTCATCATTAGTATTCAGCTGTAGAAGAGTTCCGCTCCAAGTGGTACTAAAAGTTCCGTCGTAGTCAAGCGGCTCTCCCTCTCTGAAATCAAAAACAGGGATATGCCTATTGTACAAAGCATCGTATAAAAATTCTGTAAGATCATCTCGCTCAGCACTGGAAGTAGAAAAAATGTCAATAGCAATATTACGAACAGATTTGCGCCCTCCTCCTATCTGGAAAGGGTGCTTGGCGTAGGACTTCATTTCAATAGCCACAATAGGCGGTTCTGGCGGTTCCGTTCCCGGCCACCCATCTATCACAGAGACATAGTATTGATAGAAATCAATCGTGGTGGGGGTACCTTCCGCCGTAGTAGTTGCACCCCCGGGCAATATTATGGAACCGTCTGCATAATTAATAGAGTACAAGGATGCAGTTATAGTTGTGCCCGATTCATTTTTTACCGCTACTCTAGTAGACTGTTCCGTAGTTGGTATATCTGATACTACACAAGAGCCCGTTCCAGCAGGATCAAAAAACACCCAGCCCCTTCCTTCGTCTAAAAAACTAGGAAGCCACTTAACCTCTGCCTCATAAACACTTTTGTCTGAATTGAATGTTAGAGACGCGTTAATAACTTTCTCCACCCATTTAAGAGGGATGACCACGTCTTTGATCCAATGTTGGAGACTCATGTCTTCCATTCTAGCCAGAGTTATTGTCATAGTTTTTTCCCTCTGATTGCGGCGTCTAGGGCTCTTTGAATAAAATGCCTGAGCCTAAACTCCCTCAAAGCTTCTGCAAAGATATCCAGAGGACTAAATCCAGAAAAGGGGTGCCTAACTTGATCGAAACCCATGACCCTGTCCCAGCCCTGATCTTCATAATCTTGGCGGCTAATCATAAAGCCATCCGAAAAACGACCCCAAGTAGTTTTATATGGCTGTTTAGTAATTCTAGTATAGGTCTCCGGGCTGATAAATCCCCAATCCCCCACCAATCCCTCTAAATAAAATACCAACCAATGCAAAGGCTCTGTATCGTCTGATGCTAATCTTCCAGAGGGATCATAGCCTAGAAAATCTTTTTCTCCTATACTTACAGAAATCCTATTCTCAGTAATAACAAAAGTTCTTTCTAAATCTTCCTCTAGTTTAAGTAGGAACTCCGCTCTCCAGTTAGAGGGGTTTGTTGGGTCTTCAGCAAGCAAATCAGCCCTGTCGGATAGATCGTCAAACCCCACCATAATTCTTTCAATAAGAAACGGGAGAGCTTCTTTCTTAATCACCGTTGCAATGTTAAGGGTAACTAGTCTATTTTGCCTCCTAAGAGCAGTCTTTAAACTAGCTACATTTATATTCGCTTTTATTTTGACGCCGGCCATTACCTGCCTCGTAAATTGCCACTCAATATATTAGAGTCTGTAGGCCCTTTGATTCTTCTACGAGCCCCTTCCTCTCTCCTCAGCTTGTCACTACCGCCCAATTTAGCTGAAACCCGCTGACCGGCCTCTGTAGTCTGCATAACTACTTCGCACACCGCGTCCAGGCCTCCTAGGCCTCTTACAATTGGGGGCTGAAATTTTTCACACTTCACAGCGTTGTGGATCAAGAAAATCTCATTATTCAGCAAGAGTTCATAATGGCAAACTAGAGTTTTAACAACTAAAAAGTTAACGCCTTCCTTGCCAGCGGGAAGGTCTAAGAACCTTCCACCTCTTTCATCTCTACCGATGAAATTGACCATCGCTGGAATACAAACCTCTTTCTTAGTGAATAGTTGACCCTCCCCAAAACATACAGGACACCTACCTTCAGAAAAAGAAGTAGGACTAATAACTCTTTCCTGATCCGTACTTGCAAAGATGGTTGTTGGTGCCACAAACGAGGAGTCGAAAACATTTGACGACTTCTTATTAATGGAGTCCCATATACAGTTGGGGCAATCTACAAACGAAGGGCTTTCTTGGATGATTCTTAATGACTGGGAAAGATCTAGCACCAGCCTCTGGGCCAGCTTTTTAAATTGCTGCTTTACCCTTGAAGGAACTAGAGATTTGGGCATTATTCTATCCTAACCCCTTCAAGGCCGTACGAAGCAGCGAAACGGGCGCACTCAATCAACTCCCTAATCTTTTGCTTCAAGTCGGCTAGATCTTCAGTCCTAGCTTGTATGCCTCGGGTATTACTGAAAGAAGTATCTCCATCTCTAATCTCTACCGCGCCTGTCGCGAAGTCTCGGGCCTCTCCTTCTAGAAGTAGGATCGCCGCCTGCATGATTAACATTTCCGTCGTGATTTGTCCCCCCGCTAACCCACAAGAAACCAACAGGTTTCCAGATCTATCGTAAGCTAGAAGGAGTTCTCGGTCAGCAAAACGGAAATTCTGATAAAAGATATCCAGAGTTCCTGTAATACACGCTTGAGCACCACTAAACGTTAAGAACCTATAACCTTGTACTTGGGGATCAGAAATGCTGGTCTTCTCAGCCCCATTAATAATTACCCGCTGAGGCCAACCTTTGTACTCCAGAAGTTCCCAAGTCTTTTGATCGGACGAAATCTGGCTGGAACAAGCAAACTGGGAATTAGAATCGGAGGAATCATAGAAGTCTCTTTCTATAGTGCCAAAATCTCCTAGGGTAATTCGGATAGATTCCACAATCTCCCTGTCTTGTTCGGATAAAGCTATCTCTGGAGGGTAAGTAGCGGTGGAGGTGGGAACAGTATATTCAGAAAAGATCCCCGTCTCCTGTCCTAATTCTGAGAAAACACTACTAACCATTGTTATGCTGTGCGTGAACTGGGCCTTATAGTACTTACCAGGGGTAGTCCCGGTATCCAGAAAGGTATAGATACCCGCCCCCGTTAAAGTAATCGTAGTTATGGTAGAAAAAGGACCGCTAGCCCCATCCGCTCTCAGAATTAAGAGCTGATCAAATACTAAAGCAACTTGTGTGGCAGATCTAACCGCTATTGTAAGAAGGCCATTAATGATCGAGGTTATTTCCGGTTTTAGAACCGAGGTCATCTAATATGGTCCTCCTTTTTGGTTAATACACTTGTTCAAGCCTCTTCATTAGGTGGCGCATATGCTGCTCTTTGCCAGCAAAATGTTGGGTCGCTTTAAGGGCCTTTTTTAAGACCCCTTTATCGTTACATTTCTCAATCAGGAGGCCAGCTTTCTCATAAGACGCCTCAATAATTTTCACGGGGGTAATTAATGTACCCAAGGACTCTTCTAGATTTCTACTTATGTTACGCCCTGATCCGTGGGCATCCTTCGCTGCCTTAGAGGAGGTCTTAGCAACAGAGGCCTCTGTAGGTCTGCGGGGAGCCGGAGCTTTTTTTGCAACCTTTTTCTTTTTAGGTACTCCCAAAGAAGTACCGTCCTCTTCAAAAAACGACCAAGACCCTCGGACAAGTGCAGTAGTCTTCAAGAACTCTACAAACTCCTCAACGTCCTCCTCGCCTAAGCCGCTCTTTTTTCCCAAAGTTTTATAGGCATTTTCAAGAGTTAATTTGCCACCAGGGGGTAACTGTCTTTGAAGAACAAAAAATGCTCTATCGCCTGTATTCTGTATATATCCTCGCATAATATCTCCTTCCCTATTCCTTTTCAGTATTTACAAATCGCACATCATAGTACTTATCAAGAAATTTATCGTTAAAATTATGTAAATAGTTAGACAGTCGGTGAACAACTAGAGCCATTAGGCCTAAATCTAACCAATGATTACTAGTTAAAGGATAAGATGTATTTGTCAAAAACACAACGGCTGCGGCTGCCCACACGGAAAAACAGTAACCGCAACTGAAAAGCTTTGTGAACCAATCTCCCAACTTAAAAATCAAGTTCCGTACGGGCTTAAAAATCTCTGACTTGATAATCAGCTCTGTAGTCAATTCTGTTAAAATAATTACAAAAACAATTTGGCTAATAAAATAAATCATTATTCTATACCTCGTATAAATTTAAACAACAGCAAGGGCCCCCAGCTTAACAATAGTTAAGCTACCACTTATTACATTCTGAGCGCCACCGGTATTTTCCACAGTAACTGCCCCATTTACAACTTCTCCAGCTAAAAGTTCTCTAATCTCCGTTACATTGCTGGCCGGGGCCGTATGATTTACGTTCGCGGTCCCTGTTAAAACATAACTTTCTGAAGCAACGATAATATCGTCAACAATTACATGTGCAGCGACAGCAGACGTAGCTGCGATATTCTCCCATAAAGTGGTAATGTTTATAATATACAGCCCAGATTCCCCGGCAGGAACAGTAAAATCTTCCACTACACTTCCAACAGTATCGGGCCCTGTGTGATCATGCCAATTATCCGTATCAAAATCATCCGGGTCTGTAAATCTAAGATTTTCCAAAGAATCGGAACCGTTAGGAATTAATTGATCTGTGGTTCTTCGCCCTTTAACTCTACTTCCGGCAGGGCCTTCCACCAAATTCATTGGTATAGGGTCTTCAGTCACAATAACTACATTCTGAACCGTAGCTCTACTAAAAATAGCAGTAGGAGTACCAGAAGCCACAGTACCTGATACAGTACCAACAATATTTACTGGAAGAATATTTGAGAGGCTACTAACCATATACTTCTCCTTGGGCTAGGCCCTGGAAACAGGGCGGGGAGACCTCGTTTAGCCTAGGACTAACCAGAGCCTAGCGTTGACTTGTGTTGCTACAAAAATGCCGGCAGGGATCAATCGGGATCCAAGCCGGCAACTTAGTTCCCCTTAACTTGTTCCCTAAGAGAGAAAGTTTCCTTCCTCCCTTAGGGATTTTGAAAACTTTACGCTCGGTCGATGATACCTAGCTGAACCATTCGAGAATCGAGAAGTGCGAAACCAACTTCCTCCCAACCAAAGAAGCCTTGCTTCTGCTGGCGGAGAAGGGTCGGATCGTCATGAGACTCATATTCCTTTCGCATAGGCATGACTAGAGAGTCATTAACCGCAAGGTCAAAGGCCCAAA
>SDBV01011994.1_pt1 | contig 11150 bp, 8 predicted proteins | sample 2277081 | NCBI WGS metagenome assembly SDBV01 (sample SAMN10402039, study PRJNA504765) | marine sediment metagenome | isolation source: marine sediment core GS10_PC15, 223 cmbsf | place: Arctic Ocean: Southern Knipovich Ridge | collected 2010
ATCTTGCGAATACATAAAACAGCACCGCGCCGCCGGTGTCGACCACCCCGATTTTCCACTTTCCCAGGCGGGCGGCCAGGTAGCCCCACACGGTGGCGGCGCCCTGGGCGTGGGCGCTCGGGAACCCGTAGCTCCTGCCTTCGACGAGAGCCCTGACGCGATCCGGGGCGACCTGGAAGGGGCGCGGCGATGCGAACAGGTTCTTCAGGCCCAGATTGACACAGGCGCTGAACAGGAAGAGGAGCGCAATCCGCGCCCCCACACGCCTGTCGAAGCACCAATACACCAGTGGAATCAGGACGAGATAGAACTCCTCGCCGCCCAGGACGGTGATGGTTTTGAACAACGCGTCGAGCAGCGGGCTGCTGAATGATTGCAGCCAGACGTTGAACTCGATTCCCCAGGTGAAGGCGCCCATCCATTCACCCCCGGCCGCGCACTCCCTCGCCAGACGGTGGCGATCGTCATCGGCCAACCGACCTGGAGGCCGATCAGCGCCGTCTGCCTTCGCCAAGGTCTCGCAGGGCAGTCCCGGCGTTCCCGGCGCGAGCGGCGGCCTTGTGCCGTCACCGCAACCCGACTGCCTTCAGCGTACGAGGGCCAGGGCGGGAACTCAAGAAGCAGGCGTCCGCCTCGACGCCCGAGCCGGGCAGCTCAGAATGGAAGCCCCGGGAAGATGCGCCCGCGGACCTTCCTCTTGTACACAAGGTATTCCGACCCCAGCGCGCGCTCGAGGTCGGCTTCTTCCGAAAGGGTATCGATTAAGGAACGTCAGCCACCATACCGGCGCCAGGACGAGGCCATAGGCCGAGCGAAACACGATCGCCAGACCAACAGGCTTGCGGCGCGGACGAGCCCCGTGTAACATACTCGCGCAGGCCCCGGCTCTGTGGGGCCGTCTGCAGGGGCGCCGGCGGCGGGGATAGTGGAACAGGACGGCTATGAGCGAGTCAGCCAGATACGACGGCCTTCTCGGCCTCTTCAAGGAGTACCGCGAGTTCGTCGTTCCCAGGAAGCGCGACGGCGTCCCCGACTACAGCCCGTCGGCCATGAAGGCCCGGCACGAGGAGCTCGGGCAGTACCGGAAGCGCCTGGCAGCGATGGACGTCGAGAGCTGGCCGGTCAGCGAACAGATCGATTATCACATCGTCCGCGCCGAAATGAACGGGCTCGACTTCAACCACCGCGTGATCAGGCCTTGGGCGCGCGATCCCGGCTTCTACTGCACCTTCCCGCGCTTCGAGCATACGATGCACGGCGCGGTGCGCATCCCCCGCAAGCTTCCCTTCTCCGCGGAGAAGCTCGACGAACTGCACGCGGGCATCCGGGCGCTGCCGGGGATCCTCGCGCAGGCCAAGGACAACCTGACCGAGGTCGCGGCAGACTTCGCGACGCTGGCGCTGCGGATGAAGCAACGCGAGCACGACGAATGGAGCCGTTTCGCGGAGACGGCAGCGGAGCATCATCCCGAGCTCGTCCCGGAGATCAATGGCGTCGTCCGCGCCATCGACGACTTCGCTGCCTGGCTGAAGGAGGGCGAGGGCGGCTACCATCCCCGCGCCGGCGTGGGCGAGGAGAACTGGAACTGGTTCATGAAGCACGTGTATCTCTTCCCGTACACGTGGGAAGAGGCGCACGCCGTCGTGCAGCGCGAACTGGAGCGCGCCGAAGCCTTCATTAGGTTCGAGGAGCATCACAACCGCGATCTCCCTCAGCTGCTGCCGTCACAATCGGAGGACGAACAGCGCCGGCGGATGGAAAGCGGCATGGATCGGCTCATGGAGTTCCTCGATTCCGCGAAGATCTTCAGGGATTCCGAGTTCATCAAACGCATGACCAGACTGCCGGGCTACCGGCCCTACGATCCCGGGACGCTGAACTTCTTCCAGGAGATCCTCTGCAGAGACAATATGCCGCTCAACGCGCACGATGTCTGCGGCCACTCGCTCGACGGCAGGCGCTACGCCGGAGACGAGCGCCCGATCCGAGGCGCTTCCCGCCCCTATCACATCAGCGGCCTGCGTGCCGAGGGACTCGCAACGAGCATTGAAGAGATACTGACGCACCTCGGCCTCCTCGACGACCGCCCGCGCTCGCGCGAACTGACGTACGTCCTGGTCAGCTTTCGCGCTGCCCGGGCGGCCGCGGCCCTGAAGATGCACCGCCACGAACTGGACTTCAAAGGAGGGCTGGCCTACGCCGCCCGGATGACCTCGCGCGGCTACAGCAAGCCAGGCACGTTCCTCCTTTGGGATGACCTCGAGCTCTACATCCGGCAGCCCGGGTACGGGATGGGCTATCTCATGGGCAAGGTGCAGCTCGAGAAGCTGATCGCGGACTACTCCCGGATCAAGGGCGATGAATTCTCGTTGCGCGACTTCTTCACCGAGTTCCTCGCTGCCGGCTTCATCCCCATCTCGCTGATCCGCTGGGAGATAACCGGGCTCACGGACGAGATGGAGGTTCTGCTGCGCTGAGCCCACCGGCCGCCGAGGACGGCCCACAAGCTGGCCGCGCCGGCCTGCCCCGTGCAGCATGCTTCCCGGCCACCTGGCTCAATCCTTCCTGAACACGGTCTCACCCTCGTAGATCGACTTCATCTTCCAGGCGGTGACAGTCGTGACCTTCACGTCACCGCCATTGGCGAACAACCTGACAAACGTGTTCTGAGGCGGGCTGTTCTTGAGGGCCGTTGCGGCGGCCTGGCGGTCGTTGGCGAAGACTTCCACGAGATTCTTGTCGATGAATACCCGCAAGGTGAGATCCTCGCCTCCCTTGAGCGCAAAAGGAGCGTGGACGTTCCCGATCCGCAACTTCCTGCTCTCAGCCATCACGGCAATTCTCATGCCGTGTGCGCCATCTCTATCGCACAGGACGTCAATGCCGAACTCTTTCGCCGTGGGTGATTTGAATTCCAGTTCCAGCTCAAGAGCGTCCCCGGAGATTCCCTCGAGCCCTTGTACAGTACCGCGCTTCACCGTGATCCTCGTCGCGCGCTTCCTGTCATACCGAAGAGCTTCGAGCTCCCGCAGGGGTCGTATCCTCAAGACGCCATCCTCGGGGAGCTCCAGCTCGCGAGGCAGCGACTGGACGCCGGTCGGAGCAATCGGCATACCGATCAGCCATGCCCACATCACGCGGCGACCGTCTTTGCTCAACATGGATTCCGGCGCGAAGAAATGTCTGCCGTTCCAGCTCATCAGCGCATGGAACTCGGGGAGATACTTCTCGTCCTTGAAGTCGCCGAGATAGTAGCGGCATCCCAATCCGTGGCTGATACAGAGCAGCATCCATTTCCCGCCGATCTTGAACATATTCGCGCAGGAGATGTCCTCTCCCTTGCGCACGCCGAGATCAGCAGGATAGTCATTATGCAGAAGGGGCCCGAGGTATTTCCAGCTCTTTAGGTCCGAAGACTTCATCAGGTTCGGGTTCTTGCCACCGGAAAGCGCGTAGTACGTATCGCCGTTCAGCCAGCAGTCCGGGTCCCAATGGCGCATCCTGGGCATCTGTCCGTCTTCGGTCATTGGTACTATCGCCTCGGGCGTGCTCCATTTATCCATGGTGTCGTCGAGGGCATAGGCCAGCCAGTTTCGGCCCGATCCCTGGCCATGGTAGATCATGGCCGCCTTGCCTTCCTTGGTGAAGAACCCCGTTCCGCTGAACATGCCGTGGCCCGTCGTCGGCGGAGCAAGCACCGTCGGATGCCATTTCCAGTGCACCATGTCGTCGCTCGAGACGTGGGCGAACACGAAGCCCGTGCGATTTCTGTAGATGTAATGCATGTGATAGCGACCCTTGTAGAAGAAGGCCGGATTGGGATCGCCGGGCATGGCATTGCCGGGGCCGGGGTGTACGAGATGGTAGGTCAGCCATCTCTCGGGCGGGTTCTCCGGCCAGGGCGGAGTCTCCGGCGTGTACGGCCCGGTCGCCCGCCGCCCGCCGGAACCTCTCCTCGCAACCTTCGCGCCGGCTGCGGTTACAGCAGCAACCAGGACGGAGTTCGCACGCAGCACAAGTCTGCCGTCGGCGAGCTTTGCGCCACCCTCCATCTTGCTGTGAGGGAACCTGCCGGCACGATCCACGACCTTGTCCCCCTCGAAGTCCCACCATGCGTAGGGCTTGATCGCCGACTCCTCGTTCGGCTTCAGCGATTTGATCTCGTCGACGCTCAATGCCTTACCGTAGATACGCGCGTCGTCAATGGACCCGCCGATGCTGCCGCTGCCCCCGCCGACATGCCTCAACCCGAAGACCGCAATGCTGTCCTTGCCGCTCAGAAGATCGATATTCCTGGCAGTATGCGATGCATACAGTTCACCATTGCGGTAGATGGAGACCCGGTTCCCCTTGTAGACTATCGCCATCTGCACCAGGGTCTTGCTGCCGGCCGTTTCGGCAGGATACGCATTCTGGTTGCCTCCCGTGCGCCTGTAGAAGTTGCTGCCCGCCATCCACCTGTTGGCCGCCTTCTCGGCGAAGACTATCCCGTCGAATTGGTCTCCTCGCTGGATTGTCAGAACGCTCCCCGCCCGCTGGTTCCTGTCGGCGAGTCTGACCCAGGAAACCAGAGTCTTGTCCGTACTGGCGGCGTGAGCCGCATAGCCCATGACAAGAGCCATGGTTGCCATGAGCGCTGTCTCGGTGCTCTTCCTCATCACCATGGCGCATCTCCCTTCTGAGCGGCCGCCCTGCCGAACCGACATTTCTCATATGGAGGCCCACCGCCACCTCCCCGCATCCGGTATGGTATCCTGAGTGCTGTCCCATGCAAGTTCCCTTGCCCGCCGGCCTTCCCGGCGCCCTCACGAGAATCGGGGGCCTGAGTCAGCGAACTGCAACTCCGGCGACGTGCGGGACCTGCGCGAGGAGGTGAAGCTCGCGTGCCAGAGACTGAATGAATCGCAGGAGGGCGGGTTGACGCTCAGCTTCCGCGGTCCATCGGAAGAACACTTAGCCAAAGCAGCTCAGCCGATCAGGTGGCAGGGCGGCCGCGAGCCTGCCCCCTATGCCGACTCCCTCCGCTTGCGCGCGGTGGCGCGGGTGGACTTCTTCGCGGCGGGCGCGGAGGGCTTCTTCTCCTTAGAGGTGTCCATTGGGATGGCCGAGCGCTCGGGGGCCGACTTCTTCGCTATCACGGCCGGCGTGATGCGGTAGGACTTCCTCTGCTTCTGCGTGGGCAGATCGAACATGATGTCGAGCATCACGCCCTCCATGATGCTGCGCAAGCCCCGGGCGCCGGTGCTCTTCTCGAGCGCGAGCTTGGCGACGGTCTTGAGGGCCCTCTTCGTGAACTCGACGCGCGCGCCCTCGAGCTCGAAGAACTTCTGGTACTGCTTGACGAGCGCGTTCTTGGGCTCGGTGAGGATGCGGACCAGCGCCTCCTCGTCGAGCGGCTGCAGCGAGCAGATAACCGGGATCCGGCCGATGAACTCCGGGATCAGGCCGTACCTGTGCAGGTCCTGCGTCTCGACCTTCTCGAGGAGCTCCGCCTTGTCGGTCTCGGCGTAGCCGCGCACCTCGGGCGAGAAACCCATGACCTTCCTGCCGACGCGCTGGGCCACGAGCTCCTCGACGCCCTCGAACATGCCCCCGCAAATAAAGAGTATGTTCGTGGTGTCCATCTGGATGTACTTCTGCTCCGGATGCTTCCGCCCGCCCTGCGGCGGGATGTTCGCCGTGGTGCCCTCGAGGATCTTGAGGAGCGCCTGCTGCACACCCTCGCCCGAGACGTCGCGCGTGATCGACGGGTTCTCGGACTTGCGGCCGATCTTGTCGATCTCGTCGACATAGATGATGCCGCGCTCGGCGGCGTCGAGCTCGAAGTCCGCGCTCTGCAGGAGCCGGAGCAGCAGGTTCTCGACGTCCTCGCCGACGTAGCCCGCCTCGGTCAGGGTCGTCGCGTCGCCTATCGCGAAGGGCACGTCCAGTATCTTCGCGAGCGTCCGCGCGAGCAGGGTCTTGCCGGACCCCGTGGGCCCCACGAGCATGATGTTCGACTTCTCGAGCTCGACGTCGTCGGCGTCCTTGCCGTGGAGAATGCGCTGGAAGTGGTTGTGCACCGCGACCGAAAGGATGCGCTTTGCGTGCTCCTGGCCGATCACGTACTCGTCGAGGCCATTCTTTATCTCCTCGGGCGTGGGGACGTGATGAATCTCGACGGGCTTGCCCGTGCGCTGGGCGTCCTGGTCCAGGATGCTGTTACACAGCTCGACGCATTCGTTGCAGATGTAGACGTCCGGGGGGCCGGCGACGAGCCGCTCGACCTGGTCGTACCCCCGACCGCAGAAGGTGCACCGCTCTTTCCGCCGGCTCGAGCCCGCCATCTACCCCCCCCTGTAGGCGCGCCCGGGGAGCACCGTCGCTCGGAAACCCGGGTCCGCGACCCTGTCTTGCTACGTCGACGCGGCGTCCTTGTCCGCCCCGGAGGGCTTGAGGACCACGTCCACGAGTCCGTATTCCTTCGCTTCCTCGGCGGACATGAACTTGTCCCTGTCCGAGTCCTTCTCGATCTTCTTGACCGACTGGCCGGTGTGCTCGGCCATGATCTCGTTTAGGACCTTCTTCATGCGGAGGATCTCCTCGGCCTGGATGCTCACGTCCGAGGCCGACCCCTGCGCCCCGCCCCACGGCTGGTGGATCATGATCCGGGCGTGGGGGAGGCAGAAGCGCTTGCCCTTGGCGCCCGCCGCGAGAAGCACCGCTCCCATGCTCGCGGCCTGGCCGACGCAGTAGGTCGCCACCTGGTTCGACAGGTACTGCATTGTATCATAGATCGCAAGACCAGCCGAGATGGTCCCGCCCGGCGAGTTGATGTAGATATTGATGTCCTGCTCTTTGTTTTCGAGCTGCAGGAAGAGCATCTGCGCGATGGCGAGGCTGGCTATGTGGTCGTCTATGGGCTCGCCGATGAAGATTATGCGGTCCTTGAGGAGGCGCGAGTAGATATCGTAGGCGCGCTCGCCGCGGCCGGACTTCTCGATCACCATCGGTACGAGACTCATGGTCCCCCCTTCTCGCGGGAGCGCCCGCCCCGCGCGACCCTAGGCGGAACTCTCCTGCGCATTACTGATATCGGCCTGTTCCACGATGAAGTTTACCACTTTGGACGTGGCGAGGGCCTCCCGCATGGAGTCCAGTCCGCCCTCGCGCTCGAGCTCGGAGCGGACCGCGACGGGCGTGCGCCCGGTGGCCTGGGCGCGGCGGAATACCTCCTCCTCGACGTCGTCGTCGGACACGTCGATCTTCTCGACCTCGGCGATCTTTTCCAGAATAAGACGCGCCTTCAGGTTCCGCTTGGTGCTCTCGCGGGCTTCCTGCCGCACCCGGTCGGTGATCTTCTGCTCCTCACCGTCCGACCCGGCGCCGGCCTCCGGGGTCTCGTCGCCCTCGGGTGCGGGAGCCGGAGCCTTCCCGCTCAGCGCGGCCACGGCCGACTCCTGGGACATCAAGCCCATCCGCGTGAGCCCAAGTATCTGCTCCATCTCGCGCGAGCGCGAGGCCCGTTCGAAGAGCCCCTCGGGCAGGTCGAAGGCCACCTTCTCGACGAGCTGGTCGACGACCTGCTTCTCAAGGCCCTCGCGCGCCTCGGACTCAGTCCGGGCATCGAGCTGCTCGCGGACGGTCCTGCGCAGTGCCCCCGCGTCGGGTGCGCCGAGCTTCTGCGCGGCCTCGTCGTCGAGGGGGGGCACCTCCGGGCGCTTGAGCTCTTCCAGTTTGAGCACGAGCTTCGCATCCTTGCCGCGGTGGTCCTCCTCTTTGTAGTTATCGGGCATCTTGACGTCGACGGTGCGCTCCTCGCCCGGCGCGATGCCTTCGATATCTTCGCGCTTCGCCCGCGCCGGCAGACCGAGCAACAGGTCGTCGGCGAGATGGCATATCTCGTGTTCGGCGTCCCAGATGGACTCGCCCTCGACCTCGAGCCGCGCCGTCACCGTCAGGCGGTCGCCCGCGGCGGCCCCGCCCTCTTCCACTGCAACATAGTCGGCGTCCCTGCGGCGGAGCATGTCTATGTTGCTCTCGACGAGCTCGTTCGTGACCTCGCGCTTCTCGCGCGTGAGCTTGAGGCCCTTGTACTCGGGCAGCTCGAACGTCGGCTTCACCTCCAGGGACACCTCGAAGGCGAAGGCCTTCTCCGCATCCAGCTCGAACCTGTCGAAAGACTCCTTGACGTCGGGCGACATGGGAGGTGTGAGCGCGCTCAACGGGAGGGGGCCGGCCACGGACGGAGCAGGCGCCTCGCCCTCGGGCTTCTCGTCAGGCTTCTCGTCGGGCTTCTCGTCGGGCTTCTCGTCGGGCTTCTCGTCGGGCTTCTCAACATCCGCCGGCTTCTCTTCGCCTTCGGGCTTCTCCTCGCCTTCGACCTTCTCCTCGCCTTCCGCGGCGATCGGGCTGAGCGCCGGGTCCGAGACGGGCTCAAGCTCCTGCGCCTCGAAGGCCTCTTGCGTCGCCTTCGCCACGATCTTGAGCTTCACGTCGTCGGTCAGCGCCTCGCCGAACTGCTTGAGCAGAAGGACGCGCGGGACGTGGCCCTTCCTGAAGCCCTTCACCTGGGCGTTATGGGAGAGCTCCCTCAGGGCGTCCTCGTACTCCCCCTTGACGCCCTCGACGGGCACCTCGATCCGGAGCTTCCTCTTCCAGGCACCCAGGTCCTCGACCTCGACTGCGGGACCGAGAGGCTTCTGTTCCTGCTCCTGGTCCTCGTCCTGGTCCTTGTCCTGGTCCGCATCCTGCCGGTCCTGTCGAGCCCGTCGATCCTGTCGATCCTCTCGAGCCTGTCGGGCCTCTCGATCCTGTTGGGACTCACCCACGAGCTGTTCCCTTCCTTGAACTGCAATGCCACAGAGGTCGGCAGTGGAGCGAGCAAAGCTCACGGAACGGGGTGCAAGCTCGGCCGTTCGCCTCTCGTCCGCTTGAGGCGTGAATCTTGCACCCCGCTTCGGCGGCTTCGTCGGGCGCGTTAGCGCGCCCGGCTTCGCACGCCTCCGCTGCTGGTCCTCCGTGACAAGGACTTCCATGGAGCGGGTGATGGGAATCGGACCCACATGGCCGGCTTGGAAGGCCGGGGCTCTACCATTGAGCTACACCCGCGTGATCGATACGATGCGCCTGCTCCTTCCGGACTTCCAACGTACCCTTAGCGTACCCTTCGAGTGGGGCGGCCGTCAAGGCTGTCGGGCGGTCGTCAGCTGGTCGAGGGAGGACAGCGACTGGATCGGGTGGCAGACCCGGAAAGGAATGCTCGGCCGGCCAGCGCCGGATGACGAGGAGCTCCGCGAGCGTCTCCGCCGAAGAAGGCGCCGCTACCGAGCCTTGACGTCGAAGCAGTAGAGATGCGTGTCGTAGCGCAGATAGAGCCGCCCGCCGGTGACGACGGGGTGGGCCCAGCTGGGGCCCTTGCCTTCGACGCTGAACGTGCCCTTCATCTCGAAGCCGTCGGGGGAGCACGTGGCCAAGCCCGCCTTGCCGCCCCTCTCGCCGAAGAGGAAGAGCATCCCGTCGGCCCAGCACATCGAGCCCTTACCGACGCCGCGCGCCTCCCACTTCTTCCTGCCGGTCGCGAGCTCGAGGCACGCCCAGCCGCCGCCGTGGTTGCCGTAGATGTGCCCCTCGTGGATGACGTAGCCGCCGTGGTGACAGACCAAGTCCTTCGTGGTCCACGCCTGGTCGGCCGCCACCTTGCCGCCCTGGACCTTGAGCTTCATGCAGACGCCGCCCTTGCCGTAGCCGTTCGACCAGAAGACGTGGCCGTCGGCGTAGGCGGGGTCGGGGCAATTGGCGACGTTGTTCTTGCACCATGGGTTCGACCAGAGGAGCGTCCCGTCACTCGGGTCGACGCAAACGATCCCCGAGCGGGTGCCGGTCGTAATGCAGCGCCGGCCCTCGTAGGTGAAGGGCACGCACGAGCCGTATTCCGGGCCGCCGCTGAAGCCGGTGCTCGTCCACACGGTGCTTCCGGTTGCCTTGTCGAGGGCGACTATGCACTTGCCGCCGCCGGGCTTCACGATCGCGAGCTTGCCCAGGATGAGAACGGACTCGGCGTATCCCCATCCGCCACTGCGACCGCCGAAGTCGCGGGTGTTCTTCCGCCATCGCTCCCTGCCGGTCTTCGCGTCGCGGCAGGAGATGACGCCGTTGCCCGAGAGCAGGTACAGTCGGTCGCCGTCGATGGTGGGCGTCGAGCGCGAACCGGGGCTGCTGCGGGTCCAGGCGTCGTCTATCTCCTGCTTCCAGCGGAGCCTGCCGTTCATGTCGAAGGCGAAGAGCGTGAGACGGGCGCCGACGACCTTCTTGCGCCGTCTCCCGCGCCTGTCTTTGGACTCTGTAGCGCGTCCGCCGGCGTCGCCGGTCGCGTAGATGAGACCGCCACTCACGGAAACAGTAGAGTAGCCCTTGCCGATGTCGTCGGCCTGCCACAGCTTCCTTGGCCCCCCCGCAGGCCATCGCTTGAGCAGACCCGTATCGGAAGACTTGCCGTCGCGGTTCGGGCCGCGCCAGCAAGGCCATCCCCCGTCGACGGCCGCTCCGGCCTCGGAGGCAGCGAACAGGCAGGCCACAGCGAGCGTCGGCACGCCCGGCCAGGAAGGAAGCGAACCGCGGCGCCGAGACCGATCTTCTTGCCTATTCGTGCTCATGTTCTCCCTCCTTCGCCCGGAGCGGACCGCGCCCAACTCAAAGGATAAGACTGTCCGAGCCGGCCGTCAAGGATGAGGTTGAGTGCTTGCCGGCAAGGGCGCGGCCGCTATCATTGGGGCAAGCGACGTGTTAGGGACCATCCCAACTGGGACGTCAAAGGGCGGAGCTATGGAGAACCCAGAGAGCGGCTCGAGCGCCGATGCCTCAACAGGCGCCAACGCTGACGGGGAATGGGACACTGAGGGGCAGCACGGCGGCCGCGGTCTGATCGGGTACATCAGATCGCACCCCGAACCGCCCCCCGCGGGCTACGGCGCCGGGATCGGTTTCTACTCGGCCGTCTACCCGATCCTCCCGGAGTCCATCGACGGTTTCCAGATCGTTCTCAGCTCTGAGTTGGATTATGAGGCGGCGTCTAAGGCCTCCAAGGCCGGCGAGAGAGCATTTGTTCGTGCCACCAAGCATGTCGTGAAGAACATGACAGACTCGCACCGTAAGATGCTTGAGGTTCAGGC
>SDBV01011995.1_pt1 | contig 11149 bp, 13 predicted proteins | sample 2277081 | NCBI WGS metagenome assembly SDBV01 (sample SAMN10402039, study PRJNA504765) | marine sediment metagenome | isolation source: marine sediment core GS10_PC15, 223 cmbsf | place: Arctic Ocean: Southern Knipovich Ridge | collected 2010
GCAACAGGGATGGTGACTATCAAACCTGATGATTTTGGCGAAAGTCAAAAAGCCTGGGACTCCCTGGATGTCACCATGAAAAATCTGTGGTACTGGACGTTTCAGCAAAAGCAAATAATAGAACTTTTTAAAGACATACCGGAGGAACAAAAGACGACGTTGAGACTCGAGGATTTCAACTTACCAAACGTCAAGATGATCTACGAGTGGTTAGGGCTGTACCCGTTTCAATCCGATAGGATTTGGGAGGACTTGGACGAATCTCAGGAGGAATTTAAACAAGAGTGGGCGAAGAGGATCGAGCAGGAGCTCCTAATTAAGCGCCACAAGTTTCCAGAGACGACATGGATGGTCCATTGGGTGGAATGGGATACGCAACACCTCGAAATGTTTGAGGAGATGGCAGAAGGGTTAATGGAACACTTTAACTATGAATGGGACTATTAAACAAAAAAAGGAGGTAAGGAAAATGTCAGACAAAGAAAGCATTGAAAAAATGTACAAAGAAGCAACAGCAGGTTTCCGGTACAAGGCAATGGAGTTATTAAGGAGGCTTGAAAGCACTTTAGGTGATTTTTCCGAAGAGGTTAGCGCCCCTTCAATGCTTACCGATCTAATGCTGTTAAAAGCAATATTGAAAGAAGATTGGAACTGGAAGTGAAACTAAACTCTCACCAACAGAAGGAGAATTCCTAGAAAGGGGGGAAGAATTATGTTTAAGAATTACAAGGTTGAGATGAGTTTTAAGGAGAGGCTTTGCGGCAGCGTTCCTTTGTCTAAGGAACTGGTTAAACCGTGGCTTGAGGCAAGGATGCCAAAAAAGAAACCCGAAGATGGCAAATCGATCGAGGAGCTAGAAAAAGAAGTTAATGAATCAAACGAGGAAGTCATTGAAAAGACAACCTTGGGATTTCAGAACTTTGACGGAGGGCTGTTTGTGAGAGGAGGAACGATTAAAGCACATCTAAAAGACTGTGCGAATCAAGTAAAGGACATCCTAAAAATTAAGGCACTTCGCTCCAAAATAGCCAATAAGGTTTACATCGAAGAATACAGAGTGCCGATATTCAAAAACGGAAAACAAGCAGTGACAGCAGATGGCGATTTTCAGCAACCAGTACACGTTATGACTGCCCTTGGTCCAAGAAACGCGCTCAAAATAATCAGATACATAGAAGCGGCCCATTTCTCTTTTACTATGAAAATATTGGAAGATAGCATGACCAACGAAGCAGGCAAAAAAGTCAAGACTATTGATGTTGTCTTATCGATCTTCGAATATGGTCGTATTCACGGCTATGGCGGCGAAAGAGGGATGGGTGAGGGCCGGTATTATAGACCTGTAATTTTAGATTTAGATCCGGACATTCCTTCAGATTGAGGAATGACGTGTAGTGTCTTGTCGTCGAGATTTGATGTGTCATGACTTGTTTTGACGACGAGAACTGCGGTGATATGTTGTGAATTGACGTCGAGATGTGAAATGAGATGGCCTGGACTGACGACGAGCTGTGAAATGTATTGGCCTGGACTGACGACGAGAAATGCATTGAGGTGAGGTGATGTGTCGACGAGACATGGGGTGAAATGAAGTGGCTTGTTTTGTCGTCGAGTACTGGCGTGTGATGAGGTGACGACGAGTATTGCCTTGCTATGAGGTGAAATGAATTGCCGTCGAGAAATGACATGCGGTGAAGTGGGATGTGGTGAAACCCGCCAATTGGTTACCACCTAGTGGGATTATTAAAAATGAAATATGAGAAATTCTACTTTTTAGATGTATGCGAGTTTGTTGAAAGACAACTAGATAACTACGAAAGAAAAAGAACAAGGGTTAGTTTTAACCGTTGGGCAGATCCTTGGCAGGAATACCAAGATGAAGCAGATCCAGAGGATCATTTACCGGCTCATGTTTATAATGGCGATCCGGTTTATAATCCACCGATTCCCTATAAAAATATTGGCGGAGATTTGATTTATTACACAAAATTAATACAACAAGTAAAAGAAGACGAAGAAAGGCTTTATGGCAAAAGGAAAAAACCAAAGAAATTACAAAAAATGAGTTATGAATTAAGAGAGCACCTTAAAGAAGAGAAAAGGCGACTTAGTGGAAAATGAAACCAGCTAATTGGCTACCACCTACAGGTAAATACAAGAACGTCCTCCCCACACGAGCGGCGAACGCCTTTCTTGATTTTATCAAGGATACCAATCCACAGGTGCCGGGTAAGGGCGGCTTTGTCAGCTTTACCCTGGAAAAAGTGATGATTAACAAGATCCGGCAATTTCTCCGGGTGGACAAGACCGGGGCCTTTGTCTATGGCACAGTGGCCCTATGCTGGCCCAGGAGACACGGCAAGACGCTCCTCATAGGGATATATCACATTTGGAGGTTGATAGCTTGGAGAAACCAATTAATAACGATTGTCAGTAACAGCGAGAATCAGACAGTCGGGACAGCTTACCGGCTTGTCAAGCAGATGCTCGAGAACACGCCTTATTTTCGGATGCTTATAGACCAGGGGCATATCGTCGTACAGGCGCAGAAGTTTTCTTTTGAGGCCCGGAATAACGAGATTAATGCTTTGGCCTCAGAAGCCAGCACGATCGTCGGAAGGGGGGTTGACGATGCTCAAATTTCTGAAGGTTTTGCGATGCGGGACTCTAGTATGTACGATGCTTCCGCTTCTTCGCAGGGCGACAGATGGAACGCGCAGTCTGTACTTGACTCTGTCGTATCGAGGAAGGGGCATTTCTATCACAACTTATATTCCTTGGCACGGACGGGCAAGGATCCTACTATCTATTTCGACCACATCGAATACCAAGATCTTGACGATGCGCTTGTCAAAACCCCTGGTCACATATCGAAGACTTGGCTAAAATCCCGCGCAGCCCAGATGCCCCCCCTTGAGTTTCAGATGATGCATTTAAATCGTTGGATTGATGCAGCCCAGCAACTCTTCAAGCTCAACGACATAGAGAACTGTTATCGCCCGGAGATAGAGGCCCCCATCGACAACGACATGCGCGAGACTCTTGAGAAGGAATGGGATACGACGTTTGAGTTTGGGATCGGGGTGGATCGGAAGTTACCTGGGATCATCGGTGGAGACAACACGGCGGTAACGGTAGTCGGACAATATTTCGATAATGTCCTCAAGCGGCAGAGGTATCTTATCTTCAATCAATGGGTGTTCGGCTACGAGGACGCAGATAAAATCAAGGACTGCCTCAGATGGGTCAGACGGAACCATTATTGGGCGCCGCACGTTGTTTTCGAGGTTTATCAGTCAGGCGATATTCACCAGTGGGCCATGTTCCAGGAGGGCTATCAATCCGAGTTATTTCACGCCACGCCGAAGTATCAGAACATTATTTTCAATACTGTCTTCAACACCTTACAAGCTCATGACCTTGTGATCCCGGCGGGCCTCCCTGTCCATCCCAAAATGGACGATAAGGACAAGCCCATTAAAAACGTCCGGCTTATCAAGGAAATGCTGGATTTCGAGTACGACGCTGGCAAAGGGTACATTGAGGATGAGCAGGGCGGAATCAAGCCAAAGATCACCTATGGGCACCCAGCTGGCCGGGACATGGTTACAGGCGAGCCTTACCATGACGATACGGTCTATTCTCTAGGTTGGTGCCTCTACTCTCTCAGAAAGGACAAGGCGGCGGAAAACGTCTTTGAGGATGATGAAGACCGGTTTAATGAGTCCTGGGAGCACAGAGCAAGCCAGATCGTTGAAAAACACGCAAAGGCAAAAGACTTTGCCGGGATGTGGGATCCCCAGGTTGGAGAATATTAGTTGAGAAATATAAAGCTATTTAACGAGGCAAAGGTAATCTTAGATTTATGCGGCGGTACTGGATCTTGGAGTAAACCTTATAAAGACGCAGGGTATGATGTGAGAGTGATTACGTTGCCGGAGCAGGATGTAAAAGACTATATTCCACCTGACAATGTTTATGGGCTTTTAGCTGCTCCCCCATGTACGATGTTTAGTTTAGCGAGGACGAGGGCAAGTACCCCAAGGGATTTTATTCAAGGGTTAGGGCCGGTAGATGCTTGCATCCGGATTGCTCATATTTCTAAGCCGGAGTTTTTTGCATTGGAGAATCCAGTGGGGATGTTGTCAAAGTGGTTAGGACAGCCAAGATATACTTTTCATCCTTGGTGGTTTGGGGATGTTTATACGAAGAATACGGCATTGTGGGGAGATTTTAATATACCTGTGAGAAAATATTATCAAATTGATGAGGTAATGACTGATGAGCAGAAGGAGGATTGCAAGATAAACAATAGAAAATTACCCTCAATTTCTGATTTTACAGAAAGCAAGAAGTCAGTAAGGAGAGCTATAACTCCACCAAGGTTTGCAACGGCATTTTTTGAGGCAAATCGGTAAATCTAACCCCCTAAAATTTTCTTCTTGACAATATCTTGTGTACATGCCGTATAATAACCCCTAAATAGGGTAATTTAAAGATGTGGGAATATACAACTGTAATCATTGCGTTATTGGTTTTTATCGTTATCCGGGAGGTCCTTTTCTTGCGGGAGAAGTCGCGGCTCCAGTCAAGTAATAAGGATCTCCTGGATAGACTCATGGCGTTTAATCGGGACGTTTTCGACAGATATTCCTACGCTGAGATCGCTAAAGCAGAGATCGTAAAAGAACAGGAGAAGGCGCCATGGGAACCTAACGAATACGATACAGTCCAGGTATCCCCGGAGGAGGACAGTTAATGCCAGAGGCTAAAGAAGGCGAATCCATGGACTCCTGGATGAAACGGTGTATGCCGACGTTTCTCAAAGAGCACCCGGAGGCCGAGAGTAATCAGGCCGTAGCCGTTTGCCTCGATATGGCGCGAAGAAAAGGAATTAAAGGAGCACCGGCAGAAAAAAAATAATAAACGGGGAGGGTACTTTAATTAAAAGGCACATCGAGGGGTGTGCAATGAGGGTAGCCAATCCCTCCCCTGCCCCGGTCAAAAAATAAAGTGTTAATCGGGAGCGCACCCGGTTGGCAGTTCAACTCAGATAATTGAGCCTCAATCCTTGCAAGGAGGGATTGGGGCTTTTTTATTTGGGCCAGGGAAACCACATGCCCGAATTAGCCACTAGTAAAATCGAAAGAAACATCGAAGATCGTTATCAGGCCGTCATGGGCGCAAGGCGCTGGTTTGAGTCAAACTGGTATCTCAACATGGCCTACCTTCACGGCGATCACTACAGCTATTGGAACCCCGCCTTAAACCGTCTTGAATCGGCCAGTTCACCCCGAACAAGATCCGGCCCTAAACACAGAGTAAGGATGGTTGACAACCAATTGTTCCATTTCGTGAGAAAGCAGAGGGCGCGATATGTCAAAAGCAAACCACGTTTTTTCTGCACCCCGATTAACGACAGCGATGAAGCGGCAGACAATGCAAAAACAGCGGAGAGCATCCTACAGGGTCTTTGGATCGATCAGCAAATTAAACGAAAGCTCCGCGAGGTTTATACATGGGTCACGGTTACGGGCAATGGGTATCTCATGCCTGTATACGATACATGGCAGGGGCCTACAGTCCCAATAGAAGACGAGGAGATCCCTATGGGTGATCTCAATGTCGAAGCCGTCAGTCCTTGGGAAATATACCTGCCATTTCTGGGGCAGTTTATCCAGGATCTCCCATGGTTTATCCGATGCCGAGCCATGCCGGTAGATAAGCTCGATTACCTTTTTAACGTGAAAGTAAAGGCAGAATCGGTTGAAAGTACGCCTTATCAAAATAGGCTCTTGTCGTTTATGTCGCAATTCGGAGGCAGGGCGAAAGACACTTTAAAATACGAAGATCCCGATGGGAAAGAAGAGCAGGCGTTTTTGAAAGAATGCTACGAGAAGCCGTCCTATAAATACCCCAGAGGGCGCGTGTTGTCCATGGCAAGCGGCAAACTTCTCAGGGACCCCGTCGATTTACTGCAAGACAATAAAGATGATTTTGACCGTAAAAACGCCTACCGCATTGTCCACTTTAGAGACTTCATTTTCCCAGGCTATCCCTATGGCATCCCGGCCATGCAACATGCGATCCCTTTGCAGAAAGATTGGAACAAAGGTAAGTCTCAGATCATAGAATATCGGGATGTAATGGTCAAAGGCAAATACCTCATGCCTAAAGGTTCAGGAGTGACCTCAGTAGACAGCGAACATGGCCAATTTCTCGAATACAATGCCCGCCCGGGTATGCAGCCTCAACAGATGATTCTTATATCGCTGCCCGCCGATATCTACAAGAACATGGAGCTTTCTAAAATATCCATGGAAGACATCTTTGCCCAGCATGAAGTATCCAGGGGCGAAGTCCCTAAGAACGTAAAGTCAGGGCGGGCTATCTTGGCACTTCAAGAGCAAGATATCGATCAGACGGCCATGGAGCATGACGACATGGAGGACAATCTCGCAGCCCTTGGAAATATGATGCTCAGAGAGGCCAAAAAAATCAAATACGAGAAGTTGCTCGAATATGTTGGCTCTAACCGCCAGATCAAAGTCATGACTTACACGCAGGATCTTATCAAAGGCAACCCCATGGTTAAGGTGGAGCCCGGTTCAAGCATAGCGACATCTAAGTTCGGTAACGAGGAAACAATCGTTGAAAGATACGGTATGGGACTCTACGGCCATCCTGACGATCCAAAGACACGAAAGAAAGTGCTAAAGATGCTGGATGCGGCGCAGATTGAAGACATTTTCGATGACGACTATCTGGATGAATTGATGGCCGAAAGTGAAAACGAACTGATGTCACAGGGCCACCCGGTAGAGGTTAATTATTGGGATAATCATGAGCTACACATACAAGTTCTCAATAGATACCGTAAGTCCTGGAAGTTCAAGCAAATGCAAGAGGGGTTATCGGAGTTTTTTGAATTTCACTACGTTCTGCATCAAAAGTTTTTTATAGCTGCCATGCAGCTTGTCAGGGATGCGGAACTTGAAGAAAGAGAAGAAGAAAACGCAGATAAAGAAAAGGGGAAAGTCACCCCGATTCGGAAAGGAAAGAAATGAGCGAAACAGTATCATTAGCAGAAGCAGACACGTTTATAGCCGATCTTGAAAGAAGGATTTTCGCATATGTCAAGGCGTTTGAAGAACTACTTAAAATCACTTACGACACGGCGAAATATTTCAGAGAAGCCGGCGAGCAAGTTATCGCAAGGACAACGACAGACTTTTTGAGCCAGGAGGCCCAGGAGTTTGTTTGCTATGTTCTCAAAGATCCAGCCAGGCGGCCGCTCTGGATTTTAGAGTCGGTCATCCGAGAATTTGAAAAAACAGGAGGTGAGGAAGGAGGAAACCTAGACCTTTTCAAGAATCCAAAACTGGATTTTCTTTTTGAAGCAAATAAACCAAAGCCCGACCAACCCAAAGCGGAGTCGGAGGACTTACCCGAAGAAGAGGGCCAACCCGAAGAGGAGCCCAGTTATACTTTCAGAGGTAAGACAAGAAAGAGAGGAAAATAATGGCAGAAGGAACCGAAGGAACAACCTCAAACGAGGATTCCAAGATCACAATCAAAACTCCCGAAGGTGAGAAGCAGATCACCAAAGAAGAGGCCATTGAGCTCGCTCAAAAAGGGCATGACTATACCAAGAAGACCCAAGAGCTCGCAGAGGAAGCCAAGAAGTACGATGGCCTTAAAGATTTCATGGATGAGTACCAAGTCGGATCGGTCGATGACCTTGTTGGCTGGGCGAAGGATGCCAGCGCAACAATCGCAGCAATGGATGACGATAAAGATAAAGACAAGGCCAAAGACAAGAAAGACAGTGACACCAAGGACGACGACGATGCTCTCAGCGAAGGGGAGAAGGCCCTTATGGAGCAAGTGAAAACACTCCAAGAAACGACAGGGCAGCAGAGCGAATCCATAAAGAAACTTACGACTATTCTGGGCCAGACGAGCCTCGAAGATCAGAAACGGAAGCTTCAGCACAAGTTCGAGGATTTGAGCGACAAGGATGTCGATTTAATTTTTGATCGCTCACTTAGGCCGGAGAATAGGCGCAAGACTCTTGAGGATATCGCCAAGGATTACAGCAAGGATATCGACGAAGCAATTACAGGTAAATTAGCAAAAATTAAAGCCCGAAAGGAGGAAGAAAAGCGCATTCAGATAGCTACCGGCGGGGGGCTTATAGAAGTACCGGAAGGCAAGAAGATAAGCTCCAAGCCAGGGCCGAATAACGTATCGCCCAGAAAATTAGCTGAACTGGCACTTAAAGCGCACGCAGAACTCCTGGAAAGCTAATCAGGGAGGAATTTGAACAATGGCAGCAGACTTAACCACAATGGCAAACATTCTCAAGAATTACTACCTCCCCGACATCAGGGACCAGCTCAACAACGACATGATCCTTTCAAAAAGGATCTCTCGTAACACTGAAGCCGTGTCGGGGAAGAACGTAACTATCGCAGTCAGAAAGGGCCGATCCAAAGGCGTTGGTGCAAGGCTCGATGGAGGAACCTTGCCAGTAGCAGACAACCAGAAGTACACGACCGTCATCATTCCGACTCGCTACAACTACGGTCGAATCAAGGTGACAGGTCCGACTATGGCAGCGTCAAAGACAGAGAAAGGGGCCTACATCGCCGCTCTTGACGCTGAAATTGACGGCATGGTGCAAGGCCTCAAGAAAAACATCAACCGGCAGTATTGGGGTTGTGGGTATGGGATTATTGGTATTTGGGCAACAGGAGCGGCAGCCACCCATACTATAGCCAAGAATTACCTCGCAATCACAGATTCGCCGGGTTGTTTCGGCTCGACATTCGGGGCAAAGTATCTCTATGCAGACGCCTCAACTCCGTTCGGTACACAGGTCAATGTTTATGCTATGACCTCCGCCGGAGATACGGTCACAATGGATGCTATCACAACCACAGCGCTTGCAAGTCAAGTGAACGTCAAAACCATCGTCACCTCAGTGGCAACTTATGATACTGTTACATTCGGGGCCAATCCAAGCGTTACGGAAGCCAAGGGTTCATTTTACACCATTTTTGAATCAGGCCCAGGTGCAACGGGAGGCGGAGCTTTAACCACTGGTGCCAATCGTAGGGAAATGATGGGGTTAAGAGGGATCGTGACCGATACCGAGATTGATACCATCATCACCGATGGAGCCACCCCCGGATTAACCACGACCGACAGCCTCCAAAACTTAGCAATTACCAACGCGTTTTGGAAAGCCCAGGTTCACGCTCATGCCGGGGGGAGATATACAGGGCAACGCGCCCTCACTCTCGATGTTATGCAGCAGGCTTTCGATTCACCGTGGGAAGTGGCAGGGTTGAGTCCAGACTTGATTTTGACGACCACCAGTCTGCGCCGGAAATATGTCGATGTGGCTGTAGCCGACCGCCGGATTGTAAACACCATGAAACTCGACGGAGGCTTTGATGCGGTAGAATTTAACGGTAAACCGATGGTTGTCGATACCGACGCAATCGATGGCGAGATGTATTTCATCAATGAGTCTCACTTGTCTCGTTACATGATGGGTGACTTCGACTGGATGGATAAGCATGGGGCCATTCTGTTTCCAGTATCCGGCCAGGATGCCTACGAAGCCGTCCTGTATGTGTACGGAGAGTTTGGCACCGACCAGCGGAACGCCCATAGCGTCCTTGTGGACTTGGCTTACAACAAGGGCAACTATTAACCATTAACCCTAAAACTTAGTATCCCTGCCCTCATTTCCGGGGCAGGGGGTAAACTATCAAGGAGTAAAACAAATGATAAGACAACGAAATTTAGATCCAAGTCTAGTAGCTTGGATAATGTCTCTGGGGTTGGGTCCTGGAGTCGGCGAAATTCATTTTTGTGTCGGTTCAACCACTAACTATTATGAGTGGTTAAAAACCGACCTAAAAATCGATCCGGCTTACATCCACTTTAATGTCCCCGACGGGTATGCAGCCTTAACGGCGGACCGGAACGATGTGTTAGTGTTGTATCCTGGAACAAATACGATTACAGCCGATATTGCCTGGTCTAAGAGCAATACGCACATGGTTGGAGCACATTCGGCTTCTCCGTGGAGCAATAGCGTGAAAATCTCTAGTGCCGCCGCAACGGCATTGGTCGGCATGACTCTATCCGGTAGTGATTGCCTCATGAAAAACATCCACTGGATAGACGGAGGAACCCACGGAGATCAGCATAATTTCATCAAGGTCACTGGTAGCGGAAATCATTTTGATATGAATTGGTTTGAAGGCCCCACTAATGCCACACAAGGAACTGACACAGATTACAGGGGGGTGATCTTGGATGGTGGTGGGAATTATATTACGAAAAGTCATTTCGGAACTACAGCCCACAATACCATGAATGGGGCAGCACAGCTCGGTTGGACTGGATCTTGCTATCGAAGCACTATAGAGGATTGTATCTTCTATATGTCTTCCGCTGCTGTAACGGGTAGGTTTTTGAATGGTGGTGTTAGTGCTTCTGATATCTCCGGACCTCAGTTTTTTAAGAATTGCATATTCTCCGTTTGGTATTCTGGTGGAGGAGACAGGATCACTGAGGTATTATACAACAATAACAAATCCGGAACGGGGCAGTATATTTTTGATGCGAATTGTATTTTCATTAATGCGGATGCTATTTCGTCTGACGGTAAAGCCTTTATCTGGTCCGGTCATCCATTAACGGCTGACCACGACGGTACAAAAGCTGGTATAGTTGAAAATACTGGTGGCGTACGACCGTAAGGAGCAGGAAATGGCATGGTATGACAATTTACCGACGATTGAGAAACCACACGATGCCTGCAATGGGACGGGGTTGATTGAAGGGCAACCAGATCCGCTTTGTGGCGGTACGGGTACAGTACCGCTTTGGTCGGGTCAGCCTGATCAAACGGAGTTTGTAGTCAAGTACGCTCTTGTCCAGGTGCTTGACGCTCTTACCAAGCTCGATGCCCTAGACACCAAGATGGATACCTTGGACACCCACATGGATGTTATCGAGGACAAGATTGATCAACTCTTGCCCTAACGTGGTTATTGGATGTGGATCGGGGAGATCGGGAACTTTATCACTCAAACATCTCCTCGATTCTCAACCTGATTCTATGTTC
>SDBV01011996.1_pt1 | contig 11149 bp, 6 predicted proteins | sample 2277081 | NCBI WGS metagenome assembly SDBV01 (sample SAMN10402039, study PRJNA504765) | marine sediment metagenome | isolation source: marine sediment core GS10_PC15, 223 cmbsf | place: Arctic Ocean: Southern Knipovich Ridge | collected 2010
TTATAATGATTCTTACAAAATCATAATGGATAATACTTACGGTACGTTTTCCATACTATGTTCTGAAAAAAATCATCCGGTTCCTTTGCTCGATGATAAAAATGAGCCCTTCTCATCTTTTGCAGTGCTGTTTATAGATAAAAAGCCATATATACTTGGTTCGGCTGAAGGCAAACTCCTGGACTGCGATATTGATTCAAACAACATTATATATACCTGGACAATTAATGGTGTCAGTGTAAAACAGGAGCTCTCTCTTATTCAATATGAAGATGAAGATTTTGTTCGCATTAAATATACATTTGACTATGCCGGGGAAAATAACATAGACTTTTTAATTGTATTAGATCATGCCGGAAGGAAATGTTTATGCAAAAATACTAAAAAAAATATTAATAAATCCTGTATATTAAAAAAACAGGATGACATTATACTGTCCCTGTCAAAAAATTTATACCATGTTGAAAAAACCATCTTTGCTCCTGATTTTATTATTATTAATGAGTGGGAAAATATTTATAATAATTTAAAAAAACTTGGTTCCGGCATTTTTATAAAAAACGATATAAAATTAAATGATACTGCTGTTGGCTTTTTCTGGAAGGATATTCAGAAGCATATTAATAATAAAGAAATCGAGTTGAATGAAATCGGATTAACAATAGAGAAGATAAAACCTGAGATTAATTCTGATTCCATGAATATGGTATTAGCAGAGCCAGCCACAATTTATCCTTATGAAACAAAATCATTATTAATTTTAAAAAACAACAGCCTAACCGAGATATACAATATTACTTTTTCCAATAAAAATATTAATAATGAAAATATAGAAATAATTTCTCCTCCTTCATGCAAACCCGGGCCTATTAAGGCTTTTCAAACAGAAGAAGTAATAGCAAAATTTATATCTATCTCCCCTATAGAACAAGTATCAAAATTAAACTTTGAATTAAAATATGAAGGCGAAGGCAAAGTGATAAGAAAAAATTTCCAATATGATATTCTATTAAAAAAATATACTCCATCAGTTGAAGCAGATATATTGGAAGTAAGGGAAAACTATTTATTTAAAATCATCAAACATACAAACTGCTATATAAATACTGCAAATATAATTATTGAAGATCCCAACGGTAATACAATAAAGAGAATTCCATTTAATACTTATCAAATGGCAGCTATTTGGGGTAAAAAAAATGATATTGATAAATCCTTAATTCAGGGCTCTTATTATTTTTATTATATCGAGGTAAAACATAAGGAAAACATTTTCCTGACTGAAAAAAAAGTATTTACAACAGAGATCGAGCAAGTGGAAACCGAAGAACAGTTAATTTTACGGTTCCCGGCAATTAATTTCAATTACGCCAGTGCTGCATTAAAGAGTCATGCATATCCAATTTTAAAAAAAGCGGCAGCCGTGATCAAGAAGAATAAAGATAAGAATATCTGTATTGAAGGACACACAGACAATATTGGTGAGCCAAAATCAAACCTGCGGCTTTCTCTTGACAGGGCAACTGCAGTAAAAGATTATTTTGTAGGAGTAGAAAGCATCCCTGAAGCGCTGTTTAAAATAAAAGGCTGGGGTGATAAAAAACCTATTGTTACCAATTCCACGGAAGAAAATAGAACCAAAAACAGGAGAGTAGAAATCATCATTGAAAAGTAATTATGTTTTAATCTTTATTATCATGGCCTTGATTTCAAATATTCATGCTGATTCCGGCGCGGAATTTCTAAATATCGGGATAAATCCGCGCGCCATGGCTCTTGGCAATGCATATTCAGCAGTAGCTGATGACAGCACTGCTGTTTTCTGGAATCCTGCCGGGCTTAACAGGATATTTAAGCCTGAGATATTTCTTACACGCCAGAAATGGCTGTTTGATACAAGTATGGAATTCTTAAGTTTTGCTAACAGATTCAAATTTGGGGTATGCGGTTTTTCCCTGAGTTATTTTCATATGCCGGAAATTGAAATATTTGGAGAGCACGGTGCAAGAGGACAGTTTGCTTCAGTCTATGACATACTGCTTATTTCCAGTTATGCCAACAAATATAAAGGAATATTGTATGGCATAAATCTTAAATATATTCGAAGAGTAATTGATGAATATAATGCTAATGCATTCGCCTGTGATTTGGGCATTATTTACAGTCTTAATTTCATAAAAAGGTATAAAAGCCCGGTGCCTAATTTCGACCTTTCATTTGTAATAAAAAATATTGGAACAAAAATGGAATATGAAACTGATTCAGAAAGTTTACCCCTGACTCTCACCATAGGAGCAAAATATGTTATTCTAAGCCAAATAAAGCAAAAACTCTTTTTAGCCAATGATATTAATTACAGGATCAATGAGCCGCTTATATTTGGTTCGGGGATAGAATATAATCTGCTTAATATATTCTCTATGCGCGGCGGTTACAAATATGAAGACCGGATATCACAACTGTCCATAGGTGCAGGAATCTCTTATGATATTTCTTCTTTTAACCTGAACTTTGATATGGCTTTATTCAGGTTTAATGAAGAAACTATATATCCCTACTCCCTGGGGATAAAAAATTCTATGAATAAATCTCTTAAAGTCAGCAGGATAAAGCTGAAGAAAGATGTCCGAAAACCTGAGAAAGCGGAAAAGAAAAGCAAAATAGTCATAGGATTTATGAATTTTAAAAATTTAAGCAAAAAGACCGGGCTGGATTACCTCTCCTCTACTATTCCGGAAAGTGTTAATACTATTATTTCTAAAAATACTAACCTTATTATAATAGAAACTGAAAAAATAAATTCAGAAATGGAAGTGATTGAAATAGATGCTGAAGATCAATATGAATATATAAAACTCTATGAAAATCTTGGCATTGAACATTTAATAATTGGTTCATATATCGAAATAAATGACAGGATAAAAGTTAATTTAAAAATAATTGATGTAAAAAGCAATAAAATAATATATGGCAAAAGCATCGAAGGTTCATCAGGCAAAAACGTGTTTTCCTTAATAGATAGAATAGTTGTTGACCTGTTAAAATTTTATAAGAAAGGATAAATCTATATTTGTAGAGGCTTTCCAAAAAGCCTGATTATTAATGTAGTGCGACCTTTTAAGCCTCTGGGTGCCCGAAGGGTAGTCGCAAAAACGAAGCACCACACAAGTGGTATTCAGAAACTAAAGCTTCGCACTACAGACTTTTTAGACAGCCCTTGCTTTCTTAAAAAAAATAACTTTTTTTGCACTTTTTGGAGGTTTATTACGTCAGTAACATATAGAAGAAAGAAAGTAATGGCAAATAGGAGCCCAGGTATACAAAGTATACATAATGGCGTTATTAATAAATGTCAGAAAGGCAGTATTAAAGACTTTGAGAAATTATTTGATTTATATGGAGATAAAATATTGAACTATATTTATAATTATATTCGTGAAGACTTTGAAACTGCAAAAGACCTTATGCAGGAGACCTTTGTTTCTGTATATAAAGGGATAAATAAATTACAAGATACGGATAAATTCCAGAGCTGGATATTTACTATAGCTTCCAATAAATGCCGTGATTACCTGAGGAAACGAAAAAACTCCCCTATTGTTGTAAATAGTGAGCTCATAAATGAAATTGTAGATAATAACAGCAATCCAATAACAGCTTCTAATGACAGGATAGACATGGAAATGATAAATGAGATTGTTAGCCGGATGCCTTTTGATTTGCGTGAGGTATTCATTATGAGGAAATACAATAATATGAAATTCCAGGACATCTCCACAACGCTTAAATGTTCCTTAAGAACAGTAAAATACAGAATGAAAAAAGCCTTAAGCATGTTTTCCAGAGAATTACAAAAAAGAGGATTTAATTTTGAATCATAAAAAATGGGTTATCTATTACCTGGAAGAGCTATTAAATGAGAAACAGACCGGCAAATTCGAATCTCATTTAGACACGTGTTTATTCTGTCAAAATTTTATCAAAAATTATCAAAGGTTGGATAAAGTTATTTCCAGAAGACCTTCCAAGAGAATTAGAGTAAATAATTTTGACAAAGCAGAATTTATTTCAAGGATTACAAATATTGACCGGGCAGAGCAAAAAACGGGATTTAATCTTATGCCACAGCTCAGATGGGCATTAGTTTCTGCACTTATTATTGCCGGTATTCTGGTCTATTTTAATATAAAACAGCCTATTACAGTTCTGTCATCTAAAGGAGAAGTATTTATTCAGCAGGCAAAACAGACAAGGCTCTTGCAGAATGATGAAAAAATTTCTCAAAATCATATCATTACCACGGGCAGAGACTCGGAATGCTATCTTAATTTTGGTAAGAATATCATCTATCTTGGAAATAACACACAAGTGCTTGTAGAAGAAATGAGTAAGAGAGTGACGGGGTATATTATCAAACTGGATATTAAGAGGGGGTTTTTATTATCCAATATTAATGATAAAAAATCTATCTCGAAAATGATTGTTAAGGCAGGCAAAACTACTACTCTTGTTAAAGGCACAATATTCATGGTTGACAGAACTGATGTAAAGAAACAGACTATTGCTGTTCTCAAAGGAGAGATTTCAGTCCAAAAGAATGGAGAGGAATATTCATTATCATCAAAAAAGAAACTGGTAGTGGATAACCTAAACAAAGTATCAGAAAATGCTATGAATTATCAGGATGAGCGCAAATTTTCCAAAATATTAAGATTTAATCTTTATTTTGATGAAAAATGGAGACAGGAATTAAAAAATTACAAGGGTATAAGAATAGTGGAAGACCAGCAATACTTTTATATTATTGGCATAAAAGGCAAGGTTATTTGCCTGGATAAAAATACAGGAAACATTGCCTGGGAAGTAAAGGTAGGGGCTGAAATAAAGGCAAATCCTGTTTTGCATAAGCAATGCTTGTATATAACTTCCAGTGATGGATATATATATTGTGTTTCAAATGAAGAGATCAAATGGAGGAAAAAACTGGGTCCTTTTGTTTATTCCTCCCCAATAATTGACAGGGACCGGCTATTTCTTGCAAACACACTGGGATTTGTCTATGCTGTTGACCTGGATACAAAGCAAATATTATGGCAAAGGAAACTGGATTCAGGCATCTTCTCTACCCCATCAATACAGAATAACAAGCTCTATATTGGGAGTATGGCAGGCAAATTATATTGTCTTGACCAAACCACAGGAAATATAGTATGGATAAGAGAATTAGAAGGAGGACTCATTGATAGCACACCAGTCCTATACGGAAATACTCTATTTATTGGCACTAGACCAGGAAAAGTATACAGTATTTCCTCTATTAATGGGAAGCAAAACTGGGAGAAGCAAGTAAAAGGAGAAATCAACACTTCTTTAACCCTTAAAGAAGATATTATTTATGTAAAATCAGAAAAGCTATATGCATTTAATGTTAAAGGACAAAACTTGTGGAGCAGGAAAATAGCTTCAGGTGTTAATATTTATATGCAAAATGATAAAATATTACTTGAAAGTCCCTATAAAATTTCATATATTGATTTAGAAAAAGGCGAATTGAAAAAATATTATACAAAAAGCCAATCAATGAATGTCATCAGTTTTAACAACCGGGTCTTTATGTATAATCAAAAATATATCAATTTAATTAAAGGAGGGACAACATTATGAAGTCCAGGTCAATTATTTTAAGTTTAATTATTACAATTTTATTTGTTACAGCAACATTTGCACAATCAAATCTAATTTTATGGAACAAATTAGGTTCAGATACAGAAGTGCAGAATAGTGAAGTTGGGCCAAATGGCATGGTATCAGGATCTTTATCATATTCAACAGGCAAATGTGATGATGGTTTATATTTTAATGAAACATCTGACCAATTAACATTTCCAAATTTCACATCATTCCCCTATGACAAAGGGAGTATGGAATTCTGGTGGAAACCGGATTATGATTGCACCAACATGCCAAGATATTCTGCCTTCTTAATTGCGCATGACATTAGTGGAAATCTGCTATTCTTTATATGGTATAATCCTATTCTAAACCGTATATACGTAGCCCCATGTGATGCTTCAGGAGATTCAGGAACAAGTATAGCTCAATATTTCTTTAATGACACATTTGTTGCCGGGGAATGGCTGCATTATGCTATAGCGTGGGATGGCTCTGCTTCAGCAGGTAATAGAGTAAGATTCTTTAAAAATGGAACTGAAATACCAGTATCATTTATCAACCAGGATAATGTATGGAGCGGCAGAACAGCAGAGAATGTATATATAGGCAAAGCTGCTTCATTTTACTTAACTCATGATTTAGAAGGCACTTTTGACAATGTAAAGATCTGGGACTATGTAAAAACTGATTATTCTGATAGGTCAGATTGCACAAATGCTGGCCCTAATATTACTCCATCTATAACAATTGTAGAGCCTGATGGAGTAAATGATGATGCTGATGCTTCCTTTACAATAATCTGGACAGATTCTGATCCTGATGATAATGCGCAGATTAGTTTATATTATAATACTGCTCCCACCAACATAAGCGGCACATTAATCACAAGTGGAATAAGCGAAGATGCTGACGCTGCAAATGGAAGCTATGTATGGAATACCAGTGGTATACCTGATGGTTCGTATTATATCTATGCAAAAATAGACGATGGAAATAATCCTCCTTTTTATGGCTTTAGCTTATTCCGTACTGTTAATATCTCTCATACTTCTCCTCCTGTTGTAGCTCCGGATGGCATGCTTTTATGGAACAAACTAGGGTCAGCCACAGAAGTACAAAACAGCGAAATCGGGCCTGATGGTATTATTTCAGGAAGCATTGGTTTTGAACCTGCTAAGTTTGCAAATGGAATGTATTGTGATGCTAATAATGAAAATGTAACTTTTAATATTAGCCCAAGTGATAATTTGACAATGATGAAAGGTACTGTAGAATTATGGTATAAACCTGATGATGATATGATAGATGGTGTTATACAGGCTCCACGCTCATCACCATTATTCACTTTAAATTACTCGCCATATCCGTATATAATTGATCTGGCTGTTCATCCTGTTAATAATATGAATTGTGATATATGGCATGATGGTGGATATATTAAAATAAAAGATACAACTACTGATTGGATTGCCGGAGATTTAATACATATAGCAGTAGTATGGGATATAAATACTTTTGATGGTGGTAAAATATTTGCATTATATATCAATGGTGTTCAAACAGCATTTTCAACTGGTCCAGTTAGCTTTTCAAGCAACACTAATATCCATACTGTGTATTTATGCAATAATATCTCAGGTCTTTACCCAGCGCGTGGAAAACTTGATAATGTTAAAATATATAACTGTGCCAAAACAGATTTTTCTGACAGGTTCGATGAAGCCGCTCTGTGTGCCTGTCCCACTAATACAGACCCGGGCCCTGGTCCTGAACCGGAAAAGCCTGAAGCACCTGCCAATCTCCATGCCACAGCAGGCAGGGATGTTGTTAATATGAACTGGAAAAAAAGCACAAATGTTACTATTGCTTATTATAAAATATATCGGAGCTTAACAAGTGATTTTAATATTAGTGATAATAGTTATATTGGACAGACAGATGACCCTGATAAAATCACCTATCATGACAGGAATGTAGAAGAAGATACTATTTATTATTATAAAGTCACAGCTGTTTCTTCAGATGAAATTGAAAGTGAACCATCCAATGAAGCATGGGCACGACCGGGCACAAAACAGCATAACCTGTTGCTTCAAAATAATAAGATCAATCCTAAAAAAGGTGAAAAAGTCCGGGTAAAGTTCACAGTTGAAAAAGAATCCAGAGTAAATATTAAAATATTCAATATGAAAGGAACACTGGTATATGAATATACTGAATTATATATGCCGGTGGCAGGAGAATATGAAAAAGAATGGGCAGGTATAAATAACAATTTAGATGTTGTTTCCAGTGGTGTATATGCTGTCCAGCTCTTTATTGATGATGAATTGGTAGATACTAAAAAAGTGATTATTGTAAAGTAAAAATATAAAAGGGGTCAGACCTTAAATAGTTAATAGTCCGGCTATTAGCTATTTAAAGCCTGACCCCTTTTTTTACTTTACTTTGCCAATAAGGGTGGCTTTTTTGTTTAATATATTACGGCTTATCTTGTCGATTTGCTGAAAATTCTTTTCTTCGGTTATTACAACAAGACCCACTCCCATATTAAAGACGCGGAACATTTCTTCAATTTTAATATCACCTGTTTTTTGAATGAATTTGAAAACAGGTAGAATATCTACTTTATCATAATCTATTTCAATGTTTAAACCTTTCGGGATAATGCGTATTGTATTATCATAAAGCCCACCACCGGTTATATGCGCCATTCCTTTTATTGGTAATTCCTTTGCAAGGCTTTTAATCAAGCTCAAATAAGATATATGAGTACTAAGCAACTGATTACTTAGAGTATCATTCAATTCATCTATATGTTGATCAATTTTGAAATCATTTTTTTCAAAAAAGAGCTTGTTAACAAGGGAAAAACCATTCGTGTGTATGCCATTAGATTCAATACCAATAAGAACATCTCCTGCCTGGATATCCCTGCCGTCAATTACTTCATCTTTATTAAGAATCCCCACAATAACACCAACAATATCAAGCATCCCATCATGATAAATCCCGGGAAGTTCAGCAGTCTCCCCGCCTATTAAAGCGCAATTATTTTCCTTGCATGCTTTTGCAATACCTGTAATAACATCAGTTAATTCTTTAGCTTTCAGCACAGGCGCTGCCACATAATCAAGATAAAAAAGAGGTGCAGCATTATGAACTGCTATGTCATTTACACAGTGATTGACTATATCCTGACCCACAATCCGGAGCTTGTTCGCCATTTTGGCTGTTTTTACCTTTGTGCCGACACTGTCTATGCTGGCAACCAGAATCCTTTCTTCATCAATCTTATAAAAGCCCCCGAATTTGCCGATTTCCCGGGCTACGTTCTCAGTAAAAGTGCTTTCCATAATTTTTTTCAGGCTTTTCAATGCATTAGCCTTCATGTCTATATCTACACCAGCCTGTTTGTAATCAAATCCCATAAACAACTCCTGTTTATAAGGCCAGATCCCTAATACCAATATGTCATTCCCGCCCTCTGGGAGCGGGAATCCAGTATTACTCTATTATATTAACTGGATCCCCCGGTCAAGCCGGAGGATGACATGAATGTTGGGGGTCCGACCCCAGCTTTACTTTCTATCTCTTAATTCATTAATTGCATTCTTAAATATCTGTAAGCCAAAAGGAATTACTTTTTTATCATTTTCCTTTAAAGCAGTCCAGAAAGGATGCTGAAAGCAAATACTGAACCGCTCCGGATGAGGCATCATTCCAAGTATCTGACCTGAACGGCCTGTAATGCCTGCGATATTTAAAAAAGAGCCATTAGGGTTATAAGGATAATCTTTAATTTTCTCATCCGCATTTTTGTCGCAGTATTGAAAAATAACCTTGCCTTCCTGCAATAAATCATTCAGACTTTTTTTATCCCTTGCCACAAACTTCCCTTCTCCGTGCGCTATGGGCAATGTTATGACTGCCGGCAAATTTTCTGTCCAGAAACTGTTCTTATCAATTTTTAAATTTATCCAGCGGCATTCGAATTTTTTACAATCATTCTCTATTAAAGAATAGCTCTGCTCAAACTCTTTGTTATCTGATAAAATACCTGATTTAACAAGAACCTGGAACCCATTGCAGATACCCATTAGTAACTTCCCCTTTTTAAGGAAATCATTTATCTCTTTTTTGAAAATAAATGTAATCTCATTAGCAAGTATTATTCCTGCGCTCACTGTATCCCCGTAAGAAAAACCACCGGGCAAAACTATAAAATCATACTTACGCAATAGTTGCTTTTGCTTTTTTAGCTGGTTAATATGAAACAAATCAACTTTGTTCGAACCGGCTAATTTAAGTGCTCTTACTGTCTCAGCATCACAATTTACTCCTGCTGTCCGCAATACTAATGAATTGATCTTCACTATCTCTCCTTTTGTATAGATTCCCGCACCACACAAGTGGCCCAGGAGGCAGAGGCCTCCATGGGAATGACATGGGTATTCAGGTCTGACCACACTTCTTCCATGATTGTTCTAATGTTTTTACATCTGTGTTTATGATTATTTGATTATTATGATTAATGCGGAATTTATCATTATCTGTTACTTCTCCAACCAGTCCAATTCTGACTCCTTTAAAAAATTCTCTAAATTCATTGATCCTGTATTTATCTACCTCAACTAAAAACCTTGAATTGGTTTCCGAAAAGAGAATTTCATGAGTATTCTTTATACTACTTGATACAGGAATTCTATCTATTTTACCTGAAAATCCAAAACCACCGGCAATACACATTTCTGCCAGGCCGGTTATCATACCCCCATCAGAAATATCATGAACAGAAATTGCAACATCTTTATCAATGGCTTCTTCTATTCGCTCAAAAATTTTCTTTGCATTAGCAAAGTTAACTTTAGGCACATCCTTATTCTGAATTTTATACAATTGGTACAAACATGTTCCCCCCATTTCATTATCAGTCTCACCAATAATAAAAACAACATTTTCACTTGTCTTAAAATCCATAGTGGTAGCATTCTTCAATTTCGCAGGGCCAAAAATAGATACAAGTAAGGTATATGGTATGGAAATAGTTTTATTCTTCTTGTAAATAAATTCATTATGAAAACTATCCTTACCCGAAACGAACGGCAGATTGAAATAAATTGAAGCATCATGACATGCCTGAACAGATTTCACCAGAGCACCTAATTTCTCAGGAGTTTCCGGGTTACCCCAGCAAAAATTATCCAGCAAAGCTGCTCTACTCAATATCCCGCCAACTGCTATATAATTCCTTATAGCTTCATCAATAACAGATAATGTCATATAGTAAGGGTCTATATCACCATAACGGATATTAATACCATGAGCTATTGCCATGCCGAGTTCTTCATCTTTAAAATCAGGAATAATAATACACCCGTCCCCGGGTCCATAATTCGGGCCATGAAACGGCTTAATATAGGTCCCGCCTTTTACCTCATGGTCATATTCCCTTACTACGTGCTCTTTGCTGGAT
>SDBV01011997.1_pt1 | contig 11148 bp, 9 predicted proteins | sample 2277081 | NCBI WGS metagenome assembly SDBV01 (sample SAMN10402039, study PRJNA504765) | marine sediment metagenome | isolation source: marine sediment core GS10_PC15, 223 cmbsf | place: Arctic Ocean: Southern Knipovich Ridge | collected 2010
CACGTCAGTCGGAATCTCAAGGACCTCACTGCCCAACTCCCGGCAGGCCTCCGCCACCGGTTCCAGCCCCTCGGCATTCAGGTCGGCCAGCGCCAGGCGGGCGCCTTCGGCTGCCAGCTGCTTTGCCAGGGCTTCACCGATGCCGCCGGCGGCGCCGGTCAGGATAATCCGCTTGTCTTTGAACGTCATGGTCTCCCCCGTTTTACTCGGATAATACTGGCCTGAATCTACAAAGGAATGGGGGGCTTGTCCGGGTCTTGTTCGGTACCCGGCCCCTGAACAGGTCGCTTCGGGAAGGGGGCCGCCGCCTGGAATGAGAGCGGACTGTCGGAGGCGGTGCGCCCGGAGTAGGCGGGAAGCAGCGACGGCGAGAAATTCAACAAAATCCCTACAAAATTCCGCATTTTGAAGATTTCGCCCGACGAGGGGCGTGAATCTCCCTGTTGAAAATATTTCCGCCCCATATCCAGCGGCGGTAGCACCCTCAGGGTCCATGACGTCGGAACTAGGATCCCTACGGGCAGCGCTCGCGGGGCGATATAGCGGCTGCATCATCATAGCGCCTGAATATAAGCCAGCGGGCGGGGGCGGTCGTTCGCCTGGTGCGCGAGAAGAAATGAATATTGACGATTTAATATTGTCAATTGAAGAGGGAAATAGAAAGAATATGGTAAGAGAGAAACACGTCAAGGCCGGGCCGAGCCCCGCCGATGGCGGGGGATAATTCATCCCGAAGTATCGGGACAAGTTGTGTCGGCGGTTCAGCGGAGTTTATCCCGACTGTGTGTAACGAACGTCGGGAAGCCACAGAAAAAGCCCCAGAGGACCCCGGGGCTTTTTAGTTTCTGGTTCTTGGTCACCGGTTTCTAGTTTTCCCTACTTTAGCAGCACCCCCCGACCCAAAGCGTCGGGGACAAAAGCATCCTTCGCCGAACTCAGGACAAGCCTTGATGGACTTGGTGTATTCCGGCGTCATTTAGCAGACGACGATCAGGCAGAGAAGGTTTCAAATGAGGTCTGAAGGGAATTTTCAATGCGGCTGGATGTCTCTCTCACATATATATCAAACGCGATCAGTTCTGCGCTGACGGGGAACGGGTATTAACTTTTCTGACGCGGGAGTGGTCTAACCTTAGAATCTAATCCCCAAAATAAGGAGAACATAATGAAACAACTACTCCACGGGAAACTGACAACGGGTATTGGAGTTCTATCCATTGTCGGCTTGATATTGCTGCTTTGGGGTGCAACCGAGGTTTCGGCTCAGTTCAGAATGGGGCCTCAGCTCGAACCGGAGCAGGCCCAGGCAGCCTGGACACTGGCAGCCCGAGGTGTGGCCAATGAGCTGGGTCTTTCCAAGGAAGCCGCGTCCAAGCTGATCGATGCGTATAAGGCGGCCCGTGAAAGCTCCCAGAAGGTAATGCAGGGAATGATGGGAGGTGGTGGCGGCCGCGGGGCTCGCCAGGGGCTTATCGCGACTGAACAGGGCAAACTGGAAAAAGCCCTTAAGGGCTTTTTGAGCGATGAGCAGGTCGCCAAGGCTATGGAGTCATTGGGCACCTTTAGCAGTGAGTGGGACCGTTTTCTCGATGTCCTGGCGGGTTTCAATCTCGATGAGGAGAATCTGTATAAGGCCTTGGCGCTGGTTTGCACTTACGTGGTCGAGTCCAGCAAAGCCATGAGCGCTGCCATGGCCAACCAGGACTTTCAGTCCATGCGTACCGCGAGGCAGACACATAAGGCGGCACTCGATGGTGGCTTGTCCAAGATTCTCACACCGAGTCAGTTGATAACCTGGAATCAGGCTACTGCTCCTCGTATGCGAGGCGGCCCCCCGGGCGGATAAACCAGACCCTTCGGCTCATTTAGAACTGGTCCGATGGATCTGTCTCTGGAGCAGTACGGGGAGGAATAATGCCTGATCCTGCCTCCAGACTCTCTGCCTTCCCCTCCGATCTCAAACGCTGTTGGAAGCGGGCGGCCCGGATAGATATCGTATCAATATCAGTGCACTGAGCACGAGATGCAGGGATCGTAGGACCGGACCAGCATCGAGCACAGCAGTTCCAGCTGTTCGCTGGTCATTACCTCCTTGGCGTACTGGGCTACAAGGTCCTGCAGAGCGTAGTGGATGTTGGCGTTGTTCTGATCCCTGCCCCTTTTAGTATATCACGACAGGAGAGCAGTGATCTGAACCCCGCATGCTGCGGGGGATAATCCATCCCGAACTATCGGGACAAGTTGTGTCGGCGGTTCAGTGGAGTTTATCCCGCCCACGGCGGGGATTCCGTTTCTGGTTGCCATCCCGTCGCGCAGAAGCGCAATGGTTCTGGACCACTATCAGTCCGAAGGTTCGCCGAAATGAATCCTGTCCCTGTGGCAGCGGGAAGAAATCCAAGAAGTGCTGTGGTGCTCCTGGGTCTCTGAACTGTGAGTTTAAGTGAACTGAGTCGTATGAGAGTTTATCTTCAATCCTACCTTGGGATAGCCTGACCTGCTGGCAGGGCTGGTCTCTCCCGAAGGGATCCATTCGGATAAGGCTATTGAAAACCATCTTATTTTAGGGTAAAATCTGTCCGGGAATTCGGGGAAGCTCACATTAGTAGTGATTCCGTTCATTCTTTTTCCGGAAGGTACTTTTAACAATCCCCGTAATCAGTAATAGGTTTATATTATGACGATTAAGGACATAATGACAGAGAGACCCGTTAGGATTGGGAGTGACGACACGATTCTAGACGCCATTAAAACCATGAAAAACAATGAAGGTGTACGGCATCTCCCTGTCCTCCAAGGGAAACAACTCGTAGGCATCGTGAGTGCGAGTGATATTAGAGAAATTCTCGGTCTTGGGAGTGGAGTGCCTGTTGACCGGCTCCAGCTTCAACGGAAGATTGGCAGTGTGATGACGAAAAAAGTGATAACAGTAGCGCCAGAAGACCCCATTATCAAAGCTGCTCACCTCTTTGCCGAAGGGAAATTTGGGTCGCTGCCGGTTATTGAAAAAGGTGAGATCGTTGGAATTCTCACTACTGGGGACCTTTTTAATCGTCTCCTAATCCCTTTATTGGAGGAGGCCACCCAACAGGCAGAGGCAAATGAGATACTTCCACCAGAGCCGGAGAAGGGAGTGACCCCAACTGACGAGGGATTGAAAACCTTGAAAAAGAAGAAAAAGACTTAGTGCATTATGTCTTTAGGGCCTTTTGGATTCTTCCGGAAAAAAAAGAGAAGCACTTCGTGTTTCCAAGGTTTAGCTGACGCCTCATTCGAAGCGTCCTCAGTTTGACATTTTCCCTTCTGTCCAGGGTCTATTTACCCCCCGGATCACGAGAAAGGCCCCACCTCTTTCAAAGAAATGGGGCCGGTTGCGCAAAGCGTGCCAGGTCAAATAACGATGGTCCTTTTTCGCTAAGCTAGAACATCCCTGCGGTATGCAATATACATCGCCATCTCGGTGAGAAGGTCTGAGTCTTCAGGTACGCCGTACTCAAACTCGATATCGGCCGTGAATTGCTACTGCGATCCTTGTGCTAGTAAGCACTCCCATTATGCTGTTGAGTGCCGGGACTATTGATCGGGATAATAATCCTACGATATAGTCCAACCCTTGCGATATTCATAGTGGAGCAGGTCATCGGCTTCGGGAAGATTGGTGAACTTCATGTTCTTCCCGTCGTATTCCAGCGTGGTATTCATGCCTTTCGTAAGTACCGCAACATTTCCTAACATCATCGTTTCGACCAGCCTGCTCGAATAGGAGAAGTCTGTCATGGACTTGGTCCCATTCTTGATCGCGGTTATCCAATCCTCATGGATATTCCCTGTCCTCGGGATCCACGGCTCAGGCTGCTTGTACGCCTGCATCGCCGTCTCGGGTAGGAGCCGTGGTCCATTACCGTAATCTGTATGCATCAGAGTACCTTTTTCACCAAGGTAGATTGCCCCACTGGAGGGCAGACGTCGACCATCTTCCAACGCATCCGGACGTGGTGCGGAAAGTCCACCGTCAAACCAGGTCAGTTTCACCGGGGGCATATCGCCACGGGCAGGGAACTCGTATGTGATCACCTCAACCTGTGGCCAGAATTCGTCGCTGTAATTGGAGGAACTTGCCTGGATCTTGACCGGTAAATCGAGTTTGAGCGCCCAAAATGGGTGATCGTAGATATGCGCACCCATGTCGCCCAAAGCGCCAGTGCCGTAATCCCTCAGACCTCGCCAGTTGAAATGGCAGATATCCGGATGATAGGGCTTCACCGGGGCAGGACCCAGCCAGATATCCCAATCCAGGCCTCTCGGCACGCGTACCCCCTCCGGCCGTTGAAGGTCTCCCTGCGGCCAGATCGGGCGGTTCGTCCAGCAGTGAACTTCTCGAACGGGACCAATTGCGCCCGATTGAACCCATTCATTAATTAATCTGGCTTGCTCGCTTGCATGTCCCTGATTCCCCATCTGGGTCACGACATTCATCTCTTTCGCGATTTCAGCCATCTTACGCGCTTCGAATATTGTCTTGCACATCGGCTTCTCAACGTAGACGTGCTTTCCCATCCTCATAGCATAAGATGCAATAACCGCGTGCGTATGATCCGGTGTGGCGATAACGACTGCGTCTATTTCTTTTTCCCGGTCAAGCATTCTGCGATAATCCGTGTAGGTCTTCGCCTTCGGATAACCCTTGAAAACATGAGCCGCGAACTCCGAATCCACATCGCACAAGGCATAGATGTTGGCGAGCTTCCTCGGTTCTCTTTCCGGTCGAGGCGGCCGCTGTTGAGGCTGCTGTTGTTGAGACTGCTGTTGTTGTGCCAGCCGCTGCTCCCACTCAGCTCGCCGAGCAGCCTGCTGAGCAATTTCCTCGGCGCTGAAGGGCTGACCCGTATTGGTTCGTGCCGGCCTTTCGAGCTGTTCATCGGGGTCACATATCCCCTGGATGTCTGCGGCTCCCCTGGCTCCCACTCCGATCCCCGCGACATTGATCATGTCACTGGGAGACTGGTAGCCGGGGCCACCCAATACGTGCCGGGGCACAATTGTGAAAGCCGCAGCAGCGGCGGCGGTTGTGCCGATAAAGCGACTCCGTGACATGGGTGTACTGCTTCGGCCTTCTTTTTTGGGGATCTCACGCATGATTACTCCTTAGTAGATAGAGGTGATGCTGATATCAATTTGTTCAGTGTAACGGATCAGAGTCTTCTAAACATTCAGGGGTAAAAAATAAGAAAAACATTTTGCATTTACAAGGTTTTACTAGCACTTTATTTTAGCGTCCTTCACTAGATCCCTTCACCTAGCCCCAACATTGGTTACTGATGGTCACCATTGGTCAAATTGAATCCCGCCGAAAGTCCCGCCATCGGCGGGGCCAAAGGCGGTGGCCTGCTCCGTCTTCCTGCCCTAAAGTGTCATTCACCGACGGTTGGTACCTGAACTGAAAATCCACTACTCAAGCTGGCAGCAAGGTTTCCGCGTCGGGAATGCCAAAGTCACTTCAACACTGTCCAATTATTGCACAACTGGCCTTTTGCCTCCTCGATGCGCAACGGCCTTCTAAGTCACGCCGGTAGGCGGATGCGCCTGCTGGCGCACCGTAGGTTATTCGTATCCGGGTAACATCCTTGCCTTCACCCTCGCCGCGGCCTATTTTCGGTGGTCGATTCCTGGTCATACTAACATCCAACCTCTGCAACCTGACATCGGCAGAACAGACGCTTTACAGGAGGATCGCATGGCTTGTAATCCAGCGCATTCGGGAATACTGATAATGCTACTTGCCCTGGCGGGTCTGGCGCTTGGCTCCGGGCCGGGTGCGCCGCCTGGCAGCCCTGTCCTGAGCCAGGCCGAAGGGCCGGACAAGGCACTCTTGCAGAAAGCCCGACAGATCCTGAAGGAAGTGCCCCTTATTGATGGCCACAATGATACTCCCTGGCAGTACCGCAGCCGGGCTAGCAACCACCTGGAGGGCATCGACTTTGCCGGGGGCACCGGGCACCTCGATCCGCCCATGCACACCGATCTGCCCCGCCTGCGGGCCGGCGGGGTGGGTGGCCAGTTCTGGTCGACCTACGTTTCGACGGACCTGAAAGGGGTCGATGCCGTCCAGGCCACCCTGGAGCAGATCGACTTAGTCCACCGCCTGGTGGCCCGCTACCCCGATGACCTGGAACTGGCCCTCACCGCCGACGACATTGTCCGCATTCACGGCCAGGGGAAGATCGCCTCCCTGATCGGCCTGGAAGGGGGGCATTCCATCAACAATTCCCTGGCTGTCCTCAGGCAACTGTACCGCGCCGGCGCCCGGTACATGACCATCACCCACTCAACCAGCACCGACTGGGCCGGCGCCGCCACCATCCCTCCCGAACACCGCGGCCTCACCCCCTTCGGTCAGGAGGTGATCAGGGAGATGAACCGCCTGGGGATGCTGGTGGACCTGTCCCATGTCTCGCTCGGAACCATGCACGATGCGCTCGATGTCACCCGGGCGCCGGTCATCTTTTCCCACTCCTCCGCCCGGGCGCTCTGCGACCACTTTCGCAACGTGCCCGATGATGTCCTCAAGCGCGTTAACAAAAACGACGGGATCGTCATGGTCACCTTTGTACCCAGCTTTGTTTCCGAGGAAGTGCGCCAATGTTGGGCCGCAGAGAAGTCCGAAGATGCCCGGCTGAAGACCCTCTTTCCCCGCGATCCCGCTGCCGTTGAGGCCGGCCTGGTTTCCTGGCGGGAAGCCCACCCGGTGCCGCCCGTGCCCCTGGCATTAGTCGCTGACCATATCGACCACGTCCGCAAGCTGGCGGGCATCGATCACGTCGGTATCGGTGCCGACTTTGACGGCATCAGAACCACCCCGGTGGGGCTGGAGGATGTGTCCACCTATCCGGCCCTGCTGGCCGAGCTGCTCAGGCGGGGCTACAGCGACGAGGATGTGAAGAAAGTAGCCGGACTGAACCTGCTGCGGGTTATGCGCCGGGTTGAGAAGGAGGCCGCCGGGCTACAGCGTAAAACTACACCTTCGGATGCCCGGATTGAGGAGCTTGATGCGGCGTCCGGCATGGGGGAGGCCAGGTAAGAATTGGACAGGATAACAGGATTGACAGGATATAAGAAGAGGAAATAATAAACCTCAGCGGTGCGGTACCTATCCAGCCCCAATCACCAGTCACCAATCACCAGTCACCAATCACCCCCCTTCGGCAGCAGCATCTTGATGCCGGCCGTGAAGCGCTCGTCGCTTTCACGGGAGGCAGCCACCAGCCATCCGGGTCCAGACGGTTTCCATTAGCCACCTGTCTATCAGAATGCTGCCGCCAGTTTTCCCTGGCAACCTTTTTCGCTTTGAATACGTCTAATGAGCAAATGGTGTGAAACGATGAACAAAACAAAAAATCACTCAAGCACAAGGACTAGGAAAATGAAAATTTTCAACGTCACCATCTTCCCGCTGGTCTCGGCCCTGATTCTGGGTGGCGCCCTTCTGGCTACAATAGATTACTCCCCGGTTAAGTTAGAAACCCATGACCTGAAGTATACGGTAACGTGGAGCTCCCGCAGCTTTGATGAGGCCGTATGGCTGGCGGTGAGTGAGATCGCCGATATCGAGGATAGTCTGCCCCGGGAAATAGGAAGTTTTCACGTGGAAGTTCAGCCTCCCGACGAGGCAACACCTGTAATTCACCTGCGGTTCGACCGGGTATCCCTGGCAAAACTCAAGGCAGGTGAAATCGCCCCGGAAATCTTCATCCGTGAGCACGTTGAATTCAATTATTCCGAGCCGGTTCTTGTCCCCCTTGCGGTATCAAGATAACCGGGTTGAGGGCCGCTCGGGCTTACCCGCCATGCCCCCTCACAATCCCTCCTCTGCCAAACTCACGCCCCGCTTTTAGTGATAAGTGGGGCGTGGGCCCCTCATTTCCGGTCCACGGGCTGAATTACAGCTTCAATATGGGATAACAGCTCGCTTTCCAGCGTTCCGTTGGAGCGCCATTGGATCCACTGCCGGCGGTCACGCCATCGGCTGATATACACCATAAAAATGGGCTGAATAGTCACCCGGCTGTAATCGGGGTGGGCCTGGGACGGCCTGATGGACAGGCGCACGTGGAGATCAGCATGCAGCGCCTTGCCCCATAATCCAGGCCTGCCGGGGTAGGCCTGCGCCTTCAGACCTTTCACGGGGAGCGGTTGGTGGAGTGTGATAATGCTGTTGGGAGTGGTGTGGCGGGTATCCAGTTCCAGACCATACCTGGAGGAATGCACGGCCCTGGCCGCCGCATCAGAAAGGATCTGAGGCGTAGTGCGAAATTCCCGGAATTCCGGCAGGCCGGAAGTGAATTCCCCGGGGTGTCGACCCGCGCAGCCCAGGAGAAACAGGGCCAGGATCGAAGCTGTTAGGGGGATAAAACAACGCACGGCTGGCAGCGGGTATTTCCCACCGGAGAACCGCGTCGGGATGGATCGGAGGCTTCTCCCCGTAGGCCCGGAACTACTACCCCCCCTTTTTGGGATTCACCTGATCGTCAAGGGCCTTGAGGTCGTCCTCCATGCGGCTGATTACTTCCTTCGTGTCAAGGATATCCCGGTTTGTGCGCCGTTTGTAGGTGGCCAGGTCATCGGAGAGGGCACGGAGCTCGCTGCTTATGTTCCGAATATCTTCCTGGAGCACCTCTTCAACCTGTTGGAGGAAGAAGTTGGTTTCCTCGATCTTGTTGCCGAGACTATCACTCACGGTCTGGAGACGACCACGCAGGAAGACTATGTCATCCTGCATTTCCTTGATGTGCTTTCCACGTCCCAGAAACTTGAGGTCCAGGCGTCGATAGTCTTCATCGATCACATTCTTATGGCCCTGGAGCTCCACATCACTCTGACGGAGAGCTTCCATGGTCTCGACTCGGCGATGATCGACAATAATCCCGTAATACAGAGAAAAAACGACCAATAAAACAACCAATATATTGATTAATTTTTGCATTACAGCTCCGGTTTATATATGTTGTTATTTTGCTGACCTTTCCAGGTCCGCTAACCGCCGCTCCCATTCGGGTATTTCTTCCTCCGAAATCACCTGTGGGGCCAGGCTGGTTGGCCCCGCGATTATATCTTTCCTCTTGAGCCTTCCCAGCAGTTCTTCCTGGGTGTCGGTGTTATGTCTCAAACGCTCCACTAACTGATCGATCTCAGCTACAAACTCCTGTACCGTCAATCCCATCCGGTGAATCAGCTGTTCGAGCAACGCTTCACCATACCCTTCGTTAACTTGCTCAACGAGGTTGTTCACCTTCTCTTCTAAATGCGTCGACCGCTCCTGGCGGGTGGATGTATCTCCATTCATTATGATATCCTTGCACTGGATAATTTATGTAGTCATATATTAGTTGGAATTTTTTAAATATTACGAGGAATAGCAACCCCTAATTTATTTTACGGATGCCAACTATCGTTTTCGCTGTGGTGATACCTGTTCTCCCTCACCAAGGCTTCTGTTCAAGCCGCAGCCCCTCTCCTGAAGGCTCCGGGAGAACTGCTCAGGGATGCGCAGTCGCCCCCCAACGGATCAAATTCGTCTTCTGGCTGTCGGTTTCGGTGCTCTTGCCGGGCCATGACTATATCTATCAAAATTTGCACATTTCAGAATAACCAATGTACCAACCCTCAAGCAAAGAAAAAAGGGCTAGTGGATAGCCGTTCCAATTCTTTTCAAACGGTCCCAGGTGACAAAAGGGAGACGCTTAGAATCCACTGAGAAGTAGATAAAGAGGGCTTCCCCGAGAATATGATCATGGGGTACAAAGCCCCAGAAGCGGGAATCGAAGCTCTGGTCCCGGTTGTCCCCCATCATGAAGTAGTAGTCCTGCTCAACCACATAGTGGGTGATCGGCTGATCGTCCACCAGGAGCTGATTCCTTTCCATGCGTACGAGATGCCCATTCATGATAGCCACATACCATAGGGCAGCCTGGTCATGGATCACTGACAGAGTATCCCCCTTGGACGGGATCAGCACCAGACCATAGTTATCCTTATTCCCGTTGCCTTTGGGAAAGATATTGGGATCGCTCCATTGCTTTGGTTGGGGTTTCCGCTCCAGGAACTGCAAGTGTTCGGGATGGAAGAAGGGTTCCCCATCGACCAGGATCTCCCTCTCACGAATCTCCACCGTCTGCCCGGGGCCTGCCACCAGTCGCTTGACATACTTATCCACGGGGCCATGGGGATACTTGAAGATCACGACATCGCCACTCTTTGGCTGTCTGAAGGCTGGAAAACGCAGCCAGGGAATATTAAATCCGATCCGCGTGTAGGGGATGCCCAGCCAATCAGGCGTCCGCATGCCGTAAATGAACTTATTCCCGATAAGGAAATCCCCAACCAGGATCGTTTTTTCCATACTGCCGGTGGGAACGATGTAGGCCTCCACCACGGTAGATTTCAGAGCCAGGGCAATCAGGACGATGATCCCCAGGGAGCGCAGTTCGTGTAGAAACTTGGAGGATCCGCCAGGCGGTGTTTCCTGGGGTCTTGATACTTTGGCCTGCTTTCTGCCAGTTTTCGTCATTGTTTATCTCCCATATTGCCGCCCGATCTCAGTATCCGGCTGCCCCTGATTCCCGGCGGGAGTCAGCCGCGCCGAAATACCAGCCCGTCTCGGGATCGACATAGATACAATGAGCCGCGCCAATCGTACTTTCCCGATACCGTACCTTATGCCCCATACGCACCAGCTTCGTGCGGGTTTCCGGGCTGATACCTCGGGGCTCTGCCAGGATCTCGTCAGGCTTCCATTGATGATGAATCCGGGGCGCTTCCACCGCCGCCTTAAGGCCAAGGCCGAAATCTACGACATTGGAGATAATCTGAGCCACTGTCGTAATGATTTTACCACCTCCAGGAGAACCCAGGACCATCAAAAGGGTGTCGTTCCTGGTAACGATGGTAGGGGTCATGGAACTGAGCATGCGCTTGCCAGGCTCAATGGCATTGGCGTTGCTGCCTACCAGCCCGTACATGTTGGGATAGCCTGGCTTGATGGAGAAATCGTCCATCTCGTTGTTGAGAAAAAATCCGGCCCCTTTGACCACTTCCCCGGAGCCATAGCCCGAATTAATGGTGGTAGTGACGGCCACCGCGTTGCCCCAGCGGTCC
>SDBV01011998.1_pt1 | contig 11147 bp, 10 predicted proteins | sample 2277081 | NCBI WGS metagenome assembly SDBV01 (sample SAMN10402039, study PRJNA504765) | marine sediment metagenome | isolation source: marine sediment core GS10_PC15, 223 cmbsf | place: Arctic Ocean: Southern Knipovich Ridge | collected 2010
CCGCCGTGCGGACGGGGCACCTGCTGACGGCTGATAGCTGATAGCTGAAGCTGGTATGCCAAGCCCACCGCCGTGCGGAGGTCCGTACCGGGAGCGGAGCCCCGGCGCCACGCCGTGCTGCCGCACTCGTACGTCGTGTCCGTTGGCGATCAGGCCGGCGGATGATCGGGACGATGGTTGGTTGGGCGGGGCCCCCGTGTACGCTGCACGCTTTTGATTTCCGCGCCGATGCGATGCCGCTGCGCGCCCGTGTGATGGCAGTAACAGACGACGGCGGTCAGAGTCGGCGTGCCGGGCAGCGTGTCGAACCGCGCGCGGATGATCGAGCCCGGGTGGATATAGTGCTTGTAAGAGAAACCGAGGCCCGTCTCGGAGATGTCACACGTGGTCACCGTAACCGGGCGTTGACGCGTGCCCTCGGGGCTGTGCTCTTCGATCACGATCTCCAGCGATACCGTCCACTGCCGCCGATCGTGCCGCCGCGGCACCGCGATCTCCGGCATCGCGTCCGCGCGAGACTGCAGGATGTCCAGGAGCTCACACTGCTCCTGTGCTTCGGGGGAGTTCGCCGGGGCCGGAGGGTCGGAATTGGGAGCGACGGCCGCTGGCGTACCCGCGCTGTCCGCCGTCGCGCGCAACGCGTCCTCGTGCCAGTCATCACCCACGTACACCGACGCGCTACGACGGCGTTTGAGAATCTCGAAGTGCGCCTCGGTGAGACGCTCGCCCCGGGGGATCAGGACCCGACCCTCGCGATCGTACACGGGACCCGGGAGGACCATGCCTTCGACAAGTTCCCACTGTTCCAGCCGCCGGAGACGACGTGTCTGATCCGTGGTGCTCATGCGTGTCCCTTCTGGCGTGCCGCCCTGGGCCGGCGGGCACGCGTTACCCAAAGCATCCAAAACAAACCCAGGGACGGGCAACCTGAGTTGCACCCAACCCGCCGCGCGGCTCGCGAGTCCGCCGCGGGCGCATTAGCGGACCAAGCGCACTGCGAGCGATAAAGGTGCCGGTCCGGTCCTCGGCGGACAGTGCGCAAGAACCGCGCGTTGGTTCCGCGCGAGTGAAACCCGCGCTGCAATTCGGCGCGGCACGGCGCGGCATGTGGTTGCCCCCGGCGTTCGAGTCAAGCACTCAGGGAAATGGTCCCGATAATACGATCGTGCCGTGCCGCGGCAGGGCGGCCACACCCCTCTGGTGGTGTGTTCGCGCGCCCATTCCGCGACAGGAGGCAATGTGTTGAAGACGACATCGTTGACGGCGTGGGCCGCTTGCATTCTCACTCTGACCGGGAATGCCTGGGGGCAAGTGGACACCGTCACCGACGTGGCGCCGGACGAAGCGGCGCCCCGTCTGGAAGATCGGGCGCTGACAGTCAACGAAGCCGGGCTGTTCGACGTGCACTTGCGCGACGTGCCGCTGGCGGAGGCCATGCGTCTGCTCAGTCGGCAGGCGCGGCGCAATATCACGGTGTCCGAGAGCGTCACGGCGCGGGTCACGGCGGACCTGTATCAGGTCAGCTTTGAAGAAGCCCTGGATGCCCTGCTCACGCCCCACGGCTACGTGTGGTTTCCCCGCGGCAAGTTCACGCACGTATGCCTCCCGGAGGAGCGCGAAGCGGCCGAAAACACCGCGCGGCCGGTGGAGCTGCGCGTCTTTGAGCTCAATTTCATTCCCGCGGCGGACGTGCTGCCCACGGTCACCGCGTTGCTCAGCCCCCGCGGAGTGCTCACCAGCACGGCGGAACCCAAGGTTGACGGCGTGGCTTTGACGGCGGACGACTTTGACGAGGCGCTCAACGCCGGTCTCGGCGGCAAGAGCCGCGCCGTCGGCGAGTTCATCGTGGTGCGGGACTACGCGGAAGTGGTCGATGAGATCGCGCTGGTGATCCAGCAGATGGATGCACGTCCGCGGCAAGTGTTGATCGAGGCCGTCATCCTGCGGGCGCGGCTCGACGAGAACAACGCCCTGGGGATCGACTTCAACACGCTCGCCGGCGTGGACTTCCGCTCGTTGTCGTCGGTGAGCCAGGGCGGGACGGACTTGACGACCGGGCAGGTACCGGCGCGCAAGCTGGACCGCGGCCTGGGGGCGGTGCGCACCGACCTGGCCGGGCAGGTGCCGGACGGCGGCTTTAGCATGGGCGTGGTTTTCAACAACGTCGCCATGTTCATCCGCGCCCTGGAGGAGGTGGTGGACCTCACCATCGTGGCCAACCCCAAGGTGCTCACCGTCAACGGGCAGCTGGGCCGCGTCATTGTGGGCCGGGAAGACGGCTATCTGACCACGACGGTCACGGAGACGGCCTCCATCCAAACGGTGGAGTTCATCGAGACCGGCACGCAGATCCTCTTCCGGCCGTTCATCGGCAACGACGGATACATCCGGATGGACATCCACCCGGAAGACAGCAGCGGCGGCCTCACGCCGGACAACCTGCCCTTCAAGGACACTACCGAGGTTACCACGAACGTGGTGATCAAGGATGGGCACACGCTGGTGATCGGCGGGCTGTTCCGCGATGTGATCACGTCGCGAAACAGCCAGATACCGTGGCTGGGCAACGTCCCCGTGGTGGGGCTGCTGTTCCGTGGCAAGAACGACGGTGTCGTGCGTGAGGAGGTCATCGTCCTGATTACGCCGCACATCATCGACACCGACACGGACAGTCGCGTGGCGGAATGGGCCTTGGCGGAGGTTGAGCGCTGGCGGGCGCTGGCGCATCGCGGGTTGATGCCCTGGGGACGAGAACGTCTGGCGCAGGCGCACTACCGGTGGGCCCTGGAGCACCATCGGGTCGGTCGTCTGGACGACGCGTTGTGGGACCTGGACCTGGCCCTGTCGCTGCAACCGCGATTTCTGGAGGCGGACTGGCTGCGCGAAGAGCTGACACGGGTCGCCACGCAGGAGCAGGATGCCAGCATCGCGCGCGACCTGGTGCGCCGGCTGGTCGAAGAGGAACTGGAAACTCGGTGCGACGACGAGCCAGAGGCCATCGAAGCACCGCCGGAGGCCAATGATGAGCATTCGTAGATTCACGCGTTTGAGCGGTGACGCGGGGCCACGCGGTCTGCTCGCCGCGGCGTGCGTGGCATTGTTGATGTGTGGTTGTCAGACTCCGTCGCACAATGTGCCGCCGCCGGCGCGCTGGGAGCAGACTCGGCTCGAGGCGACGTTGCAGGCCGCGGACGAATGGATCGTTGCGGGCCACCTCGAGCGCGCCCGGCAGACCCTGTCTTCGCTTGGCGCGTACCAGGACCCGCGCCTGACGCTGACGATGGCCCAGTTGGATGTCGAGGAAGGGGACTACGCCGCGGCACTCGAACGCCTGGACAGTACGGCTGCTGCGCCACCGGGGACGCCGGCGTGGCCCCGGTTGCGCGGCGTGGCGCTGGAAGGCTTGGGGCAGTGGGCCGAGGCGGCACGGGCGTACGCGCAGGCTTACCAGCTCCAACGCGCCGCCGAGTTGCTGATCGCACAGGTAGAAAACCTCGTGCTGGCCGGACAGCGCTCGGAGGCCCGCGCGCTGCTGGATCGTGAACGGGGGCACTGTCCCGGCGAGCCGGCGTTGCAGGTGCTGGCGGCGCGGCTGGAAGCGCGCTGCGCCGATCCGGAGGCCGCGGTGGCGGAGCTGGAGATCGCCCGGCTGGCCCAGCCGGAATCTGATGAAATCCGGCGGCGGCTGGCGGAGGCGTACGCCGCCGCGCGGCGATATGGCGACGCAAGCGGCATCTGGCGGGAGCTGGCCGCCGCCGCCGCTGACGACGCCGAGCGACGCAGGTACCGCACGCGACTGGCGTGCTGCCTGCTGTCAGCCCACAAGTACGATGAAGCTCGCCACGTTTACCGGATCCTGGTAGTGATGGACCCGGCGGACGACGCGGCTTGGTTGGGCCGGGCGGCGGCAAGCCTGGCGGCCGACCAGCCCGCCGAAGCCCTCGAAGCGGCTCTGCATCTGTTGCACAAGGACGGGAGCCAGGTCGACGCCCGCATGATCGCCGCCCTGAGTTATCGGCGTCTGGGGCTGCCTGACGATGCCGTTGCCATCCTATCGAATGCGCCGAACGGAGCCGAATCCGCGGAGTCGGTCGAGGCGCTGCTGGCGCGCTGGCGGTAAGTCCGATACGCGCTGTACGGCGGCATCCTGAGGGCGGGCGGACAGGATTCGCCACTTTCATTCCTAAACGGACCACCCTTCCCACGCGATGAATCGAACAGGGCCGGTCTGATCCCGGCCCGTGACCCTTGACACGCCGGGCGGCGCGCCAAGGGGGACCGTGTGCTATTCGGTGTATGATGAGCCTGCACATTGCCCACCGCAGACAGTACGAGCGTCACGCGATCGACGTCTCTGTTCAACTCACGATCTGTGAGACTTGCCGGCCGCAGGTTTCGCCGATGAGTGGTACGACGTTCCCGGCCTGCCTGACGAACATCAGCGGAGGCGGCGCGCATGTCGTGGTCGCTACGTTCGTCCCGCGGACGACGCTGGTCGAGCTGGAAATCCCGCCGGGCAACGAGTTGCCGGCGGGCCGGGCCCGGGCGCGTGTAATGAAGGTGCAGATGGTCGACCGTGAACCGCGCTACGGCGTGGGACTGCGCTTCGAGGATGACGAGAGTGAGGTCGTGCGGGCCTTGCAGGCGGCGGAGGTCGAGGAGGCCGACGCATGACGACCGTTGCGGGGAACGCAGCTACGGAGGCGCGCGGGGGCCCGGCCACGGATATACCGGGCTGGATGAAGCTGCTGGATGAGGCGCGTCTGGTCAATGCCGATGTGCTCCAGACGGCGCTGCGCGAGGGCCAGCACGACGCCCAGCGGGCCGGCGTGTGGCTCGTCGATCACGGCTGCGTCAGCGAACGCGACCTGACGCTCGTGCAGGCCGAGCACTTCGGCATCCCCTTCGTCGAGCCCGGCGACTTCCGTATGAATCTGGAAAACCGGGCGGTGATCACCGAGGAATTGGCGCGCAGCCGTAGCGTGTTCCCGCTATTCGCGATGGAACGGACGATCACGCTGGCGGTGGCCTGGCCGCTCGAGTTGCCGGTACTGGACCAGATCCGCCTGCACACGAGTTGTGAGGTTGACCAGTGTCTGGTCAGTCCGCGGGAACTGCGGCACCTGATCGAGTGGGCCTACGGCGGCTTCCAGGAACAGACGGCGACCAAGCGCGAGACGGACATCGCCTGGGACGAGATTCTCAAGGACGTCGCGGACGCCCCGGCCGTCAAGCTGGTCAACGTGCTGCTGGATCAGGCCGCGGCCTGCGGCGCCAGCGACATACACATCGACGCGGAAGAACAGACGCTGCGGGTGCGTTTCCGGATTGACGGCGTGCTGCGAGAGGTCCCCGCGCCACCGAAGGAACTGCTGCCGGCAGTCGTCTCGCGCATCAAGGTCCTGGCGCACATGGACATCGCGGAGACACGCCGGCCACAGGACGGGCATTTCAAGGTGGCGGTCGAGCGGGAGGAGCTGGACATCCGCGTGTCCACGCTGCCGTCCACGAACGGCGAGGCCGTGGTGCTGCGTCTGCTCCACGGGGCGGGGCGGCTGCTGTCGCTCGAAGAGCTGGGCATGGATGCGCGGACGCGGGAGAGCTTTGACCGTCTCATCCACCTGCCCTACGGCATGCTGCTGGTCACCGGTCCGACCGGCAGCGGGAAGACGACGACGCTGTATTCGGCGCTGGAACGAGTGGACCGGGTGCGCCAGAGCATCATTACGCTGGAAGATCCAGTGGAGATTCGGCTGCCGCAGATACGCCAGGTGGCGGTTAACCCGAAGGCCGGGCTGACGTTCAGCAGCGGCTTGCGCTCTATTCTGCGGCAGGACCCGGACGTGATCATGGTGGGCGAAATTCGCGACCGGGAGACGGCGGAGATCGCGCTACAGGCCGCGCTGACCGGTCACCTGATGCTGAGCACGTTGCACACCAACAGCGCAACCGCGGCGCCGGCGCGCCTGCTGGACATGGGGGTGCCGGATTTCCTCGTGACGTCCGCGCTGGTGGGCGTGCTGGCGCAGCGGCTGTGTCGGCAAGTCTGTCCGCACTGTGCGCGGCCCGCCGAAGATCTGTCCGCGGCAGTGTCGATGCTGCCGGTCGCGGCGGTGGACCGGCTGCGAAACGGAAAGCTGCTGGAAGCCACCGGCTGCAAGCGCTGCGGGAACACCGGCTATGGCGGCCGCGTGGGTATCTTCGAGCTGTTGGTGGTCAACGACGAGGCGCGGCGGGCCATCATGGCCGGCACGGGCGAGGACCAACTGGTTGCGGTCGCGCGCGAACACGGCCTGCGCCGGCTGAGTGAGGACGGGTTGGCCAAGGTGTGCGAGGGGCGGACCACGCTGCAGGAGCTGCTGCGCGTCGCGGGCCACATTGAGACGTCCGCCGGTGTGGCCGGGCCGGACGGCGCCGCGGACGAATCGCCGAATACGCGTCCGCTCATCGGCCGGCAGGCTCCCTCGGGCGATACGGGCTTCGATGTCGAGGTTTACGAAGAGTTGCTGCACCGCTGGCTGCAACCCTCCGATCGGGGAAGTTCCGCCGCGGGCCGGCGCGTCCCGCCCGAGTTGCAAACGGACGGCTGGAAACGAAACCAGGGTATTGAGGTCAACTGATGCCGACGTTCGCATACCAGGCCGCGGATTCGATCGGGCGCGTGGTCAGCGGCAGCCTGGACGCCGAGTCCGAGGCCGACGTGGCCCGGATGCTGGAGCAGCGGTCGCTGACCCCGCTGAGCATGCGGCCGGCGAAATCCAAACGTGACGCGGCCCGCATCAACACGAACGAGCCGTCGAAGATCCGCCTGCGGCTGCGCGAACTGCTCGAATTTACGCGGCAACTGAAAGTAATGCTCGCCAGCGGCGTGACGGTGCTCTCCACGATCGCGCTGCTGCGCCAGCGCGCCAAGGGCAACTATCAGCGGCTGCTGGACCGGTTGGCCGCGGACATCCAGCGCGGCACGACGCTTTCCGAAGCGCTGGCGGCCCACCCGCGCACGTTCGACCCGTTCTATATCGGGACCATCCGAGCCGGCGAGGCGGCGGGTGTGCATACCGAGGCGCTCACCGAGCTCATCGCCTACTACGAGCGGCGCGCCGGGCTCCGCCGCGAGCTGATCGACGCGTTGACCTATCCGGCAATCGTGGTGCTGGCCCTGATCGGGGCCTGCATTGTCATGTTGACGTACGTGGTGCCGCAATTCGAGTCGGTGTTCGCGTCGAGCGGCGTGGCGTTGCCGCTGCCGACGCGGGTCCTGCTCGCCCTGAGCGGGTTCGTGACCGGCTACGCGTGGGCGCTGATCGTCGGCCTGGTCGTGCTGGTCACGACCGGCTGGCTGCTGAGTCCGCACCCCCGGGTACGTTCGGCGGTCGGGCATATTGCCGCGCGCCTGCCCTTGTTCGGTCCGGTGATCTACCTGGCCACGGTCGTGCAGTTCGCGCGCATGATCGCGCTGCTGGAACGCTCGGGTCTGCCGCTCTTGGAAACGTTCAAGGTCGTCACCGAGATGCTGATCCCCGGGCGGGTGAAGGACTTGTGTTCCAACGTGCGGCGCGAAATCGCAACGGGCAGCTCCATCACGGACGCCGTGACCGGCACGAACGTCCTGCCCGACCTGGTGGAACAGATGATCGCCGTGGGGGAGCAGACCGGACGAATCGATGAGACGCTGGCGGCGGCGGCGGCCCACTATGAAGAAGAGATGCGCGTGAAGATCCGGCGGACGACGACGATGCTGGAACCGCTGCTGACGATGCTGATCAGCGGGATGGTGCTGGTCATCGCGCTGGCCATCTTCCTGCCGCTTTGGGAAGCAAACTCGCTGATGCTGGAACACTAACCGGAGTGCCGCGCGTGTACCTCGATCATTGGTCACTTGAGCGTTCGCCTTTCGAGGCCCAGCCCGACTCGCGCTTCCTGTTTGCCACCGCGCAATGCGATGCGGCGCGGGCGGCGATCAGTTACGCGGCCTGCGAAGGGGGCGAACCCGTGCTGGTCACCGGACCGGCCGGCTGTGGCAAGACGTTGCTGCTCCGCGCCCTGCGCCGCGAGCTGCCGCGAGAACGCTATCACGTGGCGTTCGTGCCCGAAGTTGCCTGCTCGCAGGTCGGCCTGCTGCGGCGCGTCGCATACCACCTGGCCCACACGCTGGTCTCGGACGCCGCGGCCGCCATGGACACGATCCTGCAACACGGGGCGGAGAGTGCCCGGCAGGGCGCCCCGATCGTCGTCATGCTCGATGACTGGCCCGTGGACGCCGGCGCGGACACGCTGGCCGAGCTGCGCTGGCTGCTGAACGTGGATCTGGAAGGCGGCCGGCTGTGCGTGCTGCTGGCCGGCGAGGACGTACATCCGCAACAGCAATGGCCCGGCTGGCTCGTGCAGCGTCTCTTCACAACGGCCCAGGTGGCGCCCCTGGCGGCGGACGAGGTGCCGGCGTATCTCGCGCATCGCTTGCGCGTCGCGGCCGGCGCGCCGGACGATACCCGGCACGACGAGACGTTCACGCCCGCGGCCGCGGCGCTGATCGCGGAGTGGTCCGGCGGCGTGCCACGCCTGGTCAACCGCGTCGCGCATCTGGCGTTGCACGCGGCTTACCTGGACCTCGTGTCCCAGGTCACGCCAGACGCAGTGCAGCGCGCGCTGGAGCGCATAACGCCGGCACTGGCCCAGCCGGCCGGAGCGCCATCATGACACGCCGTAGTGGATTCACGCTGGTCGAGCTGGTGCTCGTGATTTCGCTGACGCTGGTGTTGACCGCCGGCGCGATCAGCGGCTTGCGCGGCGTGGATACCTGGCGGGCGTCTTCCGCGGTGCGTCGGGTGCAAACGGATCTCCAGTACGCCCGGGACCTCGCGGTGCTTTCCGCGCGGCGCACACTGTGCGTCTTTGACCTGGACAGCATGACGTATGAGATTCGGCAGGAGCCCACGCCGGGCGGTGGCGCGATCAGTGGCAACGTGCTTGCCCACCCGTTGACGGAGCAGCCGTGGGAAGTCGCGGTGTCGGGCCTGTCTGGCGGCCTGCGGATCACGTCCGTGTCGACCGTGGACCCGCCGACGTTTGGCTTTGGAGCCGACGGCCGGCCGCTCGATCCCGCCGGCACCGCGCTGCGCAAGGACGTGGGAATCCGATTCAGCAACGGAGCCGCGCTCAGCGTTCGGGCGGGCTCGGGCTTGTGCGAGGTGCGTTGGCCATGATGAACAAACGCGGGCTGTCGCTGATCGAAGTCGTCATCGCCATCATCGTCCTCGGGCTGGCGGTGCCGCCGTTGCTGTTTCAGATCACCGCCGGTGTGCAGCAGCAGGAAGCAGCGTTGGTGCAGCAGACGATGACGCAACTGGCGTCCGAGCGGATGCGGGAGGTCTTTACGGATCACGCGAACCCGACGCGCGGTTACAGCTACATCGTCGCCGCCGCCTATCCGGACGAAACCGCCCCGCGGGGGCTGGACGGCTATACACGCGGAGTCGAGATTCGCGAAGTCAGTCCCGACGACTTTGTCACGCCGCAGCCCGGCTCGGGTGTCAAACGCTTTCGAGTCACGGTGAACGGCCCCGGCGAGCAGACCCTGACGGTCGAATCGTTCGTGACGAACGTGCCCGGCACCGCGGGGGCGGGATGAGGACTGTGGACCGGTCCGCGGAGCAAGTGAGCTGAACAATGTCAGCATCTCTGGTCGAATTGGTGATGGCAATCGCGCTGGCCGGGCTGATCTTCGCCTCGGCGATCATCCCGACCGTGAAGACGATGTCGGCGTATCAGGAAGCCGAACTGGACCTCAAGGCCGTCAGCGCCCACGCCCTGGCCGAGGCGCGGGCTGATGAGATTGCGGCTTCAATCTGGCGTGACGCCGACCCGCCGGCCGGCCTCGGTCCCTTGCGGACGGCGCGGGCGGATCGTCTCGAGGTTGGCGACTGGGAGCTGCGCGCGAGCGGCGACGCCGTGCAGCAGAAGTGCCGCCCCGGGGATTGGGCGCCGCTGGCCAATGCCGTACAGACCTTCAATTTCGAGTACCTGCTCGGCGACGGCACGTGGAAACCATCGGTCTCCTCGGGACAGCTCGAGGAGGTGGTGGCGGTGCGCTGGAGCTGGAAGGATCGGGGCAGCGGCCTGCCCTTCGGGGGGCCCGTTCCGACGCCGGACTACGCGTACTCCGCCGGCCTGCTGAATCTGTCGAAGCCGGACACGTCCGGGACCTACCGGCGCCGCGACTTCGAGCGGACCATCACGCTCTCGCTTGGCGATTGGGATACCGGCGGAGGGCGCGAAGTCAGCGACAGCGGCGGCGGACGTGACAACGGACGCGGCGATCGCGACCGCGGCGGCAGGAACAACCGCGGCGGGAATGGTCGTGGCCGGTGGAGCGATCGCGACGGCAAGGACCGGAAGGACGACCAGGGCGACCGACGCGGCGGACATCGCGGACGTGACCGCGGCCGCCGTGATCGCGGCGGCGGCCGTCACGGGCGACGCTGACTCATGCGAGCAAAAAAACTGGGCTGATACGGACGCAGGATGTGAATCACCGCTCGATACGACACCGACGACCCGCCGCGGCGCTGGTTTCCGCGATCGCCATCCTGGTGGTGGTGACGGCGTTCGCCGCCCTGCTGTTGAGCGTGCATGGCGTGCACGTCTCCACTGCGGAAGGGGGCATTCACCGGCTGCGGGCGGAAGCCGCCGCCCTGGCCGCGACGCAACTCGCGTTGTGGGACCTGAGCAATGACGCCGACCTGCAAGCCGCCCTGGCGCGTGTCGTGTATGAAGACGACGCGTCGTTCGAGGTTGACCCGCTGGTGCACGTACAAGGCGACCTGGCCGGGGCGACGTTTGCGGTGGATGTCTGGCCCGGAGAAGAGTCCGTCCGGTTGCAGAGCCACGGCATCTCCGGTGGCTACCACGTGCAGCGCTGGACGCAGATGCCGCTCCGGCTGGCCGCCGGGGAAGACCTCATCGTCGGTGGTGGTTTCGAGGATACTGACGCTATCAGCGCGTCGTCCTACTGGAACGGCGAAGCGACCCTGGGGAAGTGGCTGGCGGGTTACGGCATCTCGCAGCTTGATGATCCCGGGCGCGGACGGGGTGCCCGATCCTGGAACATCTCCGCCGCGGGCGGCAACCACTATGCCGAGGAGCTGCGC
>SDBV01011999.1_pt1 | contig 11147 bp, 7 predicted proteins | sample 2277081 | NCBI WGS metagenome assembly SDBV01 (sample SAMN10402039, study PRJNA504765) | marine sediment metagenome | isolation source: marine sediment core GS10_PC15, 223 cmbsf | place: Arctic Ocean: Southern Knipovich Ridge | collected 2010
GAAGGCTGGTACAATACAAAAAGAAAACACGCTTATTTGGGGTATATGACACCAGAAGAATTTGGGAAAACTAAACTATTAAATGTGGCTTAACTAGTTGTCCAGTTTTTTGTTGCAAGTCCATGCCGTTCCTATGGAACTTTATTTGGGGTGTTTTACAAAGGGATTTACATCCCTTATTAAAATATATCATCCCTCCGGGATTAATTTACTTATATAATTTAATGTAAGAAATAAATGCTTGCAGAAAATTAAAGAATCTTTAATCCTTCTTTATCGTCATTTTAACTGCCGTAGGCAGTATATCTTCTTACCAGAGTTTCAAACTCTGGATCTGCCCAATATAGATAAATGAGTTCCATCGGAACGAAATGTTTATTCCCCAATAATTCATGAAGATAGTTACTTACCAGTATCATACATATTCTCTGAAACTATAGCTTTTATGATGTTCTACTTTATAGTTTAGTTAGATGGAATTATACACTAGAAAATCTATTCCGTAGTCGGCATCCCTAAGGCCTGTTAAGCGGCAGACAGGTGTTAGGCTGGGGGATCTCTTTCTTTTGGCATTTAAAATTTTGGGATTATCGGATCAATCTTGCCTGCAAGTTATCTTAGAATAAAAATGCCCGGCACCGAATAAGCAGATGAATCCGGGCCGGGCGCTGGGCTTACATCATCGAGACAAGAACCACCATTGCAAGCACCATATAACCACCAATAAAACCAAATAATGTGTCGAAAAAGTATTTCTTAATAGTTTCCATAGTTTCAATTTTTTTGTTTATCTGCTTATATAACACACCATAATCGAATCACCCTTACTGGGAAAAGCAGTAAATTGCGGAATATTTCATAATACATCCATTATCAGTTGTTTATGAATACTTAAAGATATAAATAACACCTAATAATGTGCGCGTCATCCTCTGATGGAACGAAGTGAAGATCAGTGGATCTCACGGATTGGAATTGCTAAGTTTGAGATTGCCGGGACATGCCTTCGCTTACACTAAAGCAGATTCGCAAGGATTTTCAGTAGCGGAAAAAAGATGATTACGATTCATCAGCAAAAATCAATAACTCGGGATATAATAATTTTTATTGTCATTTCAGCGCCAGAATTTAGCTGTATGAATTCTAAAGCGATAGATGTCAACGATTGAAAAAGATGAAACAAGCATTTCTTTTATGCATTACAATTTTACTTTCAGAAAGTATCATAGCCCAAACGATAATCCGGGGTTCTGTAAAAGATGAAAGTGGAGAAGAAATAGTCGGCGCAAATATTTACCTTGAAGGTACCTATGATGGTACTACCTCAGGAGTTGATGGCTCTTTTGAGTTTTCAACCTATGAAACTGGTGATCATATACTGATTGTAAGTTTTATTGGCTATGAGAATAATAAAAGACCCCTGAATTTGGACGGGAAAGAATATTCATTTGAAATCATCTTGTCAGAATCAGTCAATCAAATGAAAACCATCGTTATCACTGCAGGCACATTTGAGGCTTCTGACCAGAGTAAAAACGAAGTTTTACGCCCACTTGATATTGTTACTACCGCAGGGGCAACGGCCGATATTGCCGGAGCGCTCAATACATTGCCGGGCACCCAGACGGTAGGTGAAGAAGGCAGGTTATTTGTCCGGGGGGGAGATGCTTATGAAACAACTACATTTATTGATGGTATGTTGGTGATCGATAGCTACGAGCGTACGGTACCTAACGTTCCTACCCGCAGCCGTTTTTCACCGATGATGTTTAAAGGTGCCAGTTTTTCAACAGGAGGATACTCCGCGGAATATGGCCAGGGACTTTCATCCGCATTGATTTTGAATACGAATTCTGATAAAAGAACATATTTACTCGATTATACCCTGGATACTATTGAATCCATGCTAAATCCGGCATTTTTTTTCAGGATCAACAGAAAATACATTGTGAGTTTTACTTCCATCAATGACATCATCGCCTACTCCAATTCGCGGCTGCGTTTAATTTTGAATAATTGCGATGACTCGGAAGTGATTGTGGCGAGAGACAGGGTAGGTACTTTTAAACCGTGGCTCGATCGCTGATAAAATATTAAAACCTTAAGCTTCGGAACTCCGTAAACCTATTTGAGCCTATTTTTGGACTAAGCAGGCTTACATATAAAATGGTCAAAAATTTATCAAGAGCATCACTTCTCTTTGCGATAGGTTATGTAGTAGCTGTTGGCATTTCTGTAATTCTTTTTCCAATTAATCCCGGATTACGATCAATAATTGTTTTTGGTATTGTTCAGATTGTATTCATGGAGATGCACTATGTGTATTTATCACGGGTGAATTGTGAGGTAAGCCACAGTTTTTTTGAAGTGATCAAAGTTGGAACACTTTGGGCCTTGATGTCATTTGTGCTTGATATTTTATTATTTGTTCTTATTATTCCACTGGCGATGAATGGCAGTACTGAAGCTGCATTTTTCAGTACGCAGCCGATCTGGTACTGGTTTCAATTCCCCATGATGATTGGCACCGGATTACTTGCACGGAATACTTATATCAAAGTCTCAGAAATTCGTAGTTTGGCAGCACAAAAGGAAGAAATAATTATTTCGTAATCAGCCTTGCTTGTCATTCTTCAGGGCTTCCGTTAGTTCAGGAGGGTCGCCCATCATTCTCACAATTATTCCTGCCGAAGGAAGTTGGGAAAGGATCACTTTAATCAGAACCATGAGAGGAACAGAAAGTATCATACCTGTGACACCCCAAAGATAACCCCAGAATAAAAGCCCGATAATGATTGTAGCCATATTCAATGCAAGTGCCGAACCCATAATTTTGGGCTCCAGGATATTCCCAAAAACAATCTGAATACCAATTAGGCACAGAGCAAAGAATGCAAGGGAGCCACCTCCTGAAATTTGGATCAGGCCCAGGAGTACGGGAGGAACAGTGGCAACAATGGAACCCACTGTTGGAATAAAGTTTAAAAGAAAGGCCAGAAACCCCCAGAATACAGCAAAGTCGATTCCAAACAAAAAACACACAAACCAAAATCCAATACCTGTACCAAGACTAATGACTGTTTTTACCTTGATATATTGAAAAATGGAATCCTTTATCTTTTCAAAACTTTCAATTGCGATGTTTGATTTATCTGCTGATCCACCCGCAAGATACCTCAGGTGTGTTTTGTATTTTATAATTCCACCAAGCATGGCAATTAAAAAAATCAAGACCATGAATATAAGGGTTGTAAGATTACCAACCGTACCTGCTATGTTTTTCGTAGACTGTAAAATCCAATCCATGGATATGAATTCTTTAAATACTTCCTGAAGGGTTGTGTCATGAAAATCTAATCCCGGAATATTTTCAAGCATCGTCGTAACATTTTGAAGTTTATCTTCAATCTGCAAAGCCAGTTTATCTTTTTCATTGTAAAATGCACTGCCGGTATTTACAATAACCTGCCCTATGCCGGTAAATATTAAAGTTATGATGCCTAAAATGAGGATAATTCCTAATGCGTAAGGGATCTTTTTATCTTTCAGCCACTGCAAAGGAGTTTGCATTAGAAGCGCAATAAAAATCGCCAAAGTAAGTGGAATAAATATTGTATTTAGAAGATAAAGTAAGTAAGTAATCAGTACAGCAAGAAAAATGCCCAAAATGACCTTGATGCTGTTTATATCCTTGTCCATTGTTTAATATTTGAAGCAAGAAACCAATTATTCTTTTAAAGTGAAAATAACAACCAACTTAAATTTAAAGTAATGGCCGGAGGACTTCCAACAAATTGTTTGCGACAATTTTGTGTCCTTCTGCATTGGGGTGGATCCCATCGGGTAAATTCAGGTCGGGATCTCCGGCTACATCTTTTAATAAAAAGGGCATGAAAGAGGCATCGTATTTTTTCACAAGCTCAGGGTATATGCCGGCAAATTTATCTGCATAGTCCTTACCCATATTTGGTGGAACCATCATACCCACAACCAGGATTTTACAATCCGGGTATTTTGATTGCACCCTGTCGACGATTTCCTCGAGATTTTCATAAGTTTTCTCAGGGGGTATTCCCCTCAATCCATCGTTGGCTCCGAGTTCGAGAACAAACACATCAACTTTTTGATTCAGTATCCAATCAATGCGGGTAAGTCCACCGGACGAAGTTTCACCACTTACCCCGGCATTTACAACTTTGTAATTTATTACATCCGCATTAAGGGTTTTTTCAATTATTCCGGGAAATGCATATTCTGGTGCAAGGCCGTATCCGGCTGTAAGGCTGTCACCATAAAATATAATTGTTTTTTTCTCCTGAAATGAAAAGATACTGATTGATATTACAAGAAATACAATTCTCAATAGCATAAGGTTTGTTAATTTTATGGTTTAACATTACGAAATACATTACCGTTTATCGAATATAACAAACATTGTACCGTATAAACCGGTTTATGTTACAAACACTTATAAGAATATAAATTTTATATGGATCAAATACTCGAAGTTGCAGATCTTACTAAATCCTTTGTTACAGGTAATAAAACGCTTACTGTATTGGATACTATTTCCTTTGCTATTCAAAAGTCAGAATCGATAGCCGTTGTAGGTCCCTCTGGCTGTGGCAAAACGACCCTCCTTGGGTTGTGTGCCGGATTAGACCTTCCGACATCAGGAATAGTTACTTTGGATGGAATAAAACTCAACGCATTGGATGAAGACGACCGTGCCTATGTTAGAAATCAGAAAGTTGGATTTATTTTTCAGAACTTTCAATTGTTACCAACAATTACGGCAATTGAAAATGTAATGGTACCCCTGGAATTGCGTGGAGAAAAAGGGATATACAAAAAGGCCCTGGAACTCCTTGACCGCGTTGGTCTGGGCGACCGGATCGGTCATTATCCTATGCAATTATCAGGAGGTGAACAGCAGCGGGTAGCTATTGCGAGGGCATTTATATCGAAACCAATAATAATGTTTGCTGATGAACCTACAGGAAACCTTGATGAGGAAACTGCAGAAAATGTAACCGGTCTTTTGTTTGAGATCAATAGGGAAGAAGGGACCACGCTTGTACTTGTGACACACAACATGGTTTTAGCAGAAAACACCGACAGGATTTTACAGCTTAAAGGCGGAAAATTAATAGCAGATAAACAACTGAAGGCTGTATAGTGGAGTACATAATCAAAATAAAGAAACCTTACAAAAACTTATTCAATGATCCCTGGGTGTGGAAAATGGCCTGGATGGATGCAAAGAATAATGTTTCAAGATTATTTTTATTTATTTCTTCCATTATTATTGGTATTGGGGCACTTGTGGCCATTGATAGTTTCAATGAAAACCTGCAGGAAGACATAAATAATAATGCGAAAGAATTATTGGGCGCTGATCTTTATGTCAGTAGCAACGATGTATTTGAAGAAGAAACAATCGCATTGTTTGATTCAATTGATTATGAACAAGCCATGGATGTCCGGTTTGCTTCCATGGTCCTGTTCCTGACTCCCCAGGGAGGAACAAGGCTGGTACAGGTAATTGCATCTGAAGGGAATTTCCCTTTCTACGGAAAAGTGGAAACACTACCGGAAAATGCTATGAAGTACATAAAAGAAGGTCAAAATGTGGTCATCGATGAAAACCTGGCGATGACATATGAAGTTAGTTCCGAAGACTCAATCAAGCTGGGAAACATGAAATTTGTTGTAAAAGGGATTGTGAAAAGCATGCCAGGGACCAGTTCGATAAGGGCCTCCTTTGCTCCATCCGTTTACATTTCGATGGAATATCTGGAAGAAACAGGATTGATCCAATATGGAAGCAGGTATAACTACCGAAGATATTTTAAAACGGAAACAACTAAACTGGCAGAAGAATTATTAGCGCAATTAAGGCCAACAATTAAAAAGTACGGGTATGGGGACGAAACCGTTCAGGAAGAAAAAGAAGATATGGGTGAGGCTTTTCAAAACCTGTATCGTTTTTTTAACCTGCTTGGGTTTGTTGCATTAATTCTCGGATGTATAGGTGTGGCAAGTTCCATTCAAATTTATGTTCAGCAGAAGAAGTCAACTGTTGCAGTCCTGCGATGCATGGGGGCATCCGGATGGCAGTCTTTTAATATATTTTTTATTCAATCCATGGTAATGGGCCTGATCGGCAGTATTGCCGGAATTTTGTTGGGTGTTGGCATCCAATACCTTGTCCCCGTTTTGTTTGGGAATTTTATTCCTGTAGAAATCTCACTTGAATTATCATGGAGAGCAGTAGTGAAAGGATTGTTGCTGGGAGTTTTTATTTCGGGCATATTCTCCTTTTTGCCCCTGTCTAACATTCGTAAAATCCCTCCTTTAATGGTTTTCAGATCGGATTTTAGTTATTCCAGGGCATTCTCTAAAATGAAAGTCATCGTGATCATTCTGGCCATCATGTTTCCATGGCTATTTGCAATTGTGCAAATGCAGAGTTTGAAGAATGGAACTGCTTTTATGGGTGCCCTACTGGGCTCGTTCCTGGTATTACTACTCGTGGCAAAAACCCTGATGTTTCTGGTTAAAAAATTTTTCCCGGTGGGGTGGAGTTTTGTATTGCGGCAAAGTCTGTCAAATCTTTTCCGGCCACAAAACCAGACAACCGTATTGGTTGTTGTAATTGGACTCGGGGCTTTCCTGGTTTCCACATTGTTGCTGATCCAGAATTCTTTACTTAACCAGGTTGAGTTCATGGGATCCGAGGACAGGCCTAATACGGTTTTGTTTGATATACAACCCGCACAAAAAGACGCTGTTGTTGAGCTGGTGGAAAAACATGACTTGCCCGTACAACAACTGGTACCGATTGTTTCTACAAGATTATCGATGATCAAAGGAAGGCTGATTGGTGATATTCAAAAGGATACTTCCGATCATATACCCAATTGGGCTCTTACACGCGAGTACAGGGTTACTTACAGGGATACGCTTTTAAATTCTGAGAAAATAGTAAAAGGTGAATTAATTACAGATGAGGTCCGAACCGGTGACACCATTTGGGTGTCTATATCAGAGAATATGTCTGAATCCCTTAAAGTTGATATTGGAGATGAAGTGATCTTCGACGTTCAGGGTGTTCCCATTACTACATATATTGGTAGTTTGAGGGAAGTGGACTGGCAGCGGATCCAGACCAATTTTATTTTCGTTTTCCCTAAAGGCGTTTTAGAGGCGGCGCCTCAATTTTATGTATTGATGACGCGGTCAGACTCGAAAACCAAAGGGGCAGCTTTTCAACAGGATTTAGTGCGTCAGTTCCCGAATGTCTCGGCCATTGACCTGCATTTGATTTTACAAACTATCGATGAGTTCATGAGTAAGGTTGCTTATGTCATACAATTTATGGCCATGTTTAGTATTGTTACCGGATTAATTGTACTGGCAGGCGCAGTGATCAACAGTAAGTATATCAGGCTAAAAGAAAACGTTTTGTTGAGGACACTTGGGGCGTTGAAGAAGCAAATTGTTCAGATGACTTTACTGGAATATGGGTATCTCGGTTTACTGGCAGGATTTACCGGGATTATTTTATCTCTTTTAGGTGCCTGGGGACTCACTATATTATTCTTTGATATTAACTTTGTACCGGATGTTGTGGGATTGGTAATAGTTTGGATAAGTGTTGCATTGATGACCATGTTCATTGGCTGGTTAAACACACGGGATATAATTAATAAATCACCGTTGGAAGTGCTGAGAAAGGAAGTGTAAATGATTCGACTGATTGTAGTTTGCCTATTATTAATTTTAATTTTATCAGGTACAGTTCACGCAAAACCTGGTGCAAAGGGATTGTTACGTTTTATCGAAAATAAAGGACAACTCGATAAGGAAATCCTCTACTACGCTGACTTTAAGGGTGGAACCATCTACCTGTACAAAAATAAACTGGGTTTTTTATTTATTGATTATGGATCCAGTATTCACGATCACTATCAGGTAAAGGCTTCAAATCAGAAGGATATTGAGAAAAGAGAAATAGTAGGTGAAAATACCACGATTCGCGGCCATTTATATACGGTTAGTTTTGCAGGAGCTAATGCTGAGGTAAAACTGGATGCTGCTAATCCCGGGGTAGAATATTACAATTATTTTATTGGCAATGACAAATCGAAATGGGTCTCCAGAGCGCGCTCTTTTAGCGAGATTACATATTTCAATATCTACCAGGATATTGATTTGAAAATTTACAGTACCATTGAAGGGCTGAAATATGATTTTATCGTAAAACCAGGAGGTGATCTGGAAGATATTCGAATTGCATATAAAGGTTTAACTGACCTGAGCCTCAGGGAGGGAAAATTGTATCTGAAAACATCACTGAGTGAGGTGATTGAACAAGTACCTGTATCGTACGATGAAAAAGGAAAATCCGTACCTACAAGATTTGTGCTGAACAACAATGAGTTGTCCTTTGATTTTCCCGAATCGTATGATCGAACACAAATCCTTACTATTGATCCATTACTGATTTTTTCAACGTATTCAGGGTCCGCGGCTGATAATTGGGGTAATACGGCAACATTCGATAACCAGGGTAACCTTTACTCAGGAGGAATGACAAATCATGTGCGTGGAAATCGATTTCTGGGAGAATTCCCGGCTACGGAGGGAGCATTTCAAACAGAATATGGAGGCATTTGGGATGTAGCTATTCTAAAGTATGATTCAACAGGATCGGACCTTTTGTATGCTACTTACCTGGGTGGAGAAAATTCCGAAGTACCACAAAGCATAATTGTAAACAATAAAGGGGAGTTGATCATTCTTGGTGTAACCAGTTCAATGGATTTTCCTGTTCTGAACTATGCTTATGATACAACATTTAATGGTGGCACAAGTACGACCTTGTTTGAACAAAGTGTAGCCTACTCCAATGGTTCTGATCTTTTTGTTGCAAAATTAAGTCCGGAGGGGGATCGTTTACTTGCCAGCACTTATTTGGGAGGTACCCTGAACGAGGGATTGATCAATACTTTTGATGACCTTGTAAAAAACTATGGTGATCAGTCACGAGGAGATATAATCGTTGATTCAGACGACAATATATATATTGCTTCCCGCACATATTCCGAGGATTTCCCTATGATGAATGGATTTCAGCAATTATTTGGTGGAGGAAGAACTGATGCGCTGGTTTTACAGTTGAATGATTCACTTTCGCGAATGAATTGGAGTTCCTACTACGGAGGCCTGGGGGAAGATGTAGCCTTATCAATTAAATTAACCCCCGAAAACGAAGTTTATATTGCAGGAGGAACCAATAGCCTGAATTTACCTACAACACCCAATACACTGCACCCTTTACCCACCGGAAATATTGATGGTTATATTGCCAGGATATCATCGGATGGTAGCAAACTTATCGCAGCAACCTATATTGGAACCACTGATTACGACCAAACATATCAAATGGATCTTGATTCGGATGGCAATGTATATGTTGTTGGTCAAACCAGGGGTCCATTTCCTGTATCCGGGGATGTATATTCAAATCCAAACAGTGGCCTGTTTGTTCAAAAACTGAATGCTGAGTTAACCTCTTCTCTTTTTTCAACAGTAATTGGGGCAGGTCGTGATGAACCGGATATTTACATTACGGCATTCCTGGTAAACGACTGTGACAACCTGTACATCAGTGGTTGGGGCAGCCCCGAACTTTCTACCAACAGGGGTGACTTTTTTGGAAAAGATTATGTCAATACCAATACAACGGGTATGCCAATAACTCCCGATGCAGTGCAGCTAAACACCGCAGGATCCGATTTTTATCTTGCCGTATTTACCGACGATATGTCGGAGCTATTGTACGGCACTTTTTATGGCAGCAGTTCCTCCTTTGTGCATGTGGATGGAGGAACCAGCCGGTTTGATAAACGCGGAATAGTATACCATGCTGTTTGCGCCAGTTGCAGTATTGATGATTCAAGTTTTCCTACCACACCCGGTGCCTGGGCTGAAGTAAACGGAAGTAGTGGTTGCAACAATGCAGCATTTAAATTTGATCTGGCTTCTTTGAATGCCCGGATCAGGACAAACTCCCCTGAACTCGATCAACCCGGCCTGGCGGAAGGATGCCCGCCATTTACAGTAGCTTTCGAAAATGTAAGTGTGGGTGGACAAATCTACGAATGGGATTTTGGTGATGACAGTGATACTGTATCGATGCGAAGGGATACAATTTTCCATACTTACGAGAAATCGGGAACATACCAGGTAGCCCTGAAGGCAATTGATTCCAGTACTTGTGCCGAAGAGGACATTACATACGCATTGATTTATGTAACTAACACTAATTTTAACGTTAGCAGTGGTGCAACAATCTGTGGTGGGGATGTTGCCAATATTTCAGCTTCAGGAGCAATGTTGTATCAATGGAGCCCCTCAAGGGGACTTCAAAATCCTACACTGTCCAACCCACTAGCCTCGCCGGACACCACCACTGTTTATTTTGTCAAAATGGTTGATCAAAATGGGTGTGAATCTGAAGATTCAGTAACCGTAAATGTAATTCCGGAAATAAAACCAAATATTTATTTTGAAGAACGCTCAAGATGTGATGAAACTCCTACGATCGTTTTTATAAATGAAAGCGAAAATTTCGAATCACTGTTTTGGGACTTTGATGGTACCTCATCATCAGAGGAGTTAAATCCATCAATACGGTTAGATGAAGGAGAACGTGAAATACGCGTTTCACTTTTTAACCAACAATGTGTCAAACAGTTATCTTTTCCTTTTTCGATCACTAAGTTATTTATTCCCAATATCGTAACTCCCAATGGCGATGGTAAAAATGACACATTTGTGATCACCTCCCGTTGGCCAATAAAGCTATCTGTTATCAACAGGTATGGAAAGGAACTTTATACGAGCGAAAACTATAAAAATGACTGGAGCGGAGAGGGTTTGGCCGCAGGCGTTTACTACTATGAAGTTACTTTCCCTGATTTTGAAACTTGCAACGGTTGGGTGGAATTGATGTACTAGTGTGTTAATTACTAAATTCATTCACTATTTTCGCCCCCTTTTTCCCTTTTACTGCGTTAAAATTTTCAACCGTAGCGATGCTATGCTTTCAAATTTTGCCTTGTACAAAGAAAAAATTG
>SDBV01012000.1_pt1 | contig 11145 bp, 11 predicted proteins | sample 2277081 | NCBI WGS metagenome assembly SDBV01 (sample SAMN10402039, study PRJNA504765) | marine sediment metagenome | isolation source: marine sediment core GS10_PC15, 223 cmbsf | place: Arctic Ocean: Southern Knipovich Ridge | collected 2010
AAGATACCTAGGTACTTATCAATAACCAGCCTGAATGGGTCCGTAAGCAGGAATCCTGAGTTCAAGAAGTCCCCGGGAATAATGCCGTAATAGTCGACGACCTTATCAATATCCAGGCTCTTGGCCCAGATGTTGAGCATCCCCTCGTCGGTATCGAAGTCGACCGGCGCCACCAACGTGATCAAGTTCTTGATCTTTTCTTGATGGAGCGCCGTATACATCAGCGAGAAAGTCCCTCCCTGGCAGACGCCGAAAACGGTGATCTTCTTCCGACCCGACCGCTCCCGCACCGTATCCACGGCTGTGTCGATATAGCCGTTCACGTAGTCATCAAGGGTCAAGTATCTATCTGGACCTGAGGGATACCCCCAGTCGATGATATAGACGTCAAAGCCCTGATCGAGCAGGTTTCTAACAATGCTCTTATCGGGCTGCAGGTCTAGGATGTAATACCTGTTTACCAGAGCGTAGACGATCAACACTGGTATTGCGTGCGTTTTCTTGACCCTCGGCTTGTAATGGAGCAGCCTCATCTTGTCCTCGGTGTAGACGACCTCTGAGGGCGTCTCCCCCACCGCGTATTCCGGCGGATCCGAGAAGAGCTCTATTCCTAGTTTGAACCGTTGAAAATCTTCGAGCACGTTAAATGTTTTCATAGCAACGCTAGACCTCCCGCGCGGAAGAACGCGAATTATTTTTCAGATAGTTTCTTGACTTGCTTCGCTAAACCTTTGACGGTTCGCTTCAGAGCGTAGACTTCTTTGTTCAGCTCATCGATCTCGCTTTTCGTAGGCAAGTTCAGGGGCTTCAGGTAGTTCTCTTCCATCATGTCCCGGTCGTATTGTTCCACCGCAAGCGCCCTGGACATCACTTCGCCCATGTCCTGCGCGAAATCACCTGACTTCAGGAATTCACCGAACGTCTCGCTGTAGGTGTCCATCCAGATCTTATAGATATCCTTGTAGCTGTCCGGACCGATATCGCCGGCATCTCCTGTAGAGACTTTTTCTTGAGTTCGGCGCATAGCTTCCGTGGAGACAGCTTGGAGTTCGACGTTAGAACGGATCGACGCCTGGCAGAAATCCGCGAAGATCGAGAAACCTTTCATCGCTTTCTCCGACTTCTCCCTGCTCGGCCCGACGGCCGGAGTTTCCCAAAACCTACCGAATGTGCCCTTGTAGGTCTCGATCAACTGGTCGAAGAATTCCTGAGCCGGCTCGAAATTTGCGCTCCCCATAACTATCGTTTCTCCGTCTGATCGATATTCTTCGCCCACATCTTCGACATTCTGGCAAAGGTATCCGTGTTAATCTTGGCCATTGTCTTCACGGGTTCCATCATGTCTTTCATGGGACCGGCCACCGGCATATCCTCAAAAAACGTGCCGAAAGCTTTCTCATACGTTTTCATCCACAGGCCATAGAATTCATTGGAAATGTCCCGGTCGCCTGCCTCTTGAGAGAGCTCACTCGTCTTTTCCGCCATCTGCTCTAGTGCCGCTATCCAGGACTTGTACATGTTTAGATAGACTTCAGTGCTATGCGAGAAACTCTCGAAGACCTCCGCCTTCGGTTGCATTGATTCAGCATACTTACCGTAGGTCTCACGATAAGTATCCGTCCACAGATCGTAGAACTCTCGATAATCTTCCTGTTTTGTCTCTGGGCGCGAGAGTTCCGCCGTTTTCCGCGACAGCTTGGAAACGGCTTCTATCCACGGCGCGTAAAGCTGGGCGTAAGACTCGCGCCAAACCTTGGCTATCTGCATGAAGCTGCTGAAATAAATGTCCGGCACACCGGAATACTTTTCCAGGATCTCTTTGGTGCTTTCCATGGATTGCAGCTCTAATAGTTCGTCGAAGATCTTTTCGTACGTCTGCATCCACGCCTCATAGCGTTCCTTGTATTCCTTGGGATCGGGCTCACCTTTTAGCGCTGCCTTTGTCTTCTTGGCGTTCGCCTCTAGGTCAGCGATCCAGGATTTGTAGAGCTTGCTGGACTTCTCGGCATTTGCTAGCAGGCTCTCCAATGTTTCTTTGTCGTTTTCAATGGACTGGGCGGTAACAGACCTGCCGAAGTTATACAGCGAGACCTTCAACCACTCATCGAAGAACTCTTTATATTGCTCGGGGGAGGCTTCCGGCGTAAGTTCCGCCGCCTTTTCAACCAGCTCGCCGGTCGTCTCCATCCAAGTCTTCTGCAACTTTAAGTAGGTGTCCTCCCACATCTTAGAAACCTCAGCGTAGCTGTCAGCCCACGCGCCTTGGAACACGTCTTGCGCTTCACCTTTTTGCTGTTTTTTCGCCTTCGCGGCATCCGTCATATGCTTGCACTCCTTTTTATAAGATCACATGATTTATTGAGATAGTCTGAGATTGCATTTGTGGTTTGTTCCCAGCATAAGGCCACATAAACCATTGTGGGTTCCCCAATGCTTTCGGTCCCGGATTGTCGTCACAATTCGCGATACATCTTCAGGACTAGACGTCACTCCCCACATGCCAACTACCAACCGCACCCTAAGCAAGCAAGATTGACAAAGGTGAGCAAGTTTTTATGATTAAAGCTATGAATGAGGTTCAAGCTCTTCAAGACATAGCGCCAAAGCGAAGACGTTCAGCGGAATACCTGCTATTTGCCTTGATAGGCCTGGTCATGCTAGCGATCGGTGCGGTTTTAGTGGAAATGGTTTACCCTGAGGCTGCCAAGGATTTCGTCTTGGCTTTGTCGAATTACTTGTGAGAACGGGGCTATCAACCTGATCTTCTAGTCATCAGTATTGGCCTTATGCCAATCATTGACATCGCAGGGTCTGTCAATGATGTGAACCATATCCTTGAATTTTGAGATCTCCAATATACGCTCTATGTTTTTATTAATTGAGCACAGCGCCACGTTCTCTTCTCCCACCAGCTTTCTTACCTCTAAAATCAACTTGATTCCGCTGCTGTCCATAAAAGAGAGTTCTGACATGTCGATGACAACGGCACGCTCTCTGGCGAGAATGTTCCCCGAGATAAATGAATCGCTTTTTCTAAACGCCGAGATATCCATCTCACCAACAAGCGTGATCAGGCAAGTAGAAGGTTTGACGTGTTCAAGTATGACCGTCAGCTTTTCAAACGTACGACTCTTCATGATTCTAGTCATGGAGACTCGATTATTCCCTTTAACGGTCAGATACTCTTGCTGTCACTTACCCACTTGCTGGCAGGCCAGGATAGCTCTTGACGGTCTGCCGGGGTTAGATCATGGGGTGAGAGCGAGAACACCAGAGATGAGGCTAGGCTCGCGGTCTTTTCGTATATCGAGGATTTCTGTAATCTCTTGAGAGGGTGGATATCTAGAAATAATATGTCAACTCACCCGCTACGCATATTGCCAGCTCCTGATATGTACGCGTGGAGGGACTCGAACCCCCGACTCTCGGATTAGAAATCCGATCTCAGGCTTTTTTGCACTAGTGGCATACGCTGGGCCTTTGAAAAACAGTTGTTGTTAGCTGCGAAAATCCCTATGCATTTCTGTTCATTGCGTCCACTCAATCCGTGCTTTCCGCCCACTCCAGTAGCAAAATGGTAGCAAAACTGCCTTGGCGGTCGACACCGCTCTTGCTGAGTTGATCGAGGAGCTTCAGGAGGCGGGATCGTGGTGAAGTTCCGGTAAGAATTCACTCGTCCACAGCAGAAAAAAAGAGCCACCCACATCCGATGCGGAGGGTGGCTCTTTGTGGCTTAGTATGGCTCTGGGGCTTTATGATCTCATTCTTTATTTATTTTACCTTGCTGCGAGTTTTTATCGTCTCGCCGTCATATTCGCCGATACCGACCGCTATGACGCCGTCGTTTTGGAGAGACACCGTGAGGCTATCCATTCCTGAGCTATAACTCAGATTAAGGGCTTCGCCGTAGATCTCGATCTCAACGGTGCTGGACATAAGTGGCTTACCAGCGATTTCTATCACTTGTTCCTCGGTCATGCCGAACTGTATCGCATCGTAAAGCTCAGCGAATGACTTGTTTTTCTTCGCTGGCTTGTTTTTCTTCGCTGGCTTGTTTTTCGTCGTCGCCGGCGCCTTGGTTTTCGTTTGGGTAGCGGGCTCGGTTGTCGAATCATCACCGCCTGATACGGAGTTTATGGCGCTAATAACGATAATTGCGGCTATTCCAATCGCCCACCAACGCTTGTACCATGCTTTCTTGACGATCTCTATCTTGATAGGTTCTTTTGTCTCTTGGTCTTCAGTCATACGCCTCATCCTTTCAGATGGTAATCGGGGCCAATATGATTTGCGAACCAGCCGTTCCACCCATCATAGACTAAATAACCGCTTGGCAGGTTGATTTTGCAAAGATGTACAGGCATACAGAGAAAAAGCCGGGCTGCTGCTGAGCTGATCGAGACGCTTCGATAGTTGTTCGCTCCTTAGGATCGCTCGCAACGGAGTCGCCTCCCCTTTCTTTTGTCTGTGTCTTTGAAATACTGCCTCGTTGGCTCCCATATAGGTAGGAATGCTAGACTGCTTGGCAACATGAAGTATTTGGCCAAATGGCAAAATGAGAAGAAGCCTTTCAAGCAAATCTGGATTGAGGCATATAAGAGAGCGTGGGAGTTTCAGCAAGCTAGCGCAATTCTAGACAAACACAGCACTACGAAGACATATGGTTCGACTCCCTATGTTGTCTGCGGCGCATTTAGCCTTGAGGTGTATCTGAAGTGCTTGTTTATGATAGACAAAGGCAAAGAGCCGAAGTGGGAGCATGACCTGGTGACACTGTTTACCGAGCTATCGCCTGACACTCAGACCGACATCCAGGCTCACTTTGGGGATCTCGTGAAAGGGCTACCGGGAGAATTTCCAGAAGACCTAGACACCATACTTGAAATGATCAGGGATGCTTTCAAGGATTGGCGATATCGGTACGATGGGCGTGGGAAGACTGCTCAATTCGTAGGCGTTGAAATTGTCATCAAGGCTGTTCAGAAAACCATTTGGGCGAAAGAGCCTGGACTAGAGAACTGGCTTCGCCCCGACTACGCTTAATGCCGGTAGAAAACCTAGCTTGGCCCCCACGACCTCGCTCAGAAGCCTCCATCTCGGCCATGAAGCTACCGACCAACCGCTTTGCTATAATAAGATCAATTACTAGCCCGACCAAAGGAAAAACCCATTGACTGAAGAAACAAAACCGAAGGGCAAGGGCGTTGTCGGGAAGATACTACTCGGAAGCTTTGTCATTATACTCGCATTTTCAAGCGGCCTAATCGCAGGTAGTGGAGAATCTAGCCCCACCACGGTTCAAGACACCACGGTTGATTCGAGCGCCGACATCAAGCGTCTCGAGGACGAGATAACTGAACTAGAGGAAGAGGTAGAATGGCTAGAGGACGATAACTCGACGCTTGAAGATAAGATAGCCAAGCAAGAGGATCAGCCCAAAGCTGCCAAGAAGCCAGCTCCCAAACCAGAGCCAGAGCCAGCGGAAGAAGCTCAGGCCACGACCTTCACTGACGGAACCTACCTGGTTGGAATTGACATCCAGCCCGGTCAGTATCGAGGAGAAGTCACTAGTTCTATGGGGGGCTACTGGGCCAGACTCAGTGGGACGAGTGGAGAACTTGATGACGTTATTGCCAACGATGGCCCCAGTGGCCCATTTGTTCTAACCATTTCAGCGAGTGACAACGCTGTTGAACTTAGCAATGTAAAAATCACAAAAATGTAGCCCGACCAAAGGAGACTGAGGCCGACAGCGCTTGGTTGGTTAGAGTTGGATCGGTTGACAAGATATTTTCGGACGCTCTACCTGCATGGGGCAGCGCCATGTAATAAAGGCCTGGGGTCTTGCTCACAGCCCAGGGCCACCCTGCCCTCCTGGTCAGACGGCCAGAGACAGACGGTGGCCGTGAGCAGGGCCGAGCGTCAAAAGAATAGTATCTGTCGGTGGTGGCTGATCCAAATAAAACCATGTACACCGTATTGTATATCCGAGAGTCTTCGCTGGTCATGACCTTGTTGCTACCAGTTTTGCTACCGACAGCCCCTCGGGAGCCACGACCATATCTGTAAAAGTACTGGTCAGCAAGACAATGACTCCAAATGGCTTTTATACGCTTCGAGAGGCTGCAGTCCCAGTGGCAATAAGGTGCAACTCCCAGCTCAGGATCTTGCCCATCTGAACAACTTCGAACGATGTCAATCCATACTCAATCGCAGTCTATATACTGCTGTCCTTGCCGTTTTGCTTGCACATGCTAGCAAAGTGCTAGCAGGGTGATAGCATAAATGAGAAGAGGCTCGGCCAATCCTTCTCCTAGTGCATTGACCAGCCCTACTTCGGCCCTACCTCAGCATCTCCCCCAGACCGGGGATTTACTTTATCAATAAAGCGCTTGATACTCTGGATATTAGTAAGCGACTAGGTTCTTGATTATGCATCTGTCCCTAAAACGAACATTATTCATACTCTCGGTAGCGGTCCTGATGGTCGCTATGGCCTTCACGCCTGTCAGGGCGGCTGTCAATGAGATTGTCTGGCGGAAGTCTTTCGCCGTGGATGTTGGATTGACTTCGGCGCTAGCCACAGATAGAAACGGTAATGTTGTCGCGCTTGGAAATACGTGGACCGAGGCGGAGGGGGAAGGCCCTCCCGCCGTTAGTAAGCTTAGTGGCGGTGGCAGGACTCTCTGGACGCGACCGATTGATGAGCCTGGATATGGAGCGAGTTTGGGGGATGTCGCTGTTGACTCCGACGGTCACATTTACACTGTCGGAGAAGTCGAGGCCACATTCTACATCAACAAATTCGGTCCAAGAGGGGGGCATCATTGGAGGCGTAAGATTTCTGGAGACGGTTGGCCACTCATTCAAGGGGTTGACGTAGGTCCTGGCGGAAATATCTATATCGTTGGGGACATACACGGCGAGTTACCCAATATGCCAAGGTCGAGCCTTGAAGGTGATGCGTTCATTAGAAAATACAATCCTGAGGGCAAAATCTACTGGACGCGTCAATTCAGCCTAAGTGATTTTAAAGCAAGAACGCAGACTTTCGATGTCGCGGTTGGTCCTGGTGGAGGGGTGTACGTCGTTGGATTAGACAATTCGCTCGAGCAGCGGGGCGAGAGTCTCTTCTTAAGAAAATACAGTCCGCGAGGGGGCGTTTATTGGACGCGGCGCGTGGCTCGGAAAGCACCTTCTCGCGCGACGTCTGGATTTATCGCCGTAGATAGAGCCGGTGGAGTCACGATCGTCACTGAAGAGGCATATCTCGATAGAAACGGTGGACTTGATGTCGGCGACAACTCTGAAGTGACTGGCTTCGCCAGTGAGAGCGTGAATGCCGTTGCCACAAAATATTCTCATAAAGGCAAGCGACTCTGGACCAGGCGACTAGATAATCATATGGCGCGGGATATGGCGGTTGATAGAGACAGGAACGTCTATATTGTCGGGGAAAGCGAAAAAGGCAAAGCGTTTGTCCGAAAATACGCCCCAGACGGTAAGCGACAGTGGACGCGCAACTTTGCCAATGGTTCTGCCATGAGCGTCGCAGCTGATTCAGCAAACAATGTCTATGTGACTGCGGCAATTGGTAACGGACCAGACTACACTTCAATCCTCGTCAAGTTCCGCCCGTGATACTCCTTGAAGAAGCATAGATGTCAGCCCCGACGCTAAGACGAACATTATTCATCCTCTCAGTAGCGGCCCTGATGGTCGCTATGGCCTTCACGCCTGTCTTGGCAGCTGTCAATGAGATTGTCTGGAAGAAGTTTTTCGCCTGGGAGAGCATCGACTTGCCCATCGCCGTCGACGAGAATGGCAATGTCATTGTGGTACGGTCTCCGCTCGTTGACCCTCCTATAATCACCAAGCTGAGCGGAGGCGGTAAGGTGCTGTGGAACCGGCAGATCGGTGTGTCTGAGCATGAGCCTTCTGATAAGGATTCGGCGAACGACGTTGCGGTTGACTCCAATGGCTTCATCTATGTAGTCGGACAGAAATATGGCATAGAGCCAGACCCCAAAGCCTTCATCAGCAAGTATGGCCCAAGAGGTGGCCATCATTGGACGAAGAGAATCGAGGAGGCCCGCTTCGAGAGAGTTGATGTCGGCCCAGGCGGGAACATCTACGTTGTCGGTACCACTGACGGAGAGTTGCCTAATGTACCCCGCTCATCTGGCAAGTGGCCCAACCCTTTCATCCGAAAATATAATCCAAGCGGCAAGATTTTTTGGACACGCCCCATCAGCTTCAGCGGTTTCACGGACTTTACAGAAGCCTTTGATGTTGCTGTCGGGCCGGGCGGTGGTGTCTATGTTGTTGGGAATGATGGTTCAAACAGTGGGCCAGATTACAATCAGGATCTCTTCCTCAGAAAGTACAGTCCCCGAGGCGGCACCTACTGGACACGGGGCATTCGGCGGAACGAGTGGTATTTTGCGTTTGATGCCAAAGTCGTTGTTGATAGGCGTGGCGAGGTTACGATCTTGGCAGAAGCAGTCAGTGACACCGGCGCTGAGGCACTGGCCGTCAAATATACCCATAAGGGTAAGCGTGTGTGGACAAGAGTGTCAGCCGGGGTCTACCCTACATCTTTAGCGGTTGATAATGACAGAAGTGTCTATGTCATTGGGTGGAGCTTCACCGGGCCTAAAGCCTCCGCCCGCAAGTATTCGGCGGATGGGAACCGGATGTGGACTCGTGACTTCGCCAACGGCTTCTCTTCCCTTGCGGCTGCTGATTCGGCGAACAATCTCTATGTAACCGGAATAGCACTAAAGAAAGACTCCGTCCGGCCCTTCCTCGTCAAGTTCCGCCAGTGACCCTCGGCACCATCTATCTTCCGACAACTCGCTCATAAGTCCACATTTCTCAGCACTGAAGCCCCGTGATTGCCAACACCGGCCCTAGATGTCCGGGCCAAGAGATCGGAGCCGGTCAAAAGATTGGAGATGCCTTCAAGAAGTTTCGTGAGCAAAACGCTTAAAGTCCTGACCACCAGTAGCAGATTAGTAGCAAAGACCCTTTCGGTATCAATCTGAAAGGGTCTTTTTATTGCTGTTTCCCCAGCTCCCGATATGTGCGCCCGGAGGGACTCGAACCCCCGACTCTCGGATTAGAAATCCGATGCTCTATCCAACTGAGCTACGGGCGCAAAATAAAACCGTGTAATTATACCCCAGGAGCCCGGAGGTCGACAAAGCTTTCGGTGCGCCCTATAGCGCTCACTTAGAGACCAAACGCGATAGACGTCATGGAGACAGCGCCGTAGATACATTCATCGACCAATAGCTCGATAGGCTCGTCCGCCTCGGAGGCTCCGAGAGCGTAAAGTAGCGGCCAATAATGGTCAGGGGTCGGTACGGCTTTGGGGGCCGCTTCACCCAGCTCCTTGTAGGCGATCAGCCGCTCATGTAGTCCCGAGGTGATACGCTTGTTGACGGTCCGCCGGAAGTCTTCGGCCCAATCGAAACCATCAACCGGCATCGAAGGATCGACCATTGCGAGATTATGGACTATGTTGCCGCTGGCCAAAATAAGGACACCCTCGTCCCGGAGCGGCCGGAGTTCCCCGCCAAGCTGATAATGGTCGAGGTCGGCCAAACTGTAGTTGAGGCTGAGTTGAACCACGGGAATATCTGCTTGCGGATACATACGCTTGAGTGGCACCCAGGCGCCGTGATCGAGGCCCCAGGAGTCATCGGTGGAGATTGGTGTGCCGGTCGCTAAAGAAACAACACGGGCGGCCAAGTCGGGAGCGCCGGGCGCCGCGTACAGCATCTCGTAGAGTTCTTCCGGAAAGCCGCCAAAATCATGGATGGTATGAGGTGCTTCACTTATCGTCACCAGTGATTTATCAGCGTACCAGTGAGCTGAAATCGCCAAGACCGCCCTGGGGGTAGGCAGCCGCTCGGCCAGATCGGCCCAAGTGCGCGAATATTCATTGTCGTCGATCGCGTTCATCGGTGAACCATGCCCGATAAACAAGACCGGCATCCTCTTGCTCATGGCTCCTTACACCTCACCCAGAAACCTATGTGTGGACGGCGGACTCTCGCCCTTTCTTTGAGCGGACGACGGGGGTCGAACCCGCGACCAACAGCTTGGAAGGCTGTGACTCTACCAACTGAGTTACGTCCGCTTGAATCTCGTCTATTGTACCAATTACAGTCCCGGCGAGCAGGCCCCGGACTTTGTCGGGGTGAGAGGATTCGAACCTCCGACCTCCTGCTCCCAAAGCAGGCGCGCTAAACCAAGCTGCGCTACACCCCGTTCATCATGCCCGAGTATTATATCCGAAGAGACAGCGCCAGAAAATCGCATTCTCCATTGTGGTAAACTCGATTGAGAACAAAAGGGAGGTCGCTATGTGTAAAGCGGAAACTAAAACTTGCAAATGCGGTGCTAAAACAGCCGTATTGCACTTCGGAAACAATGTTTTGCCAGAGAATATCGTCACGGAACTCTACTGCCCGACTTGTAGCGCCGGTATCGATTTCAACGACCGCACGATGATAAATGACAATGGCTGGGTCATCGATTATGAAGTCGACGGCGCCCGGCTTTTTGCCCACGAGTTCCCGGCGGAGCCCGAAGCGGTCACACCGGAATTCATCTTCGATAATGGCTTCTGCACATGGGTCGGGTATACGCCGACCGATCACTACGACAGCCTTAAGGAGAAAGAACAGATCATCGAGTTGGCCAAAACGGACCGGAAGCGATATTTCGAAGAGATGAAGAACTGGTCTAACAATCGAGTGCGTAAACTAGCCGACGACGGCTGGCGTAAAGCTAAGCTGGCTTCTTAACGCACTGGGCCATCTGCAGATACATGCCAACGTTAGGCACGTGCCTCCGTATTGTGAACTGCCGGCCAAGCATATCCTCGAATTCCTTTCCGCTGAGCCGACAGTAGTAGATACCGCCGGCGTGATAGCCCTCTTTCGGCCCCCACAAGCGCCAGAACCACGAATCGCGGTAGACGCTGATCGCAAAAACCCCACGCGATTTCAGCACCCGGGCCGCTTCGTCGACCGCCATGTTGCGCATCGACACTCCCGGAAGATGCTCAAAAACCTGGCAGCTAAGAAGTCTATCCGCCACGCCATCCCGAAGCGGCAGTCGATTGATGTCAGC
>SDBV01012001.1_pt1 | contig 11144 bp, 7 predicted proteins | sample 2277081 | NCBI WGS metagenome assembly SDBV01 (sample SAMN10402039, study PRJNA504765) | marine sediment metagenome | isolation source: marine sediment core GS10_PC15, 223 cmbsf | place: Arctic Ocean: Southern Knipovich Ridge | collected 2010
GGCTACAACCATAAGGGCACGGTCCGTATTTTTCCTGAGATCAACAACCCTGTTGCGAAATTCTTTCCAGAAATCAGTCCGGTACATTTGATCCCATGGACTGTGAACAAAGGCAGACCATAGCACTTTTGACATAGCCTCATCAAGGCCCTGCATTCCATCCGGGTAACCATCTTTCCACGGAAAATAAGTCTGATCGAAAAATGTCGCTCCAACCGGCATTTTGGCAATTGCTGTTCCATCCCTGTGATGGGCTATGACAGATCCTGTTTCAGTAATCTCCGGAGTAAACCAGGCAGGATAATATCCCTCCCTCCCATTCGGCATCCGGATCGCATACCAGTCATCCTCCTTCTCGTTAAATACACGTCCCACATCCATTACATCAATACTGAACCGGTCCAGAACTGCTTCATCCGGCTGAGCCAGCTGCTGTACCACGTCGTAGATTAATGTCTTCTGTTGATCCATCCCCAGACGGCTCGTCAGGTTATCGTAAGCAATTGCAGAAATGCCGGAACTTGGATTGCTTCCCAGGTCAACAGGTACCTTATCAGGCTCTCGATGTTGAATGGATGCTATAACTCTCTCTCTTGAATTCATTATGCATTGCTAAAATAGGATAATATTTCAAAAAAAAAAATCACATCCAACCTGTATGAAATATATCTTAAAATCATTTGCCGGTTTAGACCAATCCTGTCCGCCTGCAAAAGATCTTCTCATCAACAGATTTATGTGTGGCTTATAACAAATATCCATATCTTGGAAAGAAATGCAGATTGACGAAATCAAATAATTTTTCAAATGTTACACGATCCGGGTCATATTGAACCTCCGGAAATTGCAGAAGAGATCAAACTCGAACAACACGAGGTAGATGTTCTTCGGAGCCTGGCCGATGAATGGGCAAATATTGCATCCCTCCCGGTCCATCAGGAAAAAGCTCGTTTGTGGCAGAAGCTGAATGATCTTGATTCAGAACGACCGATGGTATGGATCAATGAAATACCATGGCATGAGATGAATTATGACAACGAACTAACACTGCGTTGCAACAACAAATGGGCTCGGTCTCAGGAAGATTTAATGCGGAAAACCATATATCAATGGAAGCATATGCCAGGAGACATGGTGATCAATCCATGGCTTGATTGCCCGCTTGCCATACACAGTACTGATTTCGGCATTGTGGAAAAGACTGACATTGCATTAACAGATGATGCCAATGATGTAGTTTCCAGGCACTTTAATATCCAGATCAGGGATATGGAGGACCTTGAGAAAATTCAGATGCCCATCGTAACCCATAATGAAAAAGCTACTGAAATAAGGTTTCAGATCATGAATGAAGTGTTTGCAGATATCATGCAGGTAAAAAAACTGGGGCAAACACATATCTGGTTTACTCCCTGGGATTACCTGATACGATGGTGGGGAATTCAGGAAGCGATGATGGACCTGATCATGCGCCCGGACATGATACACGCCTTTTATGGGCGTATGGTAGATGCTTGGATGGTTGAACTTGACCAGTTTGTCGAACAGAACCTTTTGTCGCTCGACTGTGATAATACACGGATCGGATCGGGGGCATATGGATATACGGATGAAATGCCGGGTTCGGATTATAATCCGAAGTGGGTCAAATCCCATAATATGTGGGGTTGTTCAAATGCCCAGATATTTTCCGAAGTATCACCTGAAATGCACTGGGAATTTGCCATTGAACATGACCTGAAATGGATGGAAAGATGGAAGCTGACCTATTACGGATGCTGCGAACCACTCGCCGGTAAGGGGCATTTGCTAAAACGTATCCCCAACCTCAGGAAAGTATCCTGCAGTCCATGGAACGATTCAAGGAAAGCCATCGCTGAACTGGGAAGTGATTATGTACTCAGCCGGAAACCTATTCCCACCGTCTTTGCAACAGATAAGTTTGACACTGAACTGGCAAGAAGAGATATAAGGGAGTTTTTGGATGCAACTGAAGGACAATGCCATGTTGAGTTTATCATGAAGGACATATCAACGGTTAGATATCATCCCGACCACTTATGGGAATGGGAAAAAATTTGCATGCAGGAGGTTCAGCTCTGATTTTGTCAGAAAACCTTTGCAGAATGTTTATTCTCATGTTTTTGGACCTTGGGGACTGGCAAGGAGATATTGCCTTAACAATTGACCAGCAACTTTATATTCAGGGTTATTATCCTGTAATTCAACGGCATTTGCAACACTACCAATAATTCAGAAAAATGAAAACTTACCCATTGTTATCAGTTATTTTTTTGATGGCTTTTTTTAGTTGCCGGTCGAATAAGACCACGGAAGATGATCTCGCCGCGGCAGAACAACTTGCCAAACCCTCTGAAGTACAGTATAAATGGCATGAACAGGAGCGTATTATGTTTGTGCATTTTACACCGGGTACATGGAGGACGATCAAGGAAGACCGTTCCTCTGTCGTGTCCGTAAATCGTATGAATCCGACTAAATTAAGTACCGACCAATGGTGCGAAACTGCCCTTTCATGGGGAGCTGAAGAACTACTTTTCGTAGCAAAACATGGAGACGGATTTTGCTGGTGGCAGACAGACTCGGATTACAGTATAAGAAACACGCCCTATGAAGACGGAAAGGGAGATGTACTGGAAGAACTTTCACAATCGTGTAAAAAATATGGTCTGAATCTCGGAGTATATATTTATCCCGGTGATCAGCAATGGGGTGCGGGTTCTGGCAGCGGGGGAAAAACTGCTGATCCTTCGAAACAGGAGGCCTATAATAAAGTTTTCAGAGATCAGCTGACGGAGGTACTTTCTAATTACGGTGATGTGCTGGAGGTATGGTTTGACGGTAGTTGTGCCATTGAAATCGGCGATATTTTTGATAAATATGCCGGTAATTCTGTCATCTTTCAGGGGCGCCATGCTACGATCAGGTGGCCGGGAACGGAATCGGGCAAACTGGCCTATCCCGCATGGAATGCTGTGAGATGCGAAGATCTGAAGACAGGCGTTTCCACACAACTGCATGGTACTCCCGATGGGGACTGCTGGGCACCCCTCGAAGCTGACACACCATTGTATGAACACGCCTGGATATGGTCTCCCGAAAATATTAAAAAGAGAAAATCAATTGAAGCGTTGATGGAATGCTATTACAAATCAGCCGGGTATGGCGGCATTTTTCTGCTGAATGCAACACCCGATACAACAGGATTGATACCTGCAAGTGATGTGGAACACTATAAAGCGCTGGGAGCGGAAATAGACAGGCGATTTAAAAATCCATTAAACTCCATAGAAAACAAGAAAGGAGTAAAAACAACCATCAAGTTCCCGGCTCCTACCCTCATCAATCATGTTGTGACCATGGAAGATTACCGCCATGGTGAACGTATCAGAGCCTATTCCATCAAAGGGCTGGTCAATGGCCAATGGATTGAATTAACGAAAGGACAATCTGTGGGAAGAAAGAAGATAGATTATTTTGACGAAGTTGAGGTGTCTGCCGTGGAACTTCAAATAATCAAACATGTGGGAACCCCTTTGATCCGTTCCATGTCGGTTTATTATGTGGATCAGTTTACCCCGTATAAAAAGGAGGGTATGCGTATCTGGGGAGCCACGACTGAAGTAACGGAGTTCAGAGAGGAGATGTTTGATTCAGGAAAGGCGCAGATTGAAGTGGATCTGAGTGATCTGATAAACTTGCCGGGACAATATATCGTGAAGGTGATTCCTGCTGAGAGTAATGCGAAGATAAAGCTGAGCGGTGCGAAAGTGCATTTTGACGGGGCAAAAGCCTTACAGGAATTTGTTACAATCTCTGAACAAAGCATATATGTGAATCGTACTGCGGGTGTTTCTGACCATAGTAGTTCTGTCTTATCTTTTACCATTGAAAGTGAAACTCCCTGCGATGGGAATATTACCTTTAGCGCTGCATTTGTCTATTAAATAAAATCCTGACAGGAGAATATAATGTGAAAAAAACAATCGGAAAAACTTCTAACAAGAAAACGAATGATTGGATTCATTAAAGATTGTAAAATATTTTCTGTTATTGCATTTCTGCTATTTGCATCTTGTTCCACTGACAAAACTCAAACCAATCCTCAGACACATTGGAGTGATCGCTTCATTGAATTACGAAGTTCATACCAGTCAAAAACCACTGATCGTGATATAAAAGAGCTGGTTGAACAGTTTAACAAAGAATATCCATGGCAGGGGCACGCCATTGGGAAAACATTAGAACCTGGAGACATCGAACAGTGGTTCGAAGGAACTGACCCCAACACATTCCTGGAGAAACTCTTGCAAACCTCTCTCAGCCAAATAGAACCCCATACAACTATTTTTTATGACAAACTTACCCGACTGAATAGAACCTCAGAAGAAGAAAATTTAAAAAATCGGCTTCTTCTTATTGATGAAATTCTTGAGTTTAAGAAAGCACTGTCGCAATTCAACGCCATTCGGTTTGTCAAAGTTGAGAATGCGATTTCAGATATCAATTCCAGATTCCCCGGGCAATACAACAGTAAAAAACTACTGTTTGCACTGAGCAATCTAAAGGAAGAACAAAAGAACATCCAGGTACAATTAAGCAACTCATGTTCTTCCGTCTCAGATCAACTTGCAATTTTTATCAAAAAATATGAATCCTTTAAAAAAGAGGCTTTACTCTCCAATCCGCTAGTAAGTAGCACGCCAATTGTTTTTGTTACACGTATTCAGTATAAACCTGATCATCATAATACGGCAACCCTGTTTCAAACCGATGAAACCAATACACAAAAGTTCACTCCCGGAGGCTCGATGAAAGTGATCGATCTGAAAAATGGTGGAAAGATCACTACTCTTCTGAAAACTACCGACGGTGTCATTCGCGATCCGGAAGTTAGTTATGATGCGAAAAAAATTGTTTTTTCAATGCGCAAGAACATTAATGAGGATTATCATATTTACGAAATAGATATTGATGGTAAAAATCTGAAGCAGATTACCGCAGCAAAAGGAGTTGCCGACATTGATCCACATTATCTTCCTGATGGTGATATCGTATTTACTTCCACACGCGAACCCAAATATTGCATGTGCAATATCCATATTATGGGGAATCTTTTCAGAATGGAACCAGATGGGGCAAATATCACACAACTTGGGAAAAGTTCACTTTTTGAAGGACACAGCACCATTCTGTCTGATGGGCGTATTCTATATGACCGTTGGGAATATGTCGATCGTAATTTTGGAGATGCACAAGGTTTATGGACTATGAATCCTGATGGAACCAATCAGTCCATCTATTTTGGGAATAATACCAGCTCACCCGGCGGATTTATTGATGCGCGTCCTATTCCGGAAACCGAAAAAGTTATCGCTATTCTTGGTTCCTGCCACGATCGTCCATGGGGTGCCCTTGGAATTATTAATCGTGAAAAAGGGATTGATGCAAAGTCGGCCATTGAACAAACCTGGCCAGCTACAGCTCGCCATCTTATTGGCAAAGGGGACTGGGACACATTTAAACAGGTAAAACCTCTGTATGAAGATCCCTTTCCATTAAATGATTCCTATTTCCTATGTTCACGAACAATTGGTATCGGAGAGCAAATGGGACTTTTTCTTATCGATACATTCGGGAATGAGCAATTGATATACACCGAAGCTCCCGGATGTTATGATCCGATTCCAATTAAATCGTGTGCACGGGTATTTGTCATTCATGATAAACGAGATTACAAGTCACAAACTGGAAACATTTATGTACAGGATGTTTATCAGGGCACACATATGAAAGGGGTAAAACGGGGAACTGTGAAATACCTGCGGATTATCGAATCGGTTGAAAAACGAAGTTGGACAGAACCTGCGTGGAGCGGGCAGGGAGTTCAACGCCCGGCCATGAACTGGCATAATTTTGAATGTAAGAAAATATGGGGAACTGTACCTGTTGAAACGGATGGATCGGTTTATGTTGAAGTTCCAGCTGATAAATATGTCTTTTTCCAATTGCTCGATGAAAACAAAATGATGATTCAGTCTATGCGTAGCGGAACCATGGTACATTCAGGTGAAACTTTGGGATGCATTGGCTGTCACGAAGACCGACGCATGGCACCCATTACCTCACAATCTCAGTTACCGAAAGCGCTTACACGACCGCCTGGAAAATTAACAGGATGGTATGGTGAGCCACGTAATTTTGGTTTTATGAGAGAAGTTCAGCCGGTACTTGACATGCATTGTGTAACATGCCATGACTTTGATAAGAAAGCGGGTAAAAAATTACTGCTGGCTGCTGATCGTAATCCATACTTCAACGCTTCATATATGGATATGTGGATGAAAAAGGTAATAGCTCCCATAGGTGCCGGTCCTGCAGAGATCCAGCAGGCCTATTCCTGGGGCTCGCATTCAAGCAAATTGATTCGAATGATAAGAAACGGGCATGCAAATATAAAGCTTACAACTGAAGAGATGGAGCGTCTGATCACCTGGATTGATATGAATGCAGGCTACTACCCTGATTTTATATCAGCTTATCCCGATAACACTGTTGGACGGAGCCCTCTATCCCAGGAAGATATCGACCGGCTGGGAAAACTAACCAATGTCGACTTCAAATCGCTGGGAGGTCATCAGCGGACCTTGGGACCTCAAATCAGTTTCGAACGACCAAACCTGAGCCCCTGTCTGAAAAATATAAGTGATAAAGATTCGGCAGAATACAAAGAAGCACTGTCCCTGATAACCAAGGGGAAAAAGCAATTGGCCCAAATACCAAGGTTGGATATGGATGGCTTTGTCCCTTCTCCGATCGATCAGCAACGCCTCAATAAATACCAGTTCCGACAAAATGAAGAAATGAAAAACAGAGCTGCAATTCAGGAAGGGAATAAACATTACGACCAAGAATTGGGTAGGATACAGACAACTGGAAAGAATTAAGCAAATCTAAAAGGTGTGAATACACTGATTTTGAAATGAAAACCTGTGCCTGATATTCGTAGAAGAGGATAAAAAAATGAATAAGATAAAAAACATATACTTCATCATTTGGTCTATTCTGCTGGTTGGTTGTTCATCTGGTACGGAAAGGATAATGGCCCCCAACTGGATGGTAATTAACAATACAGGTGATCAACTTTACGTTGCAGACGAAACAGCCCATAGAATAACCATTATCAACACAACCCATCAGAAAATAGCAAACCATATTGATCTCGCAGGAAAACCCGGAGGATTGACGCTTTCACCTGACGAGACTATATTATATGTGACGCTTGCCCTACCGGAAGGCAAGCTCATCGAGATTGATCTTTCCACCCGACAGATCCTTAGAACTTTGGATGTGGGTCATACACCAATGTCACCTATTGTTTCTCCAGATGGATATACACTCTATCTGAGCAATCGTTTCGATAACAATGTTTGTTCAATAGATCTAAAATCATTCACGATTGCACAGACAACCAGTGTGGATAGAGAGCCTGTAGCCATCGTGTTATCTCCCAAAGCGAATAAACTGTTCGTTGCAAATCACCTTCCAAATGGAAGGACTGCAGAAGCGCACTATTCTTCGAAAGTCTCTGTTCTTGACGCTTTAACCCTGAAACCGTTGAATGAGATTTCATTACCCAATGGCGCAAATGCACTAAATCAAATCACCATCTCTCCTGATGAGAAGTTTGCTTATGTCACACATATCCTTGCCCGCTACAATGTTCCTACCAATCAGGTGGAACGTGGATGGATTAATACCAACGCACTTAGTATTATTGATATCGAAAGCAACAAGTACCACTGTACAGTTTTGCTTGACGATCTTGACAGAGGAGCTGCAAATCCCTATGATGTAAAATGCAGTGAGGATGGAACTAACCTTTTTGTCTCGCATACCGGAACCAGTGAACTTAGCATAATTGACAGGAAAACCCTGCATAAACGGTTCAACCTGATCGAAAGTGGAGCACCTTCTGCTCTGTTTGCCAGTTCGTTAGAAGGCATACAGAACGATCTGAGTTTTTTGCAGGATATCAGAACAAGAATCGATCTGATTGGGAAAGGGGCCAAAGGAATTGCACCCTATAAGAATAAAATATATGTAGCTATGTATTTTTCCGGTTCTGTTGAAGAAATAACTCACACGATCTCTGCTTCTTCTGTATCCATTTCGTTGGGCAGGCAACCTGATCCATCACCAGAAAGATTGGGTGAAATTTACTTTAACGACGCGACTCTTTGCAAGCAACATTGGCAAAGCTGTACCAGCTGCCACCCTGGCAATGCAAGAGTCGATGCACTGAATTGGGACAATATGAATGATGGTATTGGCAATCCAAAAAATACAAAAAGCATGCTTCTGGCACATGCCACTCCCCCATCAATGATTACAGGAATGCGAGCTGATGCAAGCCTGGCTGTTCGTGCCGGAATTGAGCATATTCTTTTTACCACCCAGACTGAAGAGGTTGCAGCTGCAATTGATGCTTATCTATCACATCTTACTCCTGTTCCAAGTCCCTATCTTGAAAATGGTAAACCAAGTATGTCTGCAATCCAAGGAAAAGAAATTTACAATAGATCTGGTTGTTCCCAATGCCATACTGGACCCTACCTTACCAACCTGAAATTATATGATGTAGGTACCGGAACAGGTCTTGAAAAAGGCCGAAAATTCGACACTCCTTCACTTATTGAAATATGGCGGACAGCCCCTTATTTATATGATGGAAAGGCAAAAGATCTTAAAGTGCTTTTTACAACTTTTAACAAGTCACAAAAGCATGGAAATACCTCAGATTTAACACCTCAGGAACTGGACGATTTGATTGCATACTGCCTCTCATTATAACCCGGCAGGCTACATTGGTTCCAGTTAATGATTAGGGCCGGGAAGGATTTTTCTTTTCAGGAAAATTATATTATTTCCTATATTAGTAATAACTATCCTTAAATGTAGGTATACAGATCATCCCCAAACTAAAACCGAACCTAAAAAAATAGTGATTATAATGAAAACCAAATGTCTGCATAAAGGATTGATTATTATCCTGTTCTGTCTGGCGGTATCCTGCTCTCAGCAAGAAATTAAAATAGTTCGATTCGGTGTTTGTGCCGACGTCCATAAGGATATTATGCATGATGCCGACCAGCGCCTCCAGGTATTTGTAAGTGAAATGAATGAAAGGGATGTGGACTTTATTATCCAGCTTGGAGATTTCTGCCAGCCGCAGGAGTACAATGTATCTTTTTTGAGCATCTGGAATTCCTTTGAAGGGCCTGCCTACCATGTGCTGGGCAATCATGACATGGATAATGATATTAGTGAGCGGTACTCCCGGGAATTCGCCAAAGATTACCTGGATATGCCCGCACAATATTATTCATTTGATTTGAATGGCTACCATTTTATTGTACTGGATGGAAATGACGAAAAAGATCCACCGCAAAAAGGGTATGCCCACTATATCGGGGCACAACAACAGGCATGGATGAAAGAGGATCTTTCACAAACGAAATTTTCGGTTATTCTATTTTCCCATCAGAGCCTGGAAGATCCGGAAGGGATTGAAAATGCAGATGAGATCAGGAAAATCCTTGAAGATGCGAACCTCCAATCCAAAAAGATAAAAGTGATTGCCTGTTTTAGCGGACACCACCATATTGATGATTCGAAAATGATCAACGGTATACACTATATTCAAATTAACAGTATGTCGGATTACTGGATGGGAGGCGATTACCTCCAGGTAAGGTATAGCAAAGAGATAGATGAAAAATACCCGTATATTAAATACACTGCACCGTACAAAGACCCCCTGTTTGCGCTGGTGGAGATCGATTCCAAAGGAATCATCCGGATAACTGGCCGTGAAAGCACCTGGGTAGGTCCGGATCCATGGGATCTGGGCTACCCCGAAACACACAGGGAAAAAATCGTTCCATGGATCACCAGCAAAGAACTTGAATTTAAAATTAAGCAACCAACCGGAAAAAAATAATTATGACACCAGCCCTTCAAGGAAAAATTGCTTTGGTAACGGGTGCTGCCCGGGGACTCGGGAATGCTATATCTTTGGCACTGGCTTCAGCGGGTGCAACCGTGATCGCTGCAGATATCAACCATCAGGATGTGCAAATGACCGGAGATAAATTAAAAGAATATACGCCAGAGAGTATGTCGGTCAAAGTTGATGTTTCGAATATCAAGGATTTGAGAAAACTGGTGAGATCCCTGATCCATCAGTTTGGCCGGGTGGATATCCTGGTCAATAACGCAGGGATTTGTCCCCGGACCGACTTTGAAAAGATCAGTGAAAATGAATGGGACAAAGTCCTGGACATTAATCTGAAGAGCGTGTTTTTCCTTTCGCAATTGGTTATTTCTCATATGAAAGAGAAAGAATATGGCCGGATCATTAACATCAGTTCAGGAGCGGGGAAAATCGGGGGCTTGCAGGTAGGGGCTCATTATTCAGCTTCGAAAGCAGCAGTCATATGCCTGACTAAAACAATGGCCTTGTATGGTGCAGGATCTGGTATAAATTCCAATGCAATATGTCCGGGTGTAATGGACACAGATATGACAACATCACTGTCAAATGAGATGATTGAAAACTACCTGGAGAGAATTCCGTTAGGCAGGATAGGAACTGCAGACGACATAGCCGGTGCGGTTTTATTCCTTGTATCTAAAACCGGAGACTATATTACCGGGGAGATTCTCGATGTCAATGGAGGATTAATTATGGATTAAGACACGCAAAAACAGATAACAGAATCATGAAATTAAAAGACAAAGTTGCGATCGTAACCGGATCAAGCAAAGGCATTGGCGAAGGGATAGCCAGGGTTTTTTATCAGCAAGGGGCAAAGGTTGTAATTACCTGTCGAACGGTTGAAACCGGCGAGAAAATGTCCTCTGAATTGGGGAGCTCAGAAGGCAGGTCGATATTTATCAGAACCGATGTGACCAAGAGTAAAGATATTCAAAACATGTAGACTTCGTAATAAAAATAAAAACCAATATGTAAAACTGGACATTTTACCCAGTAGCCACATCAAAAAATATTTTCTTGCCATTGTCCATTTTGGCATCCAGTTCGTTTAATCTTCTGCAAA
>SDBV01012002.1_pt1 | contig 11144 bp, 6 predicted proteins | sample 2277081 | NCBI WGS metagenome assembly SDBV01 (sample SAMN10402039, study PRJNA504765) | marine sediment metagenome | isolation source: marine sediment core GS10_PC15, 223 cmbsf | place: Arctic Ocean: Southern Knipovich Ridge | collected 2010
GCGGCCACGGTGCCGTCGGTGGTGAGTCGATTCAGCGCGGGCGTGGAGGTCCAGGCGTAGAGGGCCTCCAGTCCGGCCACCAGGGCCAGCCCCAACAGCAGCAGCAGCCCAAAGGTGGCCAGCTTCCGTGGGATCAGGTCGATCAGTCGGAGTGTTTGGTCCATGAAGACGGCATCCCCATAGTTTTCGGACTTCCGCACGGCCGGCAGATCGGTGTCGGCGGAGGCGGCCTGCAGATCGGCGTCGGTGATCAGCCCGCAGGACTCGTCGGCCAACAACCGGCGTCGGCGGTCATCGCGTTGTCCACTTCGGCGGAATTGCATGGAAGATTCCAAGGCCACGATCGCCCCTCGGGCAGCCAATGATAGCCCAGGCGTGGATTTCGCGCAAGACGGAATTCCATCGTCAGCGGCCCTGACCGCGGGCACGCCCGTGCGTGGAGATATGGTAATAGGGCTTCCTTTCAGACTTCGGCATTTCGGCTGTCGAGAGTCAATTCCGGGGCGGACCGGTCGGAGGGCCCGCCGAAGATGCCGGAATATGCCCATCTAGCTCCGTTGTCTCAGATAACCCAGGGGCCATAGGCTACGTAGACTTCGGCCGACGGGCCAGAGACCGTGCTGGTCGGTCAAGCTCGGATTGACCCGGTGTCCCTTGCAGGATACGCTTCCGCCGCCGGGACGCCGAGGGTCCAACTTGCCGGTCGAGGCTGGCAGCCCGTTGAAATGGGGAGGGCCAAGTATCGTGTGCCACATTCCCATCGGCCTGCCGAATGTCCCGCCATCCTGCGCGTAGCCAACAATGAACCCCAAACGCCACCTTGTGGTCGTCGCCGGGCTGCTGGGCCTCTCCTGCCTGGTGCAGGTGGCGGTGGTCCACCGGTCTACCACCACGGGGTTGGACGCGGTGCGGTTTGTGGGGATCGCCCAGTCGATCGAGCAGCAGGGACTGCTGTCGGCGGTGCGGACACATCGCGAGCAGCCGCTGTTTCCGGCGTGGGTTTGGGTGGTGCACGGGGGACTGCAACGGACGGTGGGCGAGTTTCCATCAATCTGGGCCGCCAGCACGCAGTTGGCGGCGGCGGTGCCGCTGGTGTTGACGATCGTGCCGCTCTATTTTCTGCTGCTGCGGCTGGTCGGCGGCGCGGCTGCGACGGCCGGTTCGTTCTTCTTCTGCCTGCTGCCCGAGGTGTCCCGGTTGGGGGCCGACGGGCTCAGCGATAGCACGCATCTGTTGTTCTTCTGCATCGCGTTCTGGGCCATGGTGGAGCACCTGGAACGACGGAAGAAAGGGTTTAGCGGGCGGGCTTGCCCGCCGTTGTGGTTGCTGCTTGCCGGTGGGGCCACTGCGGTGGCGGCCCTGGCCAGGGTCGAGGTGTTGGTGTTGGCCGGGGCGTTGGCAGTGACGCTGGCGGCGTTTCAGTTGCTGCCCGGCCGGCGAGAGCCTTGGGGAAGACTGGCCGCTGCCTCCGCGTGCTTCCTGCTGGGGCTGGTCCTGGTGTGGGGACCGTATCTAGCCGCCGCCGGGGTCGCGACACCCCGGGCCGCCGCGGCTCGGATCCTGGGGCGGCATCGCGTGGAGGCCGAGAGGGGGCGGCCGGACCGGGCGGAAATCGCTCGGAGTTGGCTGTTGCCCGGCGGAGAGCCGATGTCGTTCGACGTGAAGGAACGGAGCATAAGTCTTCGACGGCGAGGCTACGCGGCCGCGGCCGTGCGATTCGGCAGGAAGCTGGCCGACGTGTTGGGCTATTGGATTGGCGGGTTGGCGTTGTGGGGTGCCTGGCGCTTGGGCCGCGTCGGTGGGCGGGCCAGCGCCGGAGATCGGTTTGTGCAGGTCTTCTTTCTATTGTTTTCCCTCGTCGTGATCCGGTTCAGCGCGGCGGAGGGCTATCTGGCCGCCAGGCACTTGCTGGCATTGGCGGTGGCAGGGATGGGTGCGGCAGGTTTTGGGGCGTTGGAGTTGGGATCGTTGTTGGGCAGGCTGGCACCGGCGGCCTGTGCGCTGCTGCCGACGCGCCGCCAGGCATGGAAAACGCCGGCCGTTGCCTGGGCCTTGGTTGCGCTGGCGGGGGTCGCCTGCGTGCCTCAGACGATGGCGCGGCTGCACCACAGCCGGCTGGGGCATCGAGCGGCCGGGCAGTGGCTGGCCGAGCAGGCCGGCCTGCCGGGTACGGTGCTCGACACGCAGGGTTGGACCGGTCTGTACTCCGGCCGGCAGACTTACGCCTACGAAGAGGCCCGGGCGGCCTTGAGCGATCCGCGCCTGGCCTACGTGGTATTGGAGGGACGCGAAACCGAATACGAGAGCGGCCGCAGCCGGACCCTGCGCTGGCTGGTCGAAACGGCCGCCAGACCCGTCGCCGAGTTCCCCCAGCCCGCAGCGCGAAGGCCCAATCAACAGCCGGTGATCGTCTACCAGTGGTACGCGGATCGATTCCTGAGAAATACCCAGACGGAGGCAGCCGAGTCAGTTCGGGCCGGCAATGATCTGCCGCGGGGAGCAGATACCACCGTTGGGGGGGCGGAAACTGGGATTGCGGCATCGGTTGAGCTTGACGTAGACTCCCGGTCCGTTTCGCGGGCCGTGATTGGGCAACCGCGATTGTGATGCTGGCTGAACAAGAGAAGTGTAGATATGGGTTGTGCGTTTTGTGCATTCTTGGTCATTACTCTTTTGCTCAGCGGCAGGATCAGAGGAGAAAGTGCGGCCCGGTATTCAGCAGCTTTCGCAACGGAGATTGTGGTCCTTCGGACCTTACAGGCGAGAGCGCCGGCCGTCGTAAGCCATGGCAAACCCCAAACCAAATAAGTCCGACAGGGGCGGGTCTATCGAAGCGTTCGTCGATAGCGCGATAGACGCCTTCAAGCTGGCGGGTCCGGTCTACCGGTTCGGGTTCTGCCCCAGCGGAGAATCGGGTCCCCAGGCTCGGCTGCGCGAGGGTTTTCCGGAGGGTGTCTGCGTAGATTTCGCGTGGGATCAAGAGGTCGAGATCGAGCGGCTGCCGTTTGCCGACGGTGCGGCCCGGACCGTGCTGTGTGTCGACGCGCCGGGAAATGCCTTCGAGCCGCGGCGGGCGCTGGGGGAGATGATCCGAATCCTCGCCCCGGGGGGGGTATTGCTGGTTTGTGTGTCGGTAGCTTCTCCCGTGCCGGAGCGGGGGTGTACCTGTTGGCAACTAACGCCTCGCGGGCTGGATCAGTTGCTATCCGGGCTGGAAGCCAGACTGATAGGATGGGAGAGTGGCCAGAGCATGGCCCACACTCTCTACGCAGTGGGATTGAAGCCTCCGCTGAGCGATGTCGTGCTGAAGGGTATCAATCGGTTCCTGGACCGTTTTCCGGCTCGGATCGACCGGCTGTCCAAAGGAGGTGGCTGGGGCGGGCGATTGAAGCGGCTGCTGAGGGACTGGGCCGCAAAGGCGTGGCCGCGTCGAGGACGGCGCGATCAAGGCGGGCTCCAATTTGTGGTGCATTTTTCGGTGGACGGGAATCTCAAACATGATCTGCTCGAAGGCTGCATGCCCAGCGACGTGACCGGCACCCGGCTGGACCTCAGGGAATAAGAAGGGTAGGGGGAATGATTGAATGCAGAATGCAGAATGCAGAATGAAGAGTCAGACGGATATTGCAGTCCGAGTATTCATTATTCTGCATTCATTCTGCATTCATCATCCTGAACTCTCAACCTTCAACCTCAACGCCATCCCGACCGCCTGCCCATGAACACGCTCGACAGCAATCCCCCGACCGTTTCCCGTGTATTACTCGTCGCACTGGGAGGGGCTACGTACGAGGTGCTGGTGCCGTTGGCCGAGTCGGGCACAATGCCCAACTTCTCGCGGATGCTGCGATCGGCCGCCCTGGCGCGGCTGGGGTTCGGCGGTCCGTGCAACGAATCGGTGGCCTGGGGCACACTCGAGTCGGGTGGGGGCCCCGGGGTCCACGGAAAACTGGACGACTGCTACCTGGATCATCATCGCCGACGGTTGCTGCCCGACCATTCCCGGCCTTTCCCCTGCCGTACCCTCGCAGATCTGGTCACCTCCGCCGACCCGGAAGCAGGGACCGTGCGACTGGCCGATTTGCCCCGCAGGACGCGGATCTGGAGCCGGCGGCCGTCCACTTTCGCCGAGCTTTCCCGCGGGATCGCCCGAACGGAGGCTGCCGTGAGGGCCGCCGCTGCCGCGGCCGTGCGGATCGACCAATCGAGCCAGTGGCGATTGATGGACGTGCGGTTTACGGCGGTCGACTCGCTACTGCATCGCCTTTGGCACATGCTGGGGATCGGGGACGGGCCGGGCGGAAACCGGCAGTGGGTGGCGAAGGTCCGCGAGGCGTTCCGCGCCCTGGACGACTGCCTGGGCGAGTTGATGGAGCTGGCCGCACGGCGCGGCGCGGCCGTAGTGTTGGTAAGTCCTTATGGTTTCCGTCCTTTTCGCGAGAAGATCACGCTTTCGGAGTTGCTCCGCAGGCGGGAACTGCTTCAGGCGGCCCAGGGCACATCCAGGGTGGGCTACCGGCTCTCGCGCCTGGCATGGAAGTTCCGGCATAAACTGGCGACCGGGCCGATCTCTCAGCCGGTGGGTGGGCTGCTGGCGGTCGACCTGCGTCGCACGCGGGCCGTCACGTTGCACGGTCAGTCGGCGGCCTTGGTCTATCTGAACACTCCCGAGCGGTTCGGCACTCGGGTGCTCAACGGCGGGCGACAGCGGGAGCAGGCAACCGCGGAGTTGTTGGCTGCCTTTGGCGAGGCCCGGCACCCGGTCACCGACGAGCCCCTGTTTGAGAAGGTCTATCTCACGGCGGCGCATTTCGACTGCAACCCGTTGGCCCGCTTCTGGCCCGAGCTGGTGGCGATACCGGCCGCCGGGTTCTATACCCGACACCGGCTGGACCGCAACCGGCATCTGATGCGCACCGACTGTTCGCTTAGCGCTGCGCGGACCGGCGATGGTCTGATGATGGTCCTGGCTCCGCAGGTCGCGGTAGGCAAACCGTCTACGGCCGAGTTGGCCGACGTGGCCCCGACGGTGCTGGGTCTGTTGGGATTGGAGTCGGCGGCCTCCATGACCGGCCGCGTGGTGGCGGAGCTGTTCGAGCGTGGGCCGTTGCCCGTTCAAAACAGCTCGGTGGGCCAAGTCTAGCGGCCCGTTGAACAAGTAGGGTGGGCACTGCCCACCAAATCCCAAGTGGAAGACGTCCAGCGATTTATGGTGGGCAGTGCCCACCCTACGAGTGATTCTTGGTGCTTTTCAATGGGCTGCTACACTTCCTTCTCCGCCGCCACTTGGTTGCGGAGAACACCCAGCTTTTCGATCTCGACTTCGACCGTGTCTCCCGGCTGGAGGAGAACCGGTGGTTTTCGGGCGAATCCTACACCGGAGGGTGTGCCCGTGAAGATCAGGTCGCCCGGCGAGAGAGTGCACACGCCCGAGACGTACGAGATCAGCTCCTCGACCGGGAAGATCAACTGATCGGTGCAGGAGTCTTGCATCACCCGGCCGTTCAGGCGGAGCTGGATTTTCAGGTTGCCCGGCTGGGGGATCTCGTCTGCCGTGACCAGGGCCGGTCCGATGGGGGCAAAGGTGTCGAACGATTTTCCCAGCAGCCATTGGCCGCCCGGCTTGCGGAGTTGCCAATCGCGGGCGGAAACGTCGTTTCCGCAGCAATAGGCAGCCACGTGTTGCCTGGCCCGCGCCTTGGGGATTCGCCGCCCGCCGATTCCGATGACCACGACCAACTCGGCTTCGTAGTCGACCTCTTTGCTGATGCCCGGCAGAACTATGGGCTGGCCGTGAGCGGAGATGGCGGTGGGGAACTTGTTGAACAAGACCGGCTCGGGCGGAGCCTGGGCGCCGCTTTCCTTGGCGTGGTCCGCATAGTTCAGGCCCACGCAGATGATTTTCTGCGGGCTGGGGATGGGCGGTACCAGCTTGAGCTCTTCCGGCGGCAGGGGGTCGCCCGTGGAGAGGGCATCGGCGGCGCGGGCAAGGCCCTCGGGCCCCTGGGCCAGCAAGGCCTTGATACAGGCCGGGATTCGCTCGTCTGTTTGGTTCAGGTCGACGCACGTTCCGTTGCGCAGGCCGGCAACGCGCGGGCCGCTGGGGCTTTGGTAGGTTAGCAGTTTCATCAGCGACTCCTGGTCTGCAAGGGAGAGTGTGCGGGCGATGGTTGGTCGGCGGCCGCTCTACGGCCGGAATCCAAAGCAACCAGAATAGCGGATCGGGCGGGACGGGACAAGCACCGGGTCTCTCGGCGGCAGTGGCGTGGCTTTTGCCGACTATGCCGAAGGATCGGAAGTTCGGTGAAGCCAATTCTGCACGTTGTTGCGGGCGGCATACGGGTGGTGTTGCACGCAGTACACGCGCGCTGGAAAGTTGCCACGTCACACACTCGTGAAGGCACTCCCCGGATGAAAGGCCGTTTTGACCGAAGTCCATACGTGACCTAGGTTTTCATTGACGGGGTATGTGGTCGGCGCCATCGTTTTCTCGGTGCATTGGCATTTGCGCGCGAAGCCGGATTGCACCCGGCTGCCGGTCCATTCTTCCAGAACGCTCACTTGAAACCGGCCTCAATGGAAAAAAGTTCAGGACCAGAAACCCGACCCGGGCAGGACGAGCCCGCCGGGGATCGAGCTGCGCCCACGGACCATTGGATGTCCGAACTTGGCACGCTGCTGCGCGAGCTGGAAGATGTTTCGGCGGCCCGGGAGGAACCGGCGCCGGTGGTAAGCCGGCAGGCCGACAACCAACTTGCCCAGGTTCGCCTGGGAACGGCCAGCAGCTTGTTTACGGCCTTGCAGTGTAAGCACGCCGCGGCGGCAGGACATGCGTTGCGGGTGGCGTTGACCGGTTCGGCCTGGGCCTTGAGGATGGGGCTGGCGGCGGAGAAACGAGATGCGATCGAGATTGCCGCCTTGTTGCACGACATCGGCGTGATCGGAGTACCCGACCAGATCTTGTCCAAGCCTGGTGCGCTCGATACCGACGAAGCGGCCACCATGTCGCGATCCCGGGCGATGAGCCTGGAGATACTTCGCCAGAGTTGTGCCTGCGAAGAGATCCTGGAGATCGTGGAGCACGTGGGGGCCTGGTACGACGGCAGCCACCAAGGTTTCCGCCTCTGCGGCGAGGAGATCCCCCTGGGAGCTCGGATGATCACGGTGGTCGAGGCATTCGACGCAATGACCAGCGACCAGGTCTACCGTCCGGCCATGTCGCAGGAGCGGGCGATGGTGGAGTTGTTCGACTGCGCCGGAAAGCAGTTCGACGCGGACCTGGTCAGGCAGTTTTCGCAGTTCCATGCTTGCGATCAATCGGAGTTGCGGCGGGGCGTTTCCGTGCGCTGGTTGAAGTCGCTCGACTGTGAAGAAGCCAATTCCTACTGGCAACTCTCGCGCGCCGCCGGCGCAAAAGATGAACCCGGTATCGATTTGCTCTTCCAGTCAAAGCTGCTGGATAACATGTACGATGCCGTGGTGTTTATCGATGCCACGGGGCAGATAGCCTTGTGGAACCGCGGAGCCGAACGGCTTACGGGGATTGCCGGCAGCAGCGTGTGCCAACGTCAATGGGAACCAGGGCTGCTGAAAATGTCGGACGAGAAGGGCGACAGTATCGGCCAGGCCGATTGCCCGGTCAACTGCGCCATCAGTTCGGGTGTGCAGTCTCTGCGGCGACTGACGATCTGGGGTCGCACCGGGCGTCCGATAGCCGTGGATACGCACGCCATCCCGGTCACGGCCGAGGAAGGGGCCACCCTGGGCGCGATCTTGTTGTTCCACGATGCCTCCTCCGAAACGTCGCTGGAACAGCGATGTCAGAGCCTCTACGAGAAGTCGACCAAGGACTCCTTGACTCAAGTGGCCAACCGTGCGGAGTTTGACCGGGTTCACGAGTTGTTCGTCGTCGCCCACCAACAGCAACAGGTTCCCTGTAGTCTGATGATCTGCGACCTGGACCGGTTCAAGGACGTAAACGACACGTACGGGCACCAGGCGGGCGACGAGGTGATCAAATGTTTGGCCATGTTGTTGAAGAGTTCCTGCCGGCCGGGCGATTTGGTGGCCCGATACGGCGGAGAGGAGTTCGTGGTTTTGTGCGCGGATTGCGACAACGCGGCTTCTACGCGTCGAGCGGAACAAATCCGCGTCAAACTGAGCCGGATAGCCCAGCCAAAACTGGGCGGACGCCCCGTGACCGTCAGCTTCGGAGTCACCGAGATTCAGCCCGGCGATACGCCCGAGACCATGCTCCGCCGGTCGGACCGAGCGCTGCTGATGGCCAAGGCCAAGGGGCGAAACAACGTCGTTCAACTGGGCGCCGGTTCCAGCAGCGAGATTGCCGAGAAGACCAAGGACTTCTGGCCGGGCGAGAAAGCCCCGCCAAGGCAGCTCATGGAGCAAGTTCTGATAACTGCCGTTCCGATCAAGATGGCCATCGAGAAGCTGCGCGGTTTCGTGGCCGACCACCAGGCGAAGATCGTCAAGATCGACGGCAATCGGATTCGGCTGGAAATCGACGATCAGCCTGAAGGCCGGCAGCGGCGTTTCACCGATCGGCCGGTGACCTTCGAAGTGGAGTTGCGTTTCGAGGAGGAGCGGTTTCAGAAAGAGCCCGACGATTCGTCTTCCGGGGGCGTGTTGCGTACCAGGATCCGAGTCAGTATCGCTCCCAAAAGGAACCGCGACCGCCGCCGCCGCGACGTGTTCGACCGTGCCCGGGAAGTCCTGGTCAGCTTCCGGTCCTACCTGATGGCGGCCGAAGAAGAACCCCTCCCCGTACAAGGTGCAATTGGGCGGGCGAAACGGATTCTCGCGCCCTGGAAGACGAAGAAGTAGCCACTTGCTCGCGACGAGGAGGCACGCTCCATGAGCCGCATTTCAGTTAGCCTGTCGGGCATCGAGCGAAATCTGTTGAATCGGCTGGCCGAGGCCAACGCCGCTGCCACCTTGAGCAGCCTGCGGATGGCCACCGGCAGCAAAATCAATTTTCCCAGCGACGACCCCTCGACCTTCGTAATGCTCAGCGGATGGCAGTCTCAATTGGGGGCCGTAAGGAATACGATGTTCAACGTGACGGCCGCCAGCAGCATTGTCACCCAGACGCAGACTACCCTGGGCAGCATCCGAACCCAATTGAACACCATCCGCACGGAGTTGCTCAAGGACGAGAGCCGCAGCCTCACCGCGGCACAGCGGACAGCATCCCAGGCCACCATCGACACGGCCATCACCCAGATCAACGCTCTGGCCGCCACCGAAATCGACGGCCGGCGAATCCTGGACGGTTCGGCCGATTTCAACGTTTCGGGCCGCGACTCTTCCCATGTGGCGGACGTGAAGGTCTATTCCACCGGCGGTTCCCCCGTAACCATCTCGGGCTCGATAACCCAAGCGGCCACGCAGGCCGAGCTGGTACATACCGGCATAGCGGGAGCGAAGATCGAGTTCGACGCTACCTTCACGGTCACCGGCGACCTCGGCAGCGAGCAATTCAGCGTGACCGCCAACGATCTACTCAGCGACGTGGTAACCAAGATCAACGACGACAGCCACAAGACGGGTGTGACCGCCTCGGTTGCCGGAAACGATCTGACCCTTACCAGCGTGAACTACGGCAGCAATGCCGACATAGCCATCACCGTCTCCACCGGCACCTTCAACGTTACCGGCGGCAACGGTGACGGGACGGCCAACGGCACCGACGTTACGGCCGAAATAGGCGGCCTGAGCTACACCGGCGACGGCAACCAGGTGACCATCAGCCAGAACCAGACCCGCTATACGATCGAGTTCGCCCGTTGGGTGACCGGAGACTTCAACCCGATTACGGTCGACGGCGACGCCTTGACCTTCGCGCTATCCACCGACGTGAAGTACCGCTCGACCCTGGCGATTCCCAGCCTTCATTCCGCCCAGTTGGGCGGGCTGAGCGGCTCTCTGAGTGAACTAGCCACCGGCAAAGCTCTGGCCGGATTGGACGACAAGACGTCCCAGGCGATCCGTGTGGTCGACGAGGCCCTGGGCGACCTGACGCTGATCGAAGGCACGGTCGATGGCTTCTACAACGCCTCGATCACGTCCGCCTCCGGACTGATGTCCGATCTGGAAGACAACCTGGAGGCTGCCATCGACGACGTCAACCTGGTCAACGACCAAGAGGAAACCCAGCGCCTGGCCGGTTACCTGGACCTGGCCTCCAACTCCGCGGCCGGATTGGCCGTTCTCCGCCAGCAGCAGTTCACGACTGTGCGGCTGATCCAGCAAATTGCAGGATTGCTGTAGCTCGCTCGGCCGGGCGCGCAAGGCAGTTTCTTCCTTGGCCTCCCGGTCTCCAGCCGCACTGGGTCACTTCCCGGGTCAGGAAGTGAGTAGATCCGCGATTCTCAGGCGATTGTAGCTGTAGAGCGTCTCCATGGGAGACTGGATGTCCAGGCCGAGTTTCCTGGCCAGAAACGCCGTCTGGCTGGCTTCATCCGCCGTGACGATATTCCAGAGTTGCGAAAGGGAATCGGTTACCACGGCCGAAGATGCGTTGGCCATGCGTTCGATTCTCGTCAGATCGGCCAGGGCCTCGTCCGCGATACGGACGGCGTCGGCGGCGTTGGATCCCAGCCCTGCCTTGGAACCTCCGCTGGCAAGTTGGTCCAATGTGCCGGTCGAACCGCCCAAGCTGGCGGCCTGCAGTCCCGGACGCGACAAAGACGTCAGGGAACGACCGACCGATAGCACAAAGGTCAATAGGGTCTGTAACGGACTGCTGGACGAGGAACTGGAAACGGTTACCGGGTCAGAGGCCCCCGTAAACCCCGGGGCAAATTCCATCGTGAAAGTACCCGAACCGTCAGTTATCGTAAACTGATTTCCGTCTCCCGTGAGGCTCTGTCCGTTGATCGTGGCCAGGGCATCGGTGCCGTCGGCCGTTGAGTCGCCGTTGCCGCCGGTGACGTCGAACTGGCCGGTGGTGTGCGAGGCAGTGACCGCATCAAATGCCCCGCTGAACCCGGCGGCGAACTCCATCGTGAAAGTACCCGCACCGTCGGTAATCGTAAACTGATTTCCGCTGCCGGTGAGGTTCTGTCCGTTGATGGTGGCCTGGGCATCGGTGCCGTTGGCCGTTGAGTCGCCGTTGCCGCCGGTGA
>SDBV01012003.1_pt1 | contig 11143 bp, 3 predicted proteins | sample 2277081 | NCBI WGS metagenome assembly SDBV01 (sample SAMN10402039, study PRJNA504765) | marine sediment metagenome | isolation source: marine sediment core GS10_PC15, 223 cmbsf | place: Arctic Ocean: Southern Knipovich Ridge | collected 2010
GTCGACAACGTCGAGCACATTTACATCCCGGCGGATGTCAATTATACAAATTACGAGATTGTCGTCTCATACAGTAACGCCAATGACGCAAACGAAACCGATGCCGGCCAGCGTTACGGCATTGCCTGGGGTGTTAAGACCAAACAAGACGGTGACAACGTCTTCCTGTACGACTTGAATACCGACGGCATTGTCGATGACTCAGACGTTGCTGTTTTGTTCGAGAATATTATAGCCTACCTCAAATCGCCGCAGAGCAATATGGCAGGTGACATCAATGCCGATGGAGCAATTGATGTTAAGGACCTGCGAATCCTTCTGGACAACAAGGACAGCCAGGCCGACTGGTACACGGCAGGTGAAAACACATCTAAATAGTTAAACAAGCTGTGGGATTATAAGAGTCTGACGCCGGCTTTTTTGCATTTTTCTCTCATGCTGTCCGGCCAGATGCCTGCCTGTACTTCGCCGATGTGTAATTTTCGCAAAAAGAACATGCACAGCCTCGACTGGCCGATACCACCGCCGATAGTCCTCTGCTCTGTGTGTGAGATTTTTTTCCGGCAAAAAAATCTCACACACCCCTGCCGCCCAAAAACCAGAAATTTCTTTCAATTCGCCTCTATTTCTGGTAAAAGTGCCCTGATATTTTTAATCCAGTGTAGTTGACGATGAAATTGACCGTACGAAAATCAAGGTTGAAAGGCACGGTAGCGATTCCGGCATCCAAGTCGCATACGATTCGCGCGGTCGCTATCGCCTCTCTGGCTGACGGCCAAAGCCTTATCCGTAATCCGCTGGTCTCAAGCGATACCCTAAGTGCAGTCGAGTGCTACCGCGCTTTAGGGGCCAAAATCGATACACAGGACCCGTCCTGTTGGAAGGTGACCGGCACGGCCGGCCAAATTACCGCGCCGAAAGAAATTATCGATGTGGGCAACTCCGGCACTACACTGCGTATAGCTGCCAGTTCAGCGGCTCTTTCGAAAAAACAGCAGGGTATAACGCTTACCGGCGATGAGCAAATTCGGTCTCGGCCAATCGGGCCATTGCTGGATGCCCTGAATGAATTAGGAGCCAAATGCGTCAGCCTGGAAAACAACGGCAAGGCCCCTATCGAGATAACAGGCCCGTTGACGGGTGGAAAGACCTCTATAGCCTGCACCACCAGCCAGTACTTGTCCAGCCTGCTTATGGCTGCGCCATTGGCGGAAAATGATACCGAAATCGAGGTGACACTACTCAACGAGCCGGGCTACGTGCAGATGACGCTCGACTGGCTCGACAAGCAGGCAATTAAGTATGAAAATGATAATATGCGAAGGTTTAAGGTTTTCGGCCGACAATGCTACAAGGCCTTCGATGCTGTGGTTCCTGCCGATTTTTCAAGCGCCACTTTTTTCCTCTGCGCAGCGGCGATACTGGCAGAGGAAGTGACTTTGACGGGGCTGGATTTTTCAGACAGCCAGCCTGATAAGGCGGTGGCCGATTTCTTGAAGCAGATGGCCGCTGATATCAGTATCGGGCCGGATTCGGTAGTGATCAAGGCTGCGCCGCTGAAAGGCGTTGAGATAGATATGAACCAGACGCCGGATGCGTTGCCGGCTATGGCGGTTACGGCCGCATTTGCCGCCGGGACTACACGGCTGGTAAACGTCGCCCAGGCACGAAACAAAGAGACAGACCGCATCACTGCTGTAGCTTGCGAGCTAAAGAAATTAGGCATAAATATTGAAGAATTGCCCGATGGGCTTATAATAAGCAAAAGCTGTCTTAAGCCGGCCCAACTTCACGGCTGGGCGGACCATCGAATTGTGATGGCACTGACGTTGGCGGGTATGGCGATTGACGGCCAATGCACTATCGACACGGCTGAAGCGATGAGCGTTACGTTTCCCAATTATGTGGAACTGATGAAAAGTATTGGCGCAAATATAGAAGTAAGTAATTAATGAAAGGAGTGAGAATATGATTGGCTGTCATCTTGGACGTATTTTTCAGGTAACGATTGGCGGCGGCTCTTGTCAGGACGGCCTGGTGGCGGTACTGCAGGGCGTTCCGCCGGGAATGCTGATAACCGAGCAGGAGATATACGGGGACCTGCTCCTTAGAAAGCCGGGCGCCGATGAGCTTTCAAGTCCGCGAAAAGAGCCGGACCTGCCGATTATCTACACCGGCCTGAATTCGGCTGACACGATTGAAGGCGCCGGCAACAAGAACCACACCAACGGTACGCCCCTGTCGATTTTGATCCCCAACCTGGACAGACATTTCATTCACATCAAGCAATATCAAGACACCAACCGCACGCCGCGGCCGGGCCATGCGTCTTATGCTTCTTTTATGAAGTACGGGCCCGACGATGATGCCATCGGTGCAGGGATATTCAGCGGCAGATATACCTCCACTATCGTGGGGGCCGGCTATGTGGCTAAAAAGATATTGCAGAAGTGCGGCATCGAAGTATTTTCCTATGTAAAGGAACTTGCAGGCGTAAGCTGCCCCGAGACAGATGCCGCTATACTGCTCGACTACACCAACAACTACAAAAAGATGCGATGTGACCTCGACGCGTTTTACCAGGAGATTTACGTCAAGGGCCGAATTAACAGCGATATGCGGTTCCTGGAAAAGACCAGGATACTGGCTGAGATTGAGCAGGAAATTGACCAGATTCGCGGCAAGGCACCGAAGGCCAGCGCCAAAGAGGTCCAGGACAAATACGGAGTTCACCCGGTGCTGAACTGCCCGGATATCGAGGCCGCCGGCGCAATGGTCGATGCGTGTAACCGCATCTCGGCAACGGGGGACTCTGCCGGCGGCGTGGTGGAAGTCGTCGCCACTGGTGTACCGGCTGGACTTGGTGAGCCGGTCTTCGATAAACTCGATGCCGAACTTGGTAGAATGCTGGGCATTGGGGCGGTCAAAGGCGTGGAGGTCGGCGCAGGCTTTGCGGTTAAGGACATGACAGGCTACCAGAGCAACGACCAGATGCACGCCGAAGACGGCAAAGTAGTTTTCGATTCGAACAACGCCGGCGGCATTACGGGCGGTCTTACAACGGGCCAGCCTATCGTAGTACGGCTTGCGATAAAGCCTACACCTACGATTGACAAACCGCAGAGGACGATTGACAAGTATACACTGGAGAACAAACAGATGGCCGCTATTACAAGGCGTGACCCGACAATCGCTGCCCGTATATGGCCGGTAGCGGAGAACTATACCGCGATGGTGATACTTGATAATCTGATGGCACACTACGGTTATCAGGTGCTGAAAGAAAAAGTAAGTGGTTCATAGTCCTGAGATTATTTGCGCATAAAAAAGCCCCGGATTTTGACATCCGGGGCTTTTTTTATTCATACGCTTAGTTTAGTAGTAAATACAATTCTCATTAGGTCCAAGCCAGACCGGGTCTGACTCGTCCTCGTTGAAGTTGACAGAAAGATCTCTGACAATCACTTTCCATTGTCGGCAGTCACCTTGACCTGTATCAGGCTTATTTATGTTCTTATCATAAATCAGGAGGCCACCTGCATATGTTATGGTGCCGTCGGTATGATCGTTCAGATTACCGTAGTTTATGACACCGGTCCCATTTTGCGGCACCCAGTCTGGACTGCTGAGAGCCCCATCAGTGAGACACACGAATTTGAACTCGATAGGATTGGTGTCGGTAATACCACTAACATCCACAACAATCTTGTGATACCATTCCTCGTGTTCGCCGCCGAGGGGGACGTAATCTATCGGATATTGTCCGCTGAACACGTCGGTTGGCAGTATCATCCAAACACCGGCAGTTACGGTAATAACCGGCTGCGGTTGCGGCGCTGTCGTATCAGGGCCACCCGGACCGCCACCGCCAGTAGTAGATGGCACGGCAGTAGCTATGGCCGAGGGTTGTGTTTCATTATCTGCTGCGTCCCTGGCTTTTACCGTGTAGCCGTACGTGACACCGGTGGTCAGGCTTAAGTCGGTCCAACTCTGAGTTGAAATCCAGCCGCTGTTATTACTGCCACCGCCGGAGACACGTTCGAAGTAATACTCGACAGGCATGCTGTTAGCATCGGCGGCCTGTGCGGCTTTCATGCCAATTGAAGTCGGCGACATGGAATAAGGTGCGCCATTGACGTCCCATTGCATAGGATTAGGCATCGGCGGCATGTTATCTACCACAACCTGGCCTACCACGGCATAGCCAATCAGTGACCACTCCGTTTCATTACCCTGGGCATCTTTGGCCCTTACCTTATAACCGTACTCGGCACCCAGAGTAAGGCCGGTGTCGGTGTAAGAGCATGGATCTGCCCATGACCTGTCATTGCCGCCGCCGGAAATACATTCGAATTCATATTCCACAACACCTCCTGAATTATCGACGGCGATTGTGGCGGTCATAGTAATCTCAGCCGAGCCTGCCGATTGCGGAGCAACGGACCAGGTCATAGGATTCGGCGCCGGTGCCATTGTGTCACCGCTGCCATAACTGCCGGTCAGAAGCGTGTAATCTACAAAATTGACTACCCCATCCTGATTAAGGTCGGCCCCCTGGCACCAGTCGGGGTAGTAGCACTGATCAAGCCAGTAGTCTTTGAACACATCTAAATCACCGTGATTCACAACAACGTCGTAATTAAGGTCAGACGGCGCAAAGGCACCGCCCCTGGGATAATGATAGCCAATATCTATCTCATCGATATCAGGCTCGTTATCCGGCGTACGGGTAGTATAACGATACTTTCCGAGAGGCAGCAGGCTCGCCTCGCCAAGCCCCGTATCAATACACGGGCTTCGACCGTCATCGATTTGACCCTGGTCGCCTGTGTCAGGTTCACTTAGATAATACCCGTTGACAAACAACGGTTTAGACAAACTGGTGCCGCTCAGATTGCTGGCAAAATCCCAATCCAGGGTGCAGCCGGTATCAACAAAGACACCTGTCGCCCCGTCCTGAATGTCACTGTAGGAGACTTCCACTGTTGAGAACTGCGGGTCGAATTCAAATCCGGTCCCTATGGCAATCTGACCGCCGTTGCGAGCAACGTTGCCCCAGATAATAGAATTTAGAATATTGGCATAACTTCCATACGAGACGGACAAGCCGCCGCCGTATCCGAGATTGGATTGATAACCGGTAGTGGCGTTGCCTGAAATTGTGCAGTTGACGATATTGGGCTCTGAGTGCCAGTTGACCGAAATTCCTCCGCCGTCAATTCCGGCAGTGTTTCCTGTTACCAGGCAGTTCTTAACAAGTATCCTGTCGCCACCTGAGATATCGTTATCTGTAACATCTTTATTGGAGAAATAGATTCCACCGCCGGCACCGACGGCGTTATTATTGATAATTGTGCAGTCAATAACTTTGGTATTTGCGCCGTGGCTGGCTATCGCGCCGCCTCTGGCAAACTCGGAGGTAGCCTGGTTGTTTTGGAACAGGCTTTTGGCAATTTGAGGCGAGCCGCCGACAAAAAGCGCCCCGCCGCCGGTCAGTGCGGTGTTATTTGTGTAGATGCAGCCGGCAACTACCGGGTCTGAAAAATCGCCATACGTACCTCCGCCGACCGCGGCCTGGTTGCCGCTGAATGTGCAATTATCAAATGTCAGGTCCGCGCCATCCTGGAAGGCCACCGCGCCGCCATAACTTACAAACGGACTGGGGGCGCAAGGGTCAGGGCTGTCATTGGCATCATTGTCAATGAAGACGCAATCTTCGAATACCGCCTTGCTGCGGGCAGCACAGAATACAGCGCCTCCGGCATTGTCGATTCTGCGCCGAACGTTCGGAGGACGTCTAAGATTCGTAACGTCATCTTCCCCAGTAATTCCGTTAAGGCCGCCAGCAGAGCTGTTATTAATAAAATTGCAATTCCTGATTAACGGAGAACAATCGGCGCCTATATATATTGCTCCGCCCCGACCGGAGTACTTTGTATAATAGTCGTAGAAACCGGTCCAATTCAATTCGTCAGGGATAGGATAGCCGTATGCCCAGGGCCAACCATACCACAAGGTATTCTGGCCATAAGTCCAACCACCGCCACGGCCGCCCCAGACGTTGGAATTTCCGGCGGCGTTGCCGCCGTCACCACCGTTGCCGCCGATGACGACGCAGTCTTCGAATGTGCAATTTAAGATTTTAGGGCTGCTGCCGGAAAACAGAGCTATTGCCCCGCCATAAGCATATCCAGGCCATCCGCCATCGTAACCCACCGGATGAGGAGGAACAGCGCCATTGTCACCGCCGAGACCATTACCACCGTCTCCGCCGATAATGTTGCAGTCAACAATCATGCAGTTCTTAATAGTCGGGGATGCTCCAAAGCATCCGATTGCACCGCCGGCAACGGATTTGCCATTTGCCCCATCCGGCTGGGGCGGCGTTTGGCCGTTCCGGCCATCCAGCCCGTCTAAACCGCGTCCCCAAAATCCCTTCATCGTAATACCATTTAGAACTGTATCGGGGCCCACGCCGATAAAAGTGAAAGCCCTGCCACTACTACCGCCCTGGCCGACATCCTGTGTAATGATTGTATCGGCCACCGTGCAGGGATCATCGGGATTGGAGCTTTGTATAGTAACTGACTTCGAGATGACAAAAGACGAAGCGGTAAGATAGGGATTGTCCGGTCCCGTCGCGGCAAGTATAATTATGTCCCTGTTGTTGGCATCATCGAGAGCATCCTGTAGTTTTCCATAATCTGCGGTAGGGCCGACAGAGAGGGTTCTCGGCTCGTAGAACCAGACTACGACGTCCTTATCAGTGTCCATGGTTACGGTATTGTTCGGCAGGGTCGAGAAATCGTCATCCGTACCACTCCATATGATAACCTGGGACGGATTGTCCGGCCGAGCATACAGGTTTACCACTGTGCCGCGGCGGTACAGCATCGGCCTGATTGACCGCGGTTCAATATCGCCCGTTCCACCGGCTGGGTCAGTCGCTGTGGTCAAAAGGACTTCGGCTTTCTCGAACTCAATGGTAACGGTCTTGGTCTGGTCCAGCGTGACTATATTGTACTGATCCGGAAGAGGCCGACCGTCAGGATAGTCATACCGGTCTATCGGTTTGCTGTCATCATCGGTCCCTGTCCATGACTTAAACTGATACTTATCAGGGTCGAGCGGCTCTGCGTGGAGTTCTATCTGTGCGTACTGTTTGTGACTTGTAGTACCTGCGGTCGGACTGGCCGCAACACCGAGGGGGTCAATCACTATAGTCAAATTACGATTCGAAGACCCCGATGTATCGTGGTAGTGATACCCTATATCAACCGTCCCGGAATCGCCGACCTTGTCTGTTCGTGTCGAATAGTCGCCGTCCAGTCCAAGAGCGGCAGCGGTGTCACTGCCTTTATCAACCGCCGGAGAGGTACTTAACTGGTTTGCATCCTCCTGGCTCAAATAATAATCGCCAAGACTGCCCGTCACAAACAGCGGGTCGCCATCTTTGTTACTGGTATTAAACGGGCTGAGGTCATTAATATCATCTGCTCCTGTATATACGGCCTGGGTAGCCGGGACAGCCGTATCATCGTAATCTACGTAATCGCCAACTGAGTTGTTATAGAACAGACTGTGGGTTATCAGCGGTAAAGAGGCATTATTTTGTGTGTAACTGTCTTCATAGACCGCTATCGCGGCCGGTGCGTTTTCACTGAATATACAGTTGTTGATTTGAGGGTCGGCTGAATAATAGCAGGCCAGACCAGCGCCGGGATAATCACTGGCCGTCGAGTTTTCAGCAATGGTACAATTATCGATTGTCGGGGCGCAATCTTCAACATATATACCAGCCCCGTATCCGGAAAGTGAAATATTTTTGGTTATCAGGCAATTGTGGATATAAGCAGCAGAGTCGTAACTATAGATTCCGCCGCCCCACCAGGTGGAGATATTGTCGCTAATCCTGCAATCTTCAACATTAGGATCTGCGTTATTAGTGCAATAGATACCGCCGCCGGAACTGGCTGTATTATCAGTGATTACACATTCAGTTATTTCAGCAGTTGCACCAGAGGAACCATCAAGATGTATACCGCCTCCACCATCGTAGTAAACTTCATTGCCGCTGCTGGTGTTGCGGGAAATCACACAATTGTCAATTGTAGGCGAGGAGTTATAGGAGTAAATGCCACCACCGCTTTTTGTGGTATTGTTGTGGTGTATAAAGCTGCTTCGCCAAGCTGGACCACCTATAGTGGCGTTGGAATTATTCAAGCAGGTTATACCGCCGCCGTAATCGGCGGAGCTGTTGTGTTGAATTAGACAATCCTGTATTGTCGCATTTGAGCCGTTGTCACAAAAGACCCCGCCTTTTCCGGTATTGTTTTCAATCGTACAACTTTCAATCGTCGGCGCAGAGTTCGTGCAATAAATGCCTCCGCCGCCGATATTGTCGGTAATGGTACAGAATTTAATACTCGGCGATGAACCGATAATTCTAACACCGCTTCCATTCTCACTGCTGTCACGGATGGTAAAGCCCCGCAGAAGGGTAGTTGAGAGCTGTCCGCTATCAATTGTCACGACATCGCCGTGACCAAACAGGCCGGAGATAAATGTTTCTGCAGGCCATATGTTCAAATTAGCGGTGACCAGAGGAGCGGTTTGATTGTCGACGAGAACGCCGCTGCGAAGGGTAATATTCTTGTTGCGGAAATCAACGTTTTCAAAGAACCAGTGGCCGTCCTCGGCAACCAGTACATGGCCGTTCAGCGTACTCGTATCGTCTATCGCTGCCTGGATAGAAGAATATACATTATTAGTAGTGGTGTTCAAGACCCTGCCTTCTCGCGCCATCCTTACCGCGGTGTTAAGATTGAGTCGGCCCTCACTAACACACATCCCCTGTAAGGAGCCAAGCTTGTCAACCGAGCCTAAGATAATCTGTTTGACCTGCTGGTATGTCAGGTTCGGATTGACCGACCACAATAGTGCGCAAGCGCCTGCTACGTGCGGAGCGGCCATCGAAGTGCCCCCCATATAGGCAAGAGCATCACCGGGTGCAAGGCTAAGGATGTCTGAGTCGTCACCAAAGCCACTGCCGCCCGGAGCGGCAAGGTCAACTATAGTTGCCCCATAATTGGAATACCCTGCCACCTGGTCATCGTGGTCCGTTGCCATGACTGTAATGATATTATCCAGATTAAATGACGCCGGGTAAATCGGGGGCAAGATAGGATTATCAAGATCTTCTGTGTCGTTACCTGCAGCAGCTACGACAAGAATCACCTGGTTACGAGCCATCACGATTAAGTCACGCATAGGCTCGGCATCCCAAGGGTCAGAATAATAAAATCCCCACGAAGCGTTTATAATATTAGCACCATCCGTAAAAGTACCGTCTCTGTGAGGATCAATGGCATACCTTAGACCCTCAATTGCGTCAATTAGTTGAATAATGGCGCCTGGTCCGGTCTGGTCGTCAGCCCCTATCTTAACGGCCATAAGACTGACATCCCAGCAGACACCGGCTATTTGTAGAGCATTATCACCCTCAGCACCGATGATTCCAGCCACATGCGTTCCATGGCCATGTACATCCATCGGGTCGCCATCAGCATCAGCAAGATGTGGGAGATTGCTTGTATCACCGGCCGGGTCGGCGCCAACAATATCATCTATATAGCCGTTAAGGTCGTCATCGACAGCGTTTACATCATTTGCGTCAAATTCCCCAAGGACAGGAAAATCCTCTCCAGGATTTATCCACATGTTCTCATTGACGTCTTCATGTATGTAATCAATACCGGTATCGACCACTGCCACGACCACATTCGCGCTGCCCGTCTCGATATCCCATGCGTCATCCGCATCAATATCGGCATCCTTGGTTCCACCTGTTATGCCGGTATTTAACAAGGACCACTGTGAACCAAAAAGCGGGTCGTTGGGACGATTGAAAAAGAGTTTACCTTTGGAGTTCGGCACGGCATATTGTACGTTAGCAGACAGGTTAAATTCTGCGGCAGCCTGCCGAACTGTTGTGCCATAGGGCAGTTTTACCACAGTCAGGCCGGGCAAAATACGTTCATATTCGGCCTGCACTTCGGCACCGGCTACAATAGAGCCTGCGAGCATACCTTTGACCGAACGGTTTGTCCTCGGCCCCATTATCTTTGCGCGAATCGACGATTTCGGGCCAATATCCTTAAAACGCACAATCAACTCACCCTCTACATAGCCCAAGTCTTTTTTTGCTGCCGCAAAACCACTTACCAGCAGCAAAATCAATAAACTAATCAGAACTTCTCGTTTCATTTTTCCGTCCTCAAAGACTGAACACTTTGCGTTCGATATCTCAATCAAACTACCCCAAAAGGCTGTGATTTTGCAAATCCGATTTTGCAAAATACTTATTTGACAAAAAACAACTTACAGATTCTATAACCTTACACCCTCCAGTGCGGCTATTGCCTCAGCGTCTTTTTCTTCCTGAAGAATGATGTTCGGCTTAACCAATATCAACAATATCTTCTGGTCCTTGATTTTAGAGCGGTTATCGAATAATCTGCCTATTATAGGTATTTTGCTCAATATGGGCACACCGACTTCTGTTTCATCCTCTGCTGTTATCTTCTGGCCGCCCAGCAGCACGGTTCCGCCATCGGGAACACTGACACGCGTCGAGACCTTGGAAATTTCGGTCTGAGGAAGACTAATCTCGTATGACGTTTTAGTAATCGCACCAGTAATGGCTGATATACCAAGCGCCTCAACGGTAGAGATCTCAAAGCCAAGGAAATCACGAAGCTCGGTTACTATGTTTAACAATACATGCTTTTTGTCCGGTGTGATGGTAGGGGTAATATTAAGAACGGTACCCGTTAATATCGAGCCGTACTGGTTCTGAATATTAGCGTTGGATGACCCGCCACCGCCGGTAAAGTTCTGTTGGGTTTGACCCGTATTAGGAGGCAAAGCATAACGAATGGTCCTTTGGACCTTCATAGTCGCCATCTCCCCGCTCAAAACCGTTACCTTGGGAGCATTGAGAGATCTTGAATCTCTGTGGGCCTGGGTGGCTCTTATCATAAAGTCAACTACCAGGTCGTCAAGTATGGGGCCTCTAAGCGCTGTACTTATCGCCTGCAATGTGTCTGTCTGTCCTGTATTCGAAAGCTCCTCCCTTCCTAAG
>SDBV01012004.1_pt1 | contig 11143 bp, 9 predicted proteins | sample 2277081 | NCBI WGS metagenome assembly SDBV01 (sample SAMN10402039, study PRJNA504765) | marine sediment metagenome | isolation source: marine sediment core GS10_PC15, 223 cmbsf | place: Arctic Ocean: Southern Knipovich Ridge | collected 2010
GCCGGTAGCCCGAACAACGTATAGAAAGGCCCCGGCATCAGGGATGGGTTCAACAGTTGGGCGGAGCTGTTGTGAGCCGGAGTCAGTCTGGATAGTGAGCGTGGCTGAGGGGTCGTTGCGATAACTGAACCAAACAATCCGAGCCTGATCAGGACCAACAGAGTTGAGGTAAGGCCCGCCCAGAAAGACATCGGCGGGGCTGAACACGCTGTAGATGCAAACAGATATTGCAAACAGGGCCAAAAGGACAATACAAGCCAACAGCCAACGAGCCCGGGCACTTTGCGGCAATTTCATCTAAGTCTACTCCAAAGTAGTGATGGACGCCTGAACAGGGCGGGCAGACCCGAGGGGTCCACTCTTCCTGCGAATCCAAACGGCCTTAGCCACTAACAGTCCGATAAACACTGAAGCTATGACATCGGAGAACCAATGAGCATCGAAAATGATGCGGTGAGCACCACAACCAATGGCCAAGGCGTAAAAGATCCATCGGGCTGGGGGATACATTACAGCCAATCCGAAGGCGAAAGCAAAGGCTATGGCAGTGTGGCCTGAAGGGAAAGATACCTTTTCCGAAGCAGAGGGATACCTGTCTTTTTGTATTTTGTCCTTACCGGAAACAGAGGTGACAAGAGTGGGTAATTTGGGATCTTCTCCGAAGTAGAAACCCAGGTTCAGAACGGTGTCCACTTGCTCGGGGTCGGCGGCGTGCGGCCTAAGTCGGTGCAGGGTCCACTTTGTGGGGTAAACCAGAGCCAGTGGCAAAAGAATACAAATAATCAGGCGAGGCAACATCGAACGGCGGGGCTTGTCTAGAACAAAGATGAGCAGGCAGGCGACGACGATGGCGACAACTTGGCCGAACTCCTTGAAAGAATCGAGGGTACGTCTGAGGTCGCCAGAGAATGCGTCGATGTTTGCCCGTCGGACTAAGTGGAGTATGGGCCGATCCAGTACAAAAGCGATGAGCATGCAGACAACAATAACAACAGGCCAGAAAAGCCAAGGTCGGGGAATGTTTTGCCTGACAAACATAATAAGTCGCCACAGCCAGGAACGGCCAAGATTCTGCTTCTGAGCTACAGGAGGATTGGGTATACTTTCGGGCATGACAGCTTTCCATTCGGCAAATCATAAACAAAAGGCCAGCCATTATCTTCTGCTGGTCTTGGTACTAGGCTCGGCCGGGCTGATATATCTGCTGGGCAACGACAAGATTGCCCTGTGGGACCGAGACGAGCCTCGCTTCGCCCAAGCCAGCCGAGAGATGACCCGGGGCCAAGATTTCATCGTTCCCTATTTTAACCACGACTACCGTTTTGACAAGCCCATTCTGGTTTACTGGGTGATGACCGCAAACTACCGGATATTCGGAGTGGGGGATTTTGGGGCTCGATTTGGCTCAGGGATAAGTGGGGTCCTAGCCTGTGGGTTGATGTATTTGTTGGCTAGCCGACTCTTCAATCGCCGGGTGGGGCTAACCGCCGCAGCGATTCTAGCGAGTATGCCCCTACTAATCATAGAGAGCAAGCTGGCCACCGCTGATGCCCTGCTCGCGGTCTTCCTGGTGGCAACTCTGGGATTGTGGCTCGGTTTACAGCAGGGTCCAAGGCGATGGTATTGGGTGGTCTTGCTGGGCTTGGCCTTGGGGCTGGGGACGCTGGCTAAGGGTCCGGTAATATGGCTGTTCATTTGGGCTGGCTCGATGGCTACCGTGCTGCTGAGGTTACGGCGAGGTAGGTTGGCCTCTATTTGGGTAATCCCAGCAGGCGTGGCCGGGCTAGTGGGGTTGTGGTGGTGGGGACCGCCGGGAATTGTTCAGACTGCCCAGCAGCGAACTGAACTGCTGTGCTGGCTGGGGGTAGGCTTTTTGATACTTGGCTTGCCCATAGCCGCAGCAATGAGTTCAGGGCATGTCAATGGCCAAGGGTCAAAGCGGACTCGGCTACTGAGCAGCTATGGGCTGGTAGTTTTGGGCATGGCCATTGCCGCAGGCGTGTTTTTGCCATGGGCTCTAACAGCCATGATACGAACCGATGGGGCCTACTGGAGCAAAGGGGTCGCCAGGCACGTGGTGCAGCGAAGCATCGAAAGTATCGAGGGATATGGGGAGCCGCCGGGCTATTACCTTCTGAGCTGGATAGTTTGCGCATTTCCGTGGAGCCTGCTGGGGCCTTTGGCTATCTGGCAGGGCTGGCAGATACGCAAGCGAGATAGGCGAGTGGCCGGGCTTTTGGGCTGGATAATCGGACCGTGGGTGGTGCTGGAGCTGGTGCAGACCAAATTGCTGCACTACAGCCTGGGCTGCCATGTAGGCATGGCCCTTCTGATTGCGGTGCTGCTGTATAGATGGCGACACAAACTGCGGGAAAAAATGCTCAGCAAAACGCTGGGCAGAATGGGGCTCTCGGCATTGTGGATTGTGGGACTGATCGTCGCGGTAGCAATGCTGGCCGGGGTGGTGGCTCTAAGGATCGGCCCGATGGCGGGACTGCCCCAGGCCGAGGCAGCGCACAATGAGCTGCTGGCAGGAGCGGTGCTGGCAGGATTGGCAGCTATTGGAACAGCCCTGGCGATACGCAGAAATCTAGCCAGGGGAATGGGCTCAGCGGCTGTCGCTTGGGGGTTTGCCGGAGTAATGCTTTGGGCCGCAATTGCCGGAGCGTGGATGGCACCGCTTATCGGCAGTTATCGCCTTAGCCCCAGAGCAGCGGATGCAGCCAGGGAGATAAGTCCAGCAGGGACGCGGTTTGTGCTGTTCGGCTTTAGTGAGCCCAGCGTTATCTGGTACCTCAAGGCCAACGAAAAAGTGCGGATAGTCCACAAGGTTGAAGATTTTCTTCGAGAGTTCCAAACGGATGAGCCCATTTGTGCGATTGTGACTAAAGACAAGATGGATAAGTTGAAAGCTTCAGGATTTGATCCGAGCGACGTTGGCCGGCCCGTCGAGGGAATTGTCCTTAGCAAATGGCGAACAGAAGAGCTGTGGGTGGGACTCAATAAGACAGCGGTGAAGGACTAGTTGAGCTTCACTACTTTTTTCAACATTTGGGGTTTATTACTTTTCCGACTTTTTCTTCTCCGGGGGTGGGCCACCGCCGTATGTAGCAGTTGAGCCATCGGCTAAGGTAGCTTCATACCTGTAGAGCTTTCTTATTTTCCGCTCGATCAATTCGCGTGTCCCATTGTCAATGGCTGTAAGATGCTCCTGCCAGCTCGTGCTGTGGGAACGTGTCCCTACAGATGCGACGATCGGATAGGGGCTCACGGCTGCAAGTTCTTGGCCGTTGGGCAAAACGACTCGCTGAACGCGGATTTTTTTGCCGGAGTTTATATCCGTGCAGATATGTACCTCAACATCGATGATCTCGATGAGCCTGACTCTACCCGCGGCAATGGCCTCTCTGGTGGCCTCGCTACGTTGACGGAACCGTTCTTTTACCTTTGCCAGACGTTCGGCCTTTTTCTGGCGGTATTCGTCCCATGAAGCCACTTCCTCCAGTGGACAGATGAAAGTCCAGTTGAATTCTTCGCCATTAGCGAGAGTAAACTTGTAAATGTACTTCTTTGTTACACCGGAGGAGGATATAAGGCTGGTGGAGGGCGATGAATAACTTTTGACAAACTTGTATTCCCCCCGATCGACGAGCCCCTTCATTTCCTCGAACTGTTGCCTGGCATTTTCGTCGGCAAAAGCAGGATCTTCCGCACCGGAACCTACTGACATACTCAATACACTGCCCGACGCCCTTACTAAACCGTCCGGCATTACCGTTTTGAACGATACGGTATCTACAATTACGGATTCATGTTTGTTAGCGAAGAAGCTGGCAATTTTTTTGTATGCCTTTTCGCCCCCCCAGGCGGTGGCGACTAAAAGCAAGGCGGCACAGCAAGCAAAAGCGATCTTTCTCTTTGGGGTTGAAAGCATGGTTTTGAATAGCGGCATTTTAGTCTCCCTTCGAGAGGCTTGAGATAGAAGCTCGGTTTTTAGGCGGGCTCGATGTGGGCCTGGGACAACGGTAGGGACAGGAGTATGAGCAAGAAGTTTTTCGATGTCTTGTTCATGTTTCATGGTTTGTTACTCCTGGGCTGCTATTGATAATGCGAGTCATCGAGAAAGGTTGCACTTTCTTTGGAGATGATTTTTTTGAGGCGAGCTAAGCCGCGGTAGATAAGTGACTTGACGGTGCCTATTCTTTTTTGGAGGACCTGAGCAACTTGTTCGATCTTAAGGGCTTCGAAGTAGCGGAGAACTAAGACCCTCTGGTAACTTTCGGGCAGTCGGCTAAGGGAACGATGCAAAAGGGCGTAGCGTTCCATTTGCTCGGACAGTTGCTCTGGCCCGCTAGGCTGAGGTGAGTTGAAGTGGAGACGATTCGGTGGGAGTTGAGCAAAGAGCACTTGGCTGATCTTTTGGCGTTTTTTGTGGGCTCGGTAGTGGGTTTTTATTTCATTGCTGGCTATGCGGTAGAGCCAGGCTTGGATTGGGGCACGGGAATGGAATTTGGGTAGAGCACGCAGGGCTTTGAAGAAGGTATTGGAAGTAAGCTCCTCGGCAATGGTTAGGTTCAAGATTCGCCGATAGATGTAATTGATTATCCGGTCATAGTTTGCCTCGTACAATCGGCCAAAAGCTGCGGGGTCAGTCTTCGCTTCTTCGACCAATTGGCGATCCGAAGGCTCCTGGGGGGCAATCGCCATTGCGGTCGGCAGAGAATTGGCCTTTACGGGTTGTGCTCTCACTAGCTCTTTCGCAATGCGGAGATCGGATGTGGGTATTCGATAGCGCTACGAACTCCTTTATTTTAACGCAACAGGCGGAAAAAGGTTGCACATATACGGAAAAATTCTCTTGTGAGGGCTGTTATTCTTCGGCGGCGAGGGATCAGGGGGAGTGGGGAGAACTGGTTGGGGGCGATTCGCGTATATAAAAGCAGGTTTTTTGCGTTTTTCTGTAAGATTTCCGGCGGTGGAGAGTCTAACATTGTGGTTATGACCCAGGGTTTCACCAACGTGTTGGATCAAATGCCCGAACAACAGGACAATGCAGACGCTCCGTTGACAGGTAAGGCTAAGGCGCTGGGCTTTGAAGAACTCGTGGCGGCACATGGGGGGCACGTCAACCGGTTGGTATATCGACTTCTGGGCTGGTCGGGCGAGGCAGAAGACGTTAGCCAAGAAGTTTTTTTGGCAGCTCTGAAGAATCTGAAGAAATTTCGCGGGCAAAGCAACGTTTCAACCTGGCTGACACGTATAGCGGTTAATAAGGTTCGCAGCCATCAGCGAAAACTCGGCTCGCGGATTAGAGCAATGAAGGCGGCGGCTAGGATGGGCAAACAGAGGGGGGAACTGGGACCAGAAGCTGCGTCGGTTGATAGGGAGGTGTTTGGGCGGGTTCGCGGAGCAGTGCAGAATTTGCCGAGCCGATATCGAGAGGTGGTAGTTATGCGATATCTAGAGCAGATGCCGAGCAGTGAGATTGTACAGGTATTGGGGATCTCGCGTTCGGCTATGGACGCTAGGCTACATCGGGCTCGCAAGAGACTCAAACAAGTGCTGAGCGATCTGGCTGGGGATTAGAGGAATAAGAATATGCGGCAAAACAGCGATCCATTGGAATCATTATTACAGCGAGCTGACGCTGAGGCTGGGGCAGGGCCAGAGCTGGGGGAAGATTTGGCGCAACGGGTGCGTCAGATGGCATGGCGAGCCAGGCGGGTTCGGCTAAGAGCAGCGGCGGTGGCGGCAAGCGTGGTGTTGGCTGGGGGATTGATCTGGATGTTTTCGGTCAACGAGCCAACGGGGGTTGGGCCCAGTGAGGCAGAGCAAGTGGCTGCGTTGCGGGCTGAGATTGAGCGTCTCGATGCTGAGGTCGCGTCGCTGGTGACGGCAGTTCGTGAGATGCGTGAGTTTGAAGCTGAGTATGCGCGATTGCAGGAATTGGGCCGAGAGTTGGCTGGGGCGGATATTAGCTACCAAATAGCCCGGGACGTGGATGAGGCTGTGTTTATTATGATCTACGACGCAGACCGCAGGCTCGAAGCGGGCCAGCGAGAATCGGCGGTGGGTGTTTATGAGCAAGTGATTCGTCTGTTTCCGAAAAACCGCTGGGCTGAGGTTGCCCGCGAAAAATTATCTAAAATCTAAGACTCATAAAGGAGGTTTATTATGTCTAAACGCTATCTACTGGTGGTTTTGTTGGCAATTATGGTGTGGGCCGGGTCTTTCTGTGGACTCTTGGTCCAGGAGGCGAAAGCAGGTGAGACTACGCCAATAGCCGCAGAGGAAGAAGAACATCGAGAGGTTAAGATACGCGTTCGCATCAGTTGGGATCCAAAAATCTTACCTTTTGACCGAGAAGGCATCGTAGGGCTTCTTGCGAATCGCCCGTCTCATGTCCTGGGGTTATCAGAGGATATTGAAAAAGTTTTGAAAAATGATGATACGTACTCCTCCTTTGAACATTTGCCTGTCTATAGCACGGACGTTTCAAATCGGGGCTTGATCCTGGGCACTTACGGGATGGAGTATCTTCCTTCAGTCGCCGACGAGGAGCAGGCTCGCAAAGCAATGGAGGCTGTTGTTAAGCAACTGCGGGAACTGCTTGAGCAAGAGTATAAGGCGTATGTAGGTATTAAGGGTAGGGAGCTGATGTCGATGGACAGGAGCCGCGACGATGCTGAGCGGAAACTCGATAGAACCCAGGTGGAGTTGGAGCAGTTCATACGGTTAGAAAAGCTGCATCCTGGGGCGAAATCTGATCTGCTGTGGAAGATGGAGAAGAGTCGCGGTCTTATCTTAGACTTTGAACGCCAGGACCTAAGGTTGGACATGGAACTCAAGGCCAAAGCGGTTCGGCTGGAAGCGGTCCAAGAGGAGATCGCTAAGGTCAGCGTGCAGGTCGTCGAAGCCGAACAGAATAATAAGGAGACAAAAAGTCAGTTGATAGAGAGAGGGGGGCAGTTGGCCAGTCGGCTCCGTATAGTCCAAAGAGACATTGAACAAAAAAACATAGAAATCCAGAAAGCCACCTCCGAGGTATACAAGGCAAAGTCACTGGAGATATTGAAAAGTCTGAAAATGTACGCTGCGAACCTGGAGAGCGAAATGTCCCGGCTGCAAGCATCGCCAGAGGCCCTTTATCGCCGAAGAAGAGCGGATTTTCCGTTGCAAGGAGCCTCGGCATTGTTGGCTAAGCTCAAGGTAGAGCAGAGTTCGCTGGTGATTGACCGGCTGGAGATGGAAGCCCGCTATCACGAAACGGAAAATAAACTGGCCCAAGCTCGCCATGAAATGCCGGAACTTTTGAATGAACTGCAACTATGGGAGGTAAAACAGCTAAGGGCAGAACGGATGAGGGCTGAGTTGTCCTTGGCCAGGAAGAGGTACGAGCGGGCTGTAATGCTAATGGACCAACCCCGTCGCGAATATGAAGCGGTTCAGAGGATGGGGCCTAGGATTGAGATTATCAAGGCTAAGAAGGAAAACAAGAATTAGACGCTGATTTCGCAGATTGCGCTGACTCAAAGAAAGAAATACAGAATACTCATCACGAAGGCACGAAGTAGAAAAGAAGGGGCAAAGGCATCCCAGTCCCGACAGGTCGGGAGGGTAAACTCCGGTCGCAGAGGGAGAATCATTGGTTATTAGTCATCAGTCATTCGTTATTGGTTATTTGAAGGAAAGAGACTCCCGGCGCGGCGGGACTAGGAAGGGGCAAGGGTGAGGAGATGATTGGCGGCGGCGAGGGCTTGGGAGAGGAACTCGGCGGGGTCGGTGGTGAGAGGGCTGTTGATCATGGTGGCTTCGAGAGCAAAATAGCCTTGGTAAGTTTGGAAAGGAAAAGCGCGAACCAAAGCACAGAAGTCGATTATACCTTGGCCGGGGATTAGATGGTCGTCGGATTCACCGAGGTTGTCGTGGAGGTGAGTGGTCAACAAACGATGGCCCCAACGACGCAGGATGTCAAAGGATTGGCTGGGGATGAGCTGGTCGTGGCCGGAATCGTAACATAAGCCGACGACCGAAGCGGGGAATTGGCTGAGCATCCAATCGAGCGGGGCTAGACTTTCTAAAGTGTTCTCGACAGCTAAGCGAACCTTGGCAGCGGAGGCAGCTTCTACCAATTCAGTAAAACTTCGTTGGCCCAGAGCACAAAGCTGCGGCGGAGAACCTCGACGATGGGCATGAATGACGACAATAGGGATTTGCAACTCGTGGGCGTCATTGATGGCAAGTTTGAGCCGATCGAGGGCGGTGGTTCTGATGGAATTGTCTGGGCTGGATAAATCGGCGGTTAGGGTAAAGGGGGGATGGAACGATTCGAGAACCAGGTTGTGGACGTCTCGGGCGGCGTGGATTAGCTTCTTGTAAAATTCGAGCATGGGAGTAGCGCCGCGGTCGCCAGCTCCCCAGCCGGAAATGGCTTTGAAGCCGGAGCTAACAAGCAACTCGATAGCTCGCTCGGGGTGCAAATCAGGATTGAAATAACTGCAGATGGCGGGTTCGAGGGGCATGAAAGTTGTGGCCTTTGATTATATTAAGGGCGGATAAGGTCCTGGGGGAGTTGGCCGGTAGTGGTGAGAGAGTCGAGGTAACGAATTTTGCCGGCGACGATGGTGGCGACGGCTTTGCCGGTGAGGGTTCGGCCGATAAAGGGGCAATTGCGAGCTAGGCTGTGAAATGCTTCGGGGCGGACGAGCCATTCCCGATGAGGGTCGATAAGGGTGATATCGGCAATGGAGCCGGGAGCGACGCGGGGTGGTTCAAGGCCCAGAACGGCGGCAGGGTTTGTAGTTAGTTTTTGGACCAATTGGGGCCAAGTGAGCAGGCCTGGCTCGATGAGTTCAGTGATGTAAACAGCTAGAGCGGTTTCTAAGCCAATCATGCCGGCAGGGGCAGCGGCGAAATCGCGGGCTTTGTCGGCAGCGGTGTGGGGTGCGTGGTCGCAAGCTAAGCAGTGGATGGAGCCTTCGGCCAGGGCAGATTTGAGAGCGGCGACATCATCGGCAGATCGCAAAGGAGGGCGGACCTTGTATACGGGGTCGAGCCCACGGCAAAGCTCGTCGGTGAGAGATAGGTGGTGGGGGGCAGCTTCGGCGGTGATGGTTAGATTCTCTGGGGCTGCTAAAGAGAGCATTCGCAAAGTGTCGGCAGATGAGACGTGGGCAAGGTGGTAGCGGCAGGGCGCGGGGGAGGAGTCGAGGAGTTCAAGGTCGCGAACGAAGGCTTGAGCTTCGGTTTGTCCGGATGAGCTGGATAAGCCTGTGACATCAGCGACGGGGCCAGCGTTGAGGTGGCCACGCCCTTTGACGGGGTCTTCGCAATGTTGAATTATAGCGAGGTTCAAAGCGGCGGCTTGGGCGATAGCCTGGGCCATTAGTTTGCGGTCGGAAAGGTAGTCGCCGTCATCACTGAAGGCTAGGGCGCCAGCTTGAGCTAGGGCAGACAAATCGGCGAGCTGTTGGCCCTTGCGGTCGATGCTGAGAGCTCCGACGATGTAAACTCGACAAAGGTCGGCCCGCTGAGCGTGCTCGGCAACAAAACGGACCATTTCGGCGGTGTCGATGCAGGGAGTAGTGTTGGGCATGGCAGCGACGGCAGTGAATCCGCCAGAGACGGCGGCGCGAGAGCCGGTGAGAATGGTCTCGGCTTGCTCGCGGCCAGGCTGGCGAAAATGGACGTGCAAATCAATTAGGCCGGGGGTGACGATTAAGCCGGCAGCATCGATAGTCAGGTCGGCTGTTCTGATTGCTTCTTGCCCAAGAGCAACTATTTGGCCATTCTCAATAAAAAGGTCAGCAGTTGTAGTCGCAGCAGTAACGGGGTCGATGACTTGGCCGTTTTTGATTAGTAGAGAGGTCAATATTTGGGCTCAGAAGGAATACGGAAAAACATTTAGCCATCCTCCTCCCGACCAGTCGGGACCGGGATCGGGACCTATGGCAGATGAACACAGATTACACTGATAATAGAAAAACGGAAAGAAAGTTTTTTTTGGCGCAGATTTCGCTGATTATAAGAAAGAAAACTGGATCCCCGCCTTCGCGGGGATGACAAAAAAAGTCAAACACAGATAGACTCCCGGTAACACATAAGGTCCTTCGGAAACCAGGACAACGAAGAACCCCCCCAGGATAAACCTGGGGGCTAAACGAAGAAATTCTGGTCCCGGTCCCGACTGGTCGGGAGGAGGAGGGCTAAATATTATTTATCCGGCCCGCGAAGAATTTGTTTATCCACGGCGAACATGTGAGCAATGAGAGCGGCGCGGATCCACATTCCGTTCTCAGCTTGGTCGAAATAGACAGCTCTCGGATCAGAATCAATGGCGGTTGGAATCTCCTTACGACGGGGCAAAGGATGCAGGATGTAACAGTGAGGTTTTAATAAAGTTTTGAGGTGCTGAGCCTGTAAACCGAAACGGGAGTAGTCGATGGAAGTCTTGGTTTCGGAGCCCTTGTCCCATTCGTCCTGGATGCGGGTCATGTATATGGCGTCGACGTCGGCCAGATGGGTGCTGATGTCCTGAGCTTCGACGAAGGGGGTTGAGTTTTCCCGAAGGTGGGCTTTGATGTCGTCGGCCATGGCTAGCTCGTCCGGTGCGGCCAAGATCAACTCGACGCCCTGGTAGTTGGTGAGCAGATAGGCGAGAGATCGTGCGGTTCGGCCTCGCTTTAGATCGCCGACGAGCATGATTTTTTTGTGGTCGAGACCGCCAGTCTGGGCAAAGCAGCGATGGAGAGTGTAAAGGTCGAGCAGGGCTTGGGTGGGGTGCTGATCGGCTCCGGAGCCGGCGTTGATGATGGGTTTGTGGCCGGGCCAAGAGAGCATTTGAAAGGCTATTCTTTCGCAGAAGCCGGCTTCGGGCTGGCGCATGATGACAAGGTCGTGATAGATGGAAAATATTCGCAGGGCGTCCTCACGGCTCTCGCCCTTTATTTCCGAAGATGTAGAGGGGTCGCGAACGTCTGCAACGCTCATGCCCAGAATGTGACAAGCAGCGGCGAAAGAGAGGAAAGTGCGGGTAGAGGGCTGAGTAAAGTAGAGCATAGCCCGGCGGTCGGGCAGAAGGCTTTGAAGGAAGGTTCGGCCAGCCTTGGTTTGACGGAGGGTGCGAACGGCGTCGGCTAATCGG
>SDBV01012005.1_pt1 | contig 11143 bp, 13 predicted proteins | sample 2277081 | NCBI WGS metagenome assembly SDBV01 (sample SAMN10402039, study PRJNA504765) | marine sediment metagenome | isolation source: marine sediment core GS10_PC15, 223 cmbsf | place: Arctic Ocean: Southern Knipovich Ridge | collected 2010
GTCGAGGATGATCCCGTAGCCGACGCCACGGATGTCCCTCACCACGTCGTCTATGGTGACGGTGGAGATCAGTTCGATGCGGAACATCGCGGGCGAACTGCCGCCGGAGATGATGTACGGTCTTGTGGCTACGCCGTCCTCCCATGTGCCAGGGGCTCTTTTCGCCGTGATGATGTCGCCTGCGGACGACGACTCGAACTCGAACGTGATATGCCCCTCGGGCGTGTAGGCTGGGAAACTCGTCCCGTCCGCCTGCTTCGCGGTAAAGACGATATCAAAACTGCTCCCAGAGAAGTCGTAGGGTATCCCCCGCACGGGCCAGTTCCCTGGTTCGCCCTCGGGCACAATCTCGAAGTAGGGGTCTATCAGTTGACTCAGATCGGGATACGCCGGAAACTGAAGTTGGCTTCCCGCGACGTAGATCAAGCCTCCGCCGTCCACGTAGCGGTAGAAATGCCCGCTGAATGCCTGAAACGAGAACAGCATCCGCACCGGCCCGGAGAGTTGCGTATCGGCCCTGCGGACAAAGCCCTTGCGGCGAGACACCCGGTTCGTCTTCTCGATGTCCACGTTCACCGCAGCGGACGCCCGGCCGGGCGGACGCACGGGGTTCGAGCGCGATTCCAAGGAACCCAGAGGGATGACCATGTGCTGCATCAGACTTCCCTCCGAATGCCGGTCGAGTCCACGATGATGTAAGCATTCTCGCCGTCAGGGTCTTCCACACCCGCGACCATTGCGATCTTCCCGGTCATCGCAGTGTCAAGCGCGCGGATGAAGCCCTTGCGCCGCTTCGCGGAACCCGGTTCCTCGATGTCAACGTTCGACATGGCGGACGCGAGGTTCGGGGGGAGTACGGTGTCACCCACGGAGGTCACGAGGCGGCCAAGAGGGAATTGAAGGTGTTGGATGGGCATGGGCTACCACCTCCAGCGCCCTGCCAACTGGTTGGCCCTGGTGGGAAAGGCAGACCCGGCATTGCGGGCGTGGACCTCTCCTGGAATGAAGCCGGTGTTGCCCGTCATGGCCTTCATGCGGATGGCGTCTCGGCGTAGACCCGTCATCAGGACGCCCGCCAGCTGCTGGTGCTTCTGCATCGCGGTTGCGCCGATGTCATAGGCCCCCGCGAACCACGAGGCCACCTCGACGAGGGCGAAATGGAACGAGATCGGGATGACCGGGTAGTCGTCGTCATACTGCATGGCCCCCGGCTTCAGGATGTAGTCGTAGTTCAGCGTCTGGTCGGCGCTGGGAATGGGCCAGAAGCGAATCTTGATCTGTCCGTAGGGCATCCCCGGCGACTCGGCGTTCGTGCGCCGGATGTAGCCGAACTGGCACCACGCGCGCGCGGGTCCGGTTGTGGCCCCAGGTGCGGTGATGAAAGAGTTCCACCGCTCCCGGTCCACCTTGCCGAGCGGCCTGAGATTGGACTCGTCCCGGAAGCTGAGGACGTTGGCGACCTGCGCGCTGAGCACGAGCACCCCGTCCGCCTCGGCCGTCGGCGACTGGCCGATGGGCAACACGATCTCGCTCGTCGCTTCAAGGAAGTACGCGTCCCCGCCGAGTTCCGAGCAGATGTACTGTTCGGCGGCATTCAGGAGTTGGCCCTTCAGGGTATCGTCCAGCTGCGAGTCGCCGCCGCGGTCAATCGCGTGGCCGAGCATTACCTTCAACTGCGCGAACGAGGTCGGTATCTGATCGGGCTCCGGCATCTGTCACACCTTTCGGGCGTTCTTGAGCACAGGGAGCATCGTCACCATCCATGTGCCCTTCACCGGGTAGGGGCTTTCGGGACCGCCCCATTTGTACTTGCCGTCGCGGGGATCCACCTTTGCCAGCGTGCCCACAACCGGGCCGTCGTCCTCGGGCAACTCAGGGAACGGGTCTTCATCCGCGTTGATGTACATGCGCGTCCCGGCCGCGTCGGTGAACTCCCAGCAGTACGTGGCCTCCGGCGTATCCGTCGAGACGATCTTGCCTTCCTCGTCGAGGACCGGCACGCTGCGCGTCAGCACGCTCGCGGGCACACGGTTCAGGAGTTTCGCGGTCAGGTTCATTATGCCACCCATGCGGCTATCTGTGCGCTCTGGGCCAGTATCTCACCGGCCGGGAGGGCGCGGTTGTAGATCAGGAGGTGGGCCATCTTGGAAAAGGCGTGTTTCGCTCCGGCGGCATTCCGCCCGATATAGATGGGCGTACCCACCGTACTAGCCATATCGCCAGTCGTATCGTTATCCTCTTCTGAGCCATCGACGTAGAGGCGGTAATTAGCATCCTCCCAACTAACTGCGACCACGTTAGTCACACCCTTCACCGAAAGGGTGGCGCTGGCCAGGTCGCAGACAACCGCAGACCCATTCCACAGGGGTGCCCTATACTTACCGTTGGTCTTTACGCTCAGTATAACTTGTGCTCCGCTTCCCCCATATGCTTCGAGGAGATAGGCTTCTGCCGTCAGATCACCACCGTCAACCTGCGGTGTGGCGGCAATCAATATGGTCCCCGCCGCTGCCTGGATGTGAGCCTCACCCGTATTGTCGATTTGCAGATCATCCGCCGCCCTCACCACGCCCCCGGTCGTGGTGGGGATGTAGGAGGAGGCGAAGGCACCGGCTTCGAACTTCGCGCCCCAAGCATAGAGGAACAAGCCCGTAGCGCCAGTGCCGTTCTCTGTGGGTAAGAGAAACACCCTGTGCAAATCAGCGCCGACAATTACGTTCACCGGGCAAGTCAGCGAGGCCCTATACAATCCTTCGGAAAGAGCCTCGACAGTTCCAGTCCCAACGTCTTCTGCCTTGACACTAAGTACACCGCCGGACCATTGGAAATCCGCTCTAGCGCGATCTACTCCACCAGTGACATCACGTAGCTGGAGTGTGAAGTCTGGAGATGTTCCTTCCTTCACGTATAGAGAGAAGGTGTACTGTAGGTTATTTGTCAACACGCCACCTGCGAAGTCCTGATAAACTGCTGCGCCCCCACCGTTGTCTGTGATTTTGTCCGCCGCCGTTTGTCCATCGGGCGCTACCGCCTGGTTCGTTGTCACCGTAGCATTTGAGGCCGCCCACGTTGTAGCGAAGTCTTCACTTTGCAAGCACAGGTTTGTCCTCGCGCCCTCGACGAGCACACCATCCGGCGTGATCCTCGCGGTGTTGGCGAGCGCCTGCTCGATGAAGCCGTCCTCTTCCCATCGCCTGCGAGTGCCGTCAGCGTCGACCGTTTCGGTGGCGAGGCCCGTCGCTTCGGCTGCGGAGAATTGGGGGGTTGTGCCGCGGCGGAACGGCATGTGGAGGAGAAGACCGTCGCGGACAACGGGCTTCCAGAATGGATCGCGCATCGGCCGATACACGCGCCCGGCCTTCGCCCTATCGTACTGTATCCTCACGGAGTTGTCGCCCTCTGGTTCGTCAGCCTCTTGAACATGAACTGCACCACGGGGTTCCCGGAATCCCCGTCACGCGCGAAGTAGATGTGCGGCATGTTCCAGACCGGGAGTTCGTAGTCGGTCAGCGGTTGGCAGACGTAGTATGACCTGCCCTTGTTTCCGCCGCTCAGGTTCTGGTTGTAGCCCACGCGGAGGAGTTGCTGGCACTGGAACATGATGTGCGTCGAGCCGCCGGGCACGATGAGTTCCTGGACGTTTGCGCCGTCCAGCGTCATGGGGCTGAACCGGCGCGGCTGTCCCGGGCTCCCGCGCACAGGCCCGCCATCTTCCGTGTCGAAGCGCGATGCGGCCTGAACGGGATTATGGTTGGCATCTCTCGGCAGGACACCCTTGTTATCGCGGTCGGCCATGTCGATCTCCTCCTCAGAGCTTGAAGCCCCACTTGCTGGCGACCTTCATCATGTACTTCCTATCTTGAACGGCCTCCGGGCCATCCTCTGCGCATATGCCATACCAGATTTCCGGGGGGATCGAGGCGAGATGTTTCCGCGTTCCGCCTTTGCTCATCCCGCGAGTGTGTTTGTAGTCCTCCCGCAGATCGCGCAGTCCTTCGCGTATCTGCGCCTCGCGCTCCTGTTTGCTGACCTGAACGCCGTCGATCTTTCCGCTGAAGTTGTACCCGACTTCCCTCCGACCCTTGGCATTGCGAACGATGATCCCCGCAGCGCCACTTGGCTTGCGTGTGATGATGCAGCGGGAGCCATCGGAAGCGACTCGCTCGGTGACACGAGTGCCATCGGCTTTGCGGGCGCGGATGCTGTATGCCATGCCGGTTCCCTTCCGGGGGAATCGGGAGGGGCTTCTTTCAGCCCCTCCCGTCCTAGGTGGCTATGGTAGAGTCGATCAGTTGACTATACCAAACACGTTTGACGCTTGCGTTATTTTGCCACCTGTCGCCGGCATGCGGCTCTCCAGCGTGATCTCCGCCTCGATCATCGCCCGCGTGGAGTTGCCCGCCCGCGCGAGTTCTATGGCGAGGATCGGCCGCAGAACGGCGATCCACCAGTAGTCCTCGTCGAGCGTCAGCACCTGCCGCAGGGGCATGTAGCGATGCAGGATGACCGCCTGCATGCCGAAGTCGCCCTCGTAGATGTCGATGTTCGACACCTGGCGACGACCCCTCGCGTCGAGGTTCCGGGTCACGTTGGCGGCGAACCCCGAAATCTCGCGCTTCTGGACATGGTTGCAGTACACTGTCTTGAACAGTGCACCCTTGTCCCATGCCCTGGCCGCGTGATCGTTGAAGAGGGTCTCCGTGAGGCGTGCGATGGGAGAGCCCGCTTCGGTGATCGTGCCTTCCTCTGTGCCGTCGAGGTAGTCCGCGGTCACGTCCGACGGGTCCGGCTCCAGAAACGCGAGCACACCTTCCATCATCCGGCCGACGGCAGGCGTCCCGCCGATGTTCCCCACCTGTGCCTGGGAGTTGAGCTCCGAGTGCACGACGGCGAACTCGACCTTGCGCGCGAGCTCCATGAGCCGCTTGCGAAGCTGGTAGACGTACTCGTCAGCGATCCCGGCGGTGTTGACCGCCCGCTGCGAGTCCGACACGTCCACCGTCTCCCGCAAGATGTGCGTCAGGTTCCCCAGCCGCTTGCGAATCGCGGGCGTGGTGAACGTTGCGTCGAACGACTCCGGGGTGACCGAAACGTCGGCCACGCCGTTTTCCGGATTCCCGAAACTCGCCAGCGCGTCGATGAGCCACTCGTGACGTATCCCGCGGGCGACCGTCTTGCGAAGCCCGGAGAAGAGCGGCGTCTCAGTCGGCGATATCACGGTAATCAGGTCCAACAGGTCTTCACGGTTCCCCGCGATCGTGGACCCCTGGCCCACGTCCCACGAGGAAAGCGTGACTTGACTGTCGATGATTCCCGCCATGTCCCTACCCTCTCAAGTCCTTGGGAGCCGGGACCGACCTCTTGATCAGCGCATCGATGAGACCGTTCGCCTCGACACTACGACCCTGGGAACGGTACGTCCCCACTGCCAGCAACAGTTCCTCGCGCGACGGACCCTGAGGCTGGACAGTGTGCGGTGCCTGACGGCTGCCACCCATTGCGGCCGCCCCTGATGGGAGGGACGCGAGGGTGGTCGGCGGCACCGCGGGAGGAGGAACCAACTCGCTGGGGTCCACGACGAGTCGCACAGCCTGCAGAAGAGAAAGGTCGGGCAAATCTGCCCGCTGGCGCTGGATGTTGGCCTTGTGCTTCTCAAGGTCCAACTGCGGGTAGTCTTTCCGCAGTTCACGCTCGTCCTCCGCCGCCTGAAGCTTCCGGCTGACCTGCGTCGCCTGTTCGAGTTGGGAAGTGATCACGCCCAGCTTCTTGCCGGTCTCTTCCCTCTCTACGCGGAATCGCTCGCGCATGAGCTTGTCCGCTTCAAGCCTGATCATGGCCTTCGTCTTCTCGTGCGGGGCCATCGCGTCGAAACCTTCAGGCAGCTGGGGTTCCGGGGGAGCCGTTGCCGGCTTCTCCAATGCCTCAATGCGAGCGGACATCTGCGTCGATGCCTCCTCGAATGCGGCAATGCGTGCCTGTTGGTCCTTGATCGCCTTGTCCTTGGCCGCAAGGATCTCTTCCGTCTTTGGCTGTGCAGGCTCGGGGGCCGCAGCGGGCTCCTGGGGTGCAGCGTTGGCGAGAGCCAACACCCTGTCGGCTTGCTGAGCCGGAGTCGGCCTGACTGGTTGCCTTTGGAGGTTGACCTGTGCGCTGACGACAGGTGACGAACCCGGCGTTGCTTTTACGTCTGGGACACCCACCTCCGTCTTCAGGGCATCCACAGCGCCTTGGATGGTGTCTGGGATGATGTCCTCCTTTCCTTATCTGTTCACCTTGCCGGCCCACTCGACCGGCGGACAGGGTTCGTAGCCCTCAGAGCACTCGCTCTTGAGCTTTGTGGGCATGTCCGGGCTGCCTCCACTGGAGACACCCGCGACCGCGGAACGCATCTTCGCGTCCCCCCGGTCCCCCGGACGGCCCTCCCGGCCGTTGTCAATATTGACAGCGGCCCCCGTTCCCGTCTTGCCATCGGCCATCACGTACCCCTTTCATTGAGGGCGCTTCTGTGGCACGCGCCGAGACAACGCATTGATCTCCTCACGGCACATCTTGATCTGCTGTTCCATCGCCGGTACGTCGCGTGCGGCCGCCAGAGGTTGTTCGGCCAGCCAGCCTAGAACGCGAACCTCCGCCGCCAAGTCTCCTCGCGTCCTGTCGTCTACGTTCATGCCGCACATCCTCAGCATCGCGAGTTGTCGCTTCTCCTCGAGCAATGCCTGCAGCGGCTCCCACTGCCGGGTTGACGAGATATCCTTGAGTGCAAGCGACATCCGCTTGCTGGCCTCCAACTCTTGGACATGCCGCTCAGTTGCCTGTATCTTCGCGGCCACCTCGTCGATGAACATCAGGCCCCCATCCCGGCGCGCACTCTCGGCTCATTCGAGGCTGCGTTCCCGCGTATGATCCCTTCCGGCGTCCCGGCGCGACTTGCTCCGGCCCGCGGCATCGGTCGTCTTGCAGGAGGCGGTGCGCCCCCGGCTGCACGGGGACGAGCAGGCTGGGCCGGTCCTGCCGCCCCCGGCGCTCCTTGGGGTGCCACAGGTCCCATGCCGGGCGGACCTTGGGGCAGCACCGTCTGTTCCATCTCCGTCTGCGCCGCGATGCGAGTGTTCTCCACGTGTGCGCGCATACGCCGCTTGGAATCCTCGTCCCATGCCGCGTAAGCTCGGGTCCGGATGAAGGTCATGTGCCCCTGCATGTGGATGAAGTATTTCTCCCCGTCTTGGGGCTTCAAGACGTGGCCGTGCGACATCAAAACATGCTCCTCGTACACGTTCCGCATGTACTTCGGGGCCGAAGTCCTCGGGAACATCTCCTCCGAGTCGCCGACTCCGAACTGCGCCTCGTAAGTCTTGCGAAGCATCATCTCCACGTTGAGCATGCCGGGGTCCATCTGAATGTATGGCGCCGCTGCATTGAGGAACCCGGTCCGCATCTGCGCGTCGATGCCTGCCAGTTCGATCTGCGGCAGCACCTCCACCTCGAAGTGGACCCGGCCCGCGATCTCGGCCGGTCCCGTCTTGCGGATGTCGGCGACAAGGCCGTCCTCACCGAGGATTTCGATCATGCGCTCCTCGGTAATCATCTGCTGGTTCATCGAGTGGAACATCTCCAGCATCGGAATCAGGAAGTGCTCGGCGACGTTCCGCGCCACTTCCGCGATCCGCTTGTTGGCTTCGCGCGTTCGCCCGACCGTGGCGGTCGCGGTCTCTTTGCCCTCGGCCACGCCCGAGAAGAGTTTCGGCATCGCGGTGGTTTCCTGGATGTCCGCCTTGATGACCGCCTCGGCCTTCCACGCCACGTCTGAGCGGTCAGGCACGTGCAACGGCTTGATCGAGCCCACCTCACGAGTACGGATTATGTCACCTGGATTGAGCACCAGCTGATTCGAGTGGATGTCGGCCCCATCGCCCGCCTCAAAGACCGGCTTCGTGGCCAGAGCACGTGCGGCCAGACCCATGTTCCGCGAATCGTCGAGTTCGGCGCAAAGGCGCACAATCGGTTCGATCACTCCGACCGATTGGAAGGCATGCGATCTCCGTATGTAGTGGGCGACGATGGCCGGGCGCCTGCCGTGCCACCACGGGTTCTTGGCGATTCTGAGGCAGGTCCATCCCTTGTTCTGCTCGCCCTGGGCCATCTTGCGGGCCATCGTGATTACATACTCGTCCTCGGGCTTCCAGTCCTTGTCATCCTCGCTCGCGTCGAAGCGGCCCCAGAACTCGTAGAGCTCGTAGATGCGCGCCGTTGTCCTCTGGCGGCCGGGGCCGAGCTCATACCCGAGTCCATCGGCCCCGTCTCGCATCTCGCGGAAGCTCGTCGTGTTGTAGGGCATAGTCGAACTGCCGGCGCTGAAGGCGGCACTGCCGCCCGACTTGTCGCCCTTGATAAGGGCATCCGTGTGCATGTAGATGCCCCGCTCGCCCATTTCGAGCAGTTCAGATTCGGGCACCTCATGGCGGAAAACGACGCCCGGCCCCTCCTGGTGGTCGTGGTAACGCAGGTCCGTGAAGAAATCGTAGACGTCCGTGTAGTCAACGGTCGGCCCGTCGAGATTGATGGTCTCTTCGGCCTGCTCGTAACGGACCTTTGTTCCGGTCCGAGTGCCCTTTTCGGTGGCTGGTTCCTCGATGAGCCTGTTGTACTTCACCTTGCGCCGACGGAACTTCCACCGGACTTTCCCAGGGCACCATCCGTAGATCGCCGTGCTGCGCATGAACCGCGCGATTTTGCTGTTGAAGCCGTCGGTTCGGAGTTCGGTCTCTATCAACTCCTTGATGACCTTCGCGTTCTTCTTGCCCGAACCATCAACGCCGACTACACGGAACCAGTTCGGTTTGCCGATCAGGATGGAGACCATGCGGGTGACGAAACTCTCGACCGCCTTGAAAGGCTCCGGGACGTGCACGCTGCTGGAACTCGGGAAGTACCGCGAGAAAGGATCACCGTTCCAGAGGTTGTAGAGGACCGCCATCTTATCATCGAGGAGTGTTCGTGCGCTCTCGGTGTCGCGGATGAAGGAACCCACCTGCTCGACTGCCCGCTTGACGAGCGCCGGGTTGTCCGCGAGGTTCTGCTCCGGGGTGTGCAACTTGGCGTCGTAGGCCTTCTGGGCCTCGTCGTCAATTGCACGACCCACAGGGTCCACGGCAGCGGCAGGCATTTCTCATCCCCAGGAGAACCCGATGTTACGGCTTCTACATAGCCAATCGTCTGGGGACCCCGATTTGTGAAGGTTTACGCGAAGATTTTGACAAGTTTTTCCAGCGTGGTGTACTCCATGACGTTGCGGAAATAGGTCCTCCACGGCGAAACGGAAACCATCTCGACGCCCTGCTTCCGGTAGAGGCGCTTCATCTCGCGGAAGTCCTCAACTTTCTCTGCCGGTTTGTGAAGCGAGCAGCCCGCCGCGCGGCCGTGACCGAAGAAATGGCTCTTTCCCTTCTTCGGCCAGTACAGGTCCATGCCCGCGAGAGCGATGCAGGAAGCGCCCATCCGATAGACCAGATGGCAGGCTTCGTACCCGGAGTTCCCGCCCCGGCAGATGTGAATCGGGCCTTTCAGTGTCGTCGGTCCCCCGGCGTTCGTCATTTTCTCGATCTCTATGTAAGGGCCGGGGTACAGAAGGCGGTGCCTCTCGTCCATCGCCAGGCGAAATATCACCTTCTCGCATTTCGAGGCGAGCATCCGCTCGTGCTCGTCCTTGATGACTGAGCGGTCCACAACGAACAGATAGGTCGGCGTGAACGTGCGGAGAATGCGGTTGACCCCGATGGTGACATGGGGCTTGAGGAGTTCCATGTTGAGACCGTCCAGGGAAGCAGAGTTGCCGAGCACGAAGATGAGTTTGCCGCGATGCTTGCGGTAGAGCGACTTCATCGGACGGACTTGGGCGGGCTTTGGGCGTCTCATAGTTCTCCCACCCATTTCTCGCATAGTTCCTGCGGCACGCGCTGCAGGAACCGGCGATGGTCTTTCCCTGTTGCCCTGATCGCCGCAATGGTCTTCAGGATCGCCTTGTCGCGCGCCCGCAGACTCCGCGAGAACTCTTCCGCTTGGCCGTGCCTGTTCGCCTGGGACAATCGCTTCAGGCCCTTGCCCCTGCCGACGTGGTAGAGGGTCAAGGGCACCATGACTCCCGTATCGTGCTTCAGGATGAAATCTTTCTCCCACAAGGCATCTTCGCCGAGCAAGAGGTCGGTCCGGTAGGGCACCTGCCGCGCCAGCTTCGTCCGAAACATGATCGTCGCGCACGAGAACTGTCTGCGCGGGGCGTAGTACGGCTTCTCTTCCCACACGTCAGGCATCTTTCCGCCTGAGAAGATCGTTATGGCGCTCCTCACGAATGGGACATCGTATTTCTGGATCGTCCGCAAGAGTAGCTGCACGCGCCAGCGGTTGGCGAGGTCATCCGAATCCAGCCAACAGCTGTACTCTCCGTGGGCCATCGCGATGAGCCGGTTGCGGGCGTTCCCAACCCCACGGTTCGTCTTGCGGCGGTGGACGGTGATCCCCCTGTGCTGATGAAGAGCTTTCGAGGTGCCATCCGTTGAGCCGTCATCGTAGACGATGATCTCGATGTTTCGGTAGGTCTGCGCCTGGGCCGACCTGATCGCGCGGAGGACATAGGGCGCGCGATTGAAGGTCGGAATCAGGATTGAGACGAGTGGGCCTTTCATCTGCTCAAGTACCGCTCTTTCGTGGACTCCAGCCCTTCGGCCAAGGGCACCATGTCCAACTTGTGGCCCACTACGGATTCCAGGAGCAGGGGAGACCCCTGTGTCTTTCGCACGTCTCCCGGCCGGGGCTTCCCCGTCAGGCTGTAATCCGTGCAGCCCAGATGCCCGAGCACCTCAAGAACGGTGTGCGTCTTGCCCGATGCGACGTTGACAACCGCAGGTGGCAAGTCGGCCCACAAGACTTCCTCCGTCAACGCGGCGGCGTCGTCTACGTATGTCCAGTCCCTCGATTGCTTGCCGTCGCCGTCAACCGTGACAAACTGCTCGGCCTCCATGGCTTCCATTACCGCGGGTACGAGCGCGAGTCCGTACTGTGCGCATCGCTGTCTGGGGCCGTAGACGTTGAAGTACCGGAGGCTCGTAGTCTGAAGCCCGTGGTGCTCGCGGTAGAAGTGGACGTAGCG
>SDBV01012006.1_pt1 | contig 11142 bp, 9 predicted proteins | sample 2277081 | NCBI WGS metagenome assembly SDBV01 (sample SAMN10402039, study PRJNA504765) | marine sediment metagenome | isolation source: marine sediment core GS10_PC15, 223 cmbsf | place: Arctic Ocean: Southern Knipovich Ridge | collected 2010
CAATATATAAAACATATCTGATGATTCTAACCGGTTTTTTGTTTATATTGGGATACTAATCACAGTACATGAGTGTCCTTCTAACATTGCACCATGTCAATACCCTTTGTAAGGATTGCAGCGATCCAAGGATCGGAGCGATCCCTGGATCGCAGCGATCCTTAATCGAAGCGATGCGCTATAGATGCTTGATTGTTGACCACGACGACACGGCTGTCGACAGTACGGCAGTGATGCACTACCCTGCCCACAGGGAAGCCATGCGAATTCTTCGCCCAGGGCGCAGGGTCGTCACGCTGCAGCAGTGGTTTCTAAAGAACTTCAATCCCGGGATCATGGGCTATCTCACAGAGGAGCTCGGATTTAATGATCAGGAGCTCGAGAGAGAGTATCAAATTTGGCGTAGTTTCACAGAGGCACGTATCCCCCGCTTCTATCCAGGGTTCATCGAGACTCTTATCGACTTCAGAGAGCGCGGAGGCAAGATTGCGGTTGTATCCCATTCGGAGGAAGAGATAATTAGGAGAGATTACGGAAGCCGAAACTTCAGTCCAGATCTTATCTTCGGGTGGACGACAGACCACAGCCGCAGGAAACCCGATCCCTGGCCGGTTTATCAGGTCTTAAAGATACTCGATGTGGAACCTGCAGATGCCGTTGTTATTGATGATCTGAAACCTGGAGTTACCATGGCAAAGCGAGCCGGTATCAGCATCGCCGCGGCCGGTTGGAGTCACCGCATACCGTTGATCGAGAGATATATGCGCAGGCACTGCATGGTGTATCTCGAGACAATAGATGAGCTTCGAGAGCTATTGTTTGATGCAAGTCAGGGGGGCACGATTTGAATGGACTATTGCTAATTTGTTCCATTAGGATTAATGTAATGTCCCTAATCGAAGCATAGTAGAGAGGGTGTTGGATTCAAGAATCTTCTTTGTGGTAAACCCAAAAGCCGCGAACGGAAAAACCGGAGCCATCTGGAGTCGTTTGCTGAAGCGGACCCAATCCAATACACAGTACAAGCTCACCCAAGACAGTGACCATGCATCAGAAATCACGGCAGAGGCGTTGAGCTCAGGGTACGATACCATTGTGGCTGTCGGCGGCGACGGAACGGTCAACTCGGTGCTCAACGGGTTCTATCGGGACGGTGCCAAGGTAAATCCGGATGCCCGTCTATCGTATCTTCCCACCGGTACGGGCAAAGATTTAGCCCGCACACTTAACTTGTCTCATCCCACGCCTGCCGAAGTACTGCAGTCCCTTCCCTCTTTTCGAGTTTCTGCGTTGGATCACGGAGTAGCCCGATTCAGGGGATACGACGGACAGCACAGGGTTCGATACTTCATGAATGAGGCCAGCGTGGGGTTCTCCGCTGACACGGTAGCCGTTGTTAACCGTTCTTCCAAAGCGCTGGGCGGTAAGGTCTCATTTTTTTTAGGCGTATTTCGGTCATTGGCTGGATTGAAAAACCACTCAATCCGGATAGAGGTAGACGGAGACCACTGGTACTCGGGCGAGGCGTTCCTTGTTACGATCGCCAACGGTCGATTTTTTGGCGGAAGTATGCAGATCGCCCCCCTGGCCCAAGCAAACGATAATCTCTTCGATATTGTGCTGATCACGGCCTTATCACGGCTGGAGGTTTTGAAGCACATCGGAAAAATATACAGCGGAGCACACTTATCCCTGCCCCAGGTCAAAACAACAAGGGGGCAATCTGTCCGAATCACCTCCGAAGAGCATGTCCCACTCGAGTTGGATGGCGAGCAACCGGGTACGCTCGATGCGGAGTTCACGATTATTGAAAACGGCATCAACTTTCTCGTGCCATAAACTGTGAATCTCATCCGGATATGCCGATGTCTCATGTCAACCAGAGAAGGTCAACGACAAAAACCCTTGTATACCATTCAGGCGCCCTTGGAGATTTCATAACAATCCTGCCTGCTTTGAGACTCTGGAAGGCGAACTATCCGTCAGAGGGAATAGCCCTGCTCGGCCGCAGGTCACTTAGACAACCGGCCGAGCTCAGCGGTCTCTTCGATGAGTATTGGAATGTGGAAAGCGCTTCCTTTCTGTCGCTCTTTTCACAAGCGATTTCCAAGGATATAGAGCCCCTCTTCTTCGGCCTCAAATCGGCAATCCTGTTTGCAAAGGCTGGCTCACCCCTGCCAGAAAACTTCCAGAAGCTCGGCATTCCACAGATCTACACCCAGGAGCCGTTTCCCACATCACGATTGCCAAAGTATCGCTATCATCTGGCCCTTTTCGATAATCTGCTCCGCAGTGTTCCGAAGCCCTATTTCGAAACACAACCCCTGCTCAAGCCATCGCAACACCCGCTGGATCGCAGCCTGGAGAGGGTTTGGGGTGCATGCGCAAAAAACCGCGTCACTATTCATCCGGGAAGCGGTAGTTCGATTAAGAATTGGCCCCTCGAGCGGTTTGTTCGTCTGGCCGAGACGCTCAGGGATGACGGCTGCAGTGTCTTGTGGATTGCAGGTCCGGCAGAGAGGGAGCTTGAAATTCCCACCTCCTTCGCCCAAGTCCTGAATGCAGAGGTTGCAGACCTGGTCTATCTTTTGAGTCGGTGTGATCTGTATATCGGCAATGACTCCGGCATCTCTCACTGTGCGGCGGCAACGAACGTTTCGTGTATCGTGCTCTTCGGGCCCTCCGATCCCATTGTGTGGCGTCCCTTCGGCACGGGAGTAAGGGTCATTTACGGGAACTCAGAATGCGGACCTTGTCATCATAGCCCCGCTTTCCAATACTCGCATAACAGATCCCGCAAGCTCATGTGCGACCGTAAATGCCTCACCGCCATTACGGTCGATGAGGTGTATCGGGCATGCACCGAAGCACTTTGAAATTACCTCTCGTGCCAACGTTAATAAAACAAACTGTACAAAGGGGATTCCCTCCGTTAAGATTGTCGCATCTTCACGAACCGAGGTGCCTCACCATGGATGCACATGAAGCACGACCCTCCTGGGATAATTATTTTTTAGAGATCGCCGAGTCCGTTTCAAAAAGAGCCACGTGTGACCGTGGGCGCAGCGGCTGCGTTATAGTCAAAGAAAAACAGATACTCGTCACAGGGTACGTCGGTTCTCCATCCGGTCTCCCCCACTGTGACGATGTCGGGCATCTTCTCAAGAGTTTGAGCCACGAGAATGGCTCGGTTACACAGCACTGCATGAGGACCGTTCATGCAGAGCAGAACGCCATCTGCCAGGCTGCAAAGGAGGGCATTTCGATAAAAGAAGCAACCCTTTACTGCCGAATGACGCCGTGTCGAACATGCGCGATGCTTCTTATAAACTGTGGTATCCGGAGAGTAGTCTGTGAGAAGAAATATCATGCCGGAACTGAATCGGAGGAGATGTTCAAAATAGCCGGCGTAATTCTTATCTACAAACACGATGAAGTCCTTCGGTACAAGAATCAGTAAAGCCCTCGATACGCCATGGACTCAAGAATAGCCGTCCACATCACCCACGAAGCCTGCCGGAAATACGGGGGAATTGGCTCTGTCATAACCGGGCTCTGTACAAACCGCGAATTCAATGAGTACTTTGACAGAAGTGTGCTCTACGGTCCACTTTTTCAGGTGGGCGCATACGGAGGAGCTTCCCGGCAAAACCAACAGGCGAGCGACCCGTCGGCCGAAAGGCCCAGCCTGTTTGCCGAGAGGCCCAGCGTGGCGGACGCCCCGCCTTCCGAGATACCCTTTGAGATTATCGACTGCGGTGACCTCCTGGATCCCCTCTGCGACAAATTTGGTATCGATGTCATTTACGGAAAAAGAATTCTAGTTGACGAGTCCAATCCCGTTTCCTCCCGTTCCGTGGACGTGGTGCTGGTCGATACGGAAGGTATGGCGGCTGATTTTGTCAAGGAGTTCAAAACCTCACTTCAGGATTCCTTTGCCTTCAGCTCCCTGGATTACTCAGAACACGAGCTTGACCAGTATCTTAAGATGGGCATCCCTTACCCTGAGATAATGAAATGCCTCTATCCCCAGGATGCGACATTTTACCATTTTGCCCACGAATTCATGGGTATCCCTGCGATTTTGGCCCTCCTGCTCTCTCAGAAGGATCGTCGTGACGACCGACTCATCTACTACGCCCATGAGATTCCTCCCTGCCGAACAGCCGTAGAAAGCGAGACCGGTCACGATATCTCCTTTTACAACAGGATGAGGTTGAATAGGCGTCGAAATCGATCGTTCGAATCCGTTTACGGTTCGCAATTCCACAGCTGCAGGGCCGAACTCGTAAAGTGTACCGTGTACTGCGATAGGGTAATCGCGGTGAGTGAGCTGGTATTGGAGGAGTATCTGTATTTCATTCCCCAGGTTGAGAAGCAGAAAATGAGAGTGGTCTACAACGGCATCCCGGTGAGTCACGCAAGCTTCAACAGAAAGATGCAGAGCAGAAAGCTCTTGCAGAGATACGTGAAAAATCTTATCGGGTATGTGCCGGATTATATTTTCACTCACGTTTCGAGATCGGTTGTCAGCAAAGGAATATGGCGGGATATCGCGCTTCTTCACGTATTGGATCGGTTGCTCCAGGGGCGACGGCAGACGGCGGTCTATATTCTTCTGTCTACATCAGCGGGAAGCGGCAGAGATGCCAAAGCGATTCTCGATATGGAGGACCGCTACGGGTGGCCAGTCACGCATCATGAGGGCTGGCCCGACCTCGTGGGCTATGAATCCGATATTTACCGGTCAATCGGCCTGCTTAATTCTCGCTCTAAAAACCTCAAAGGTCTCTATCTGAATCAATTCGGTTTCAGCAGAAGCGCATGTGGCGCGAGAATGCCTGAGCAGGCGGAGTTCATCGATCTGCGCATGGGTTCGGATGCGGAATTCGGCCTCTCGATTTACGAACCCTTTGGCATCTCCCAACTCGAAGTCATGCCCTTCGGAGGAATTGCCGTTCTCTCTACGTCCTGCGGTGCATTATCCGCCCTACAAGAGTATCTTGGAGAATGCGGGCAAAAGCTCTACGTCCCCTTCGACTTTATCGGGGGTGGGCAAGCAGCCTACGAAAAAGCGATCAACGGACAAACATCCCTCGAGCAGGCGCCCTCCGAATTTATTGATTCGGAATCGGGGGTCACTCCAAACCCGATGGAAATAGAATCGGCTGTTATCGAGAAAATGGGATATCAGCTCATGGAGATTCTTCCCAAGCACGATCGGGATCGTCGCCTGGCATTCGAAATAGCACAACAGCAGGCTGAACGTCTCGGCTGGAACAACGCTGTCCGTGTCTTGAATCTCAGAACACTATAAAACCGGGCAGAATACCTCTGCGATACACGAGAATATCTCACTCGGGCAGTTGTCGCTTCGGTTTTGATCCCCCCCCAGCCCCCTGTCCTTGAACTGTTTTATGATGTAACCCGGTGGTTCGGTCGATTTTGCTCGCTCAACAATATCCTCCGGGGGCACAAACGTCGTATCCGAGATTCTCCAGCCTTTCTTTTATATCGGTGGCAATGATAAACTCATCTTCGATGAGCATGATACTTGGTTTTTTCATTCCGGGTGAACCTTCAGACCCAGGCTCTATCAGATTGCGAAAGCTATCAAGAATTGTTAAGATTAAAGAGATAGCCAATTCTGAATCGACCGGACCTTTCCACGGATTTATGTCTTTACAGCGCACGGATTTGTTCAAGCTCTGGCTGCTGCTGCTGCTCCTGTTCCTTCTTCCACTGAACTGTACGATACAGGGAAAGTCCCTGAAATCAGAAGGAGCCAGAAGTATTTCAGGGCCTGCCGACACACAACCAGAGGTATCTGAGGCCCCGGCAACTCCCTCGGCTCGGGATGAGCCTCCTTCGCGGCGGGAGCCCCGGTCACCTCGATCGAGGTTGCACATCTTGCCTGAACAACAGCGAACTGTTACATCGCTATTGGCTCAGATGAGCGTTAGGCAGCGGATCGCCCAGAGGTTCATGACATGGATTCCCGATACCAAGCTGTCCCGCGGCATCGAAGCAGTGATCAGGCGCGGTAACCTTGGAGGCGTGTTGCTCAACTCCGCTAATATTGAGAGCCGAGAACAGATACGCCAACTCACAGATGCGATGCAGGATCTCGCCTTCAAGGCTGATCCACCCATAGGCCTGTTTATCGGCGTCGACCAGGAGGGAGGGCGGGTCAGCCGATTTGTTTTGAAGGGAATGACTCGTTTTCCTGCCCCCTTCTACCTGGGAGAGCATAACGATGCAGACTATATCAGATCCGTCGCCTATATCACCGGGACAGAAATTCGGGCGATGGGCTGCAATATGAATCTTGCTCCTGTATTGGATCTCTACGACCGCCCCGACCGATCTGTCATTGGGGACCGTTCGATGGGCAACGATCCTGAGATCGTAGGCAGATTGGGCGTCCACTACATCTCAGGCGCTAAAAGCGCCGGAATCATCTCTGTGATCAAACACTTTCCGGGCCAGGGCATCACAGCAGTCGATTCCCATAAATCACTTCCCCTGGTTTCAGCAGATAATCATACGCTCATCGAAAAGGGAATCGAGCCTTTCCGTGTCGCGATAGAGAACGGAGCCGAAGCGGTAATGACAGCCCATGTGCTGTACGAGAAGCTGGATCCGCAGTATCCCAGCACCCTCTCACGGCGAATCATAAAAGGCATTCTAAGAGACGAGCTGGGATTTGATGGTATTGTCCTTTCTGATGCGATTGAAATGGGAGCCCTTCGCAAAAACTATCACATCCGAGAAATCATAAGACTCTGCATCAAGGCAGGGATCGATCTCCTGCTGGTAAATGGCATTTACAATGTGAAGGATCTCATAGAGACGACCACGGAACTCGTAGAATCAGGGGAAATTACTGTTAATGAAATCGACAGAGGTGTAGAGCGAATCCTTAGGATCAAAGCCAAAAATGGCCTGCTGCACAGGTAGATGGCCTTGCAGACGTAGAATCAAATCCCACTTGTAAAATATTGGTATCTCGCCCTGTTTTGAACGATACTTAAAGCATCCTTTGATGCACAGCACCTTGTGATGCACAGCACCTTGTGATGCACAGCACCTTGTGATGCACAGCACCTTGTGATGCACAGCACCTTGTGATGCACAGCACCTTGTGATGCACAGCACTATGTAAAATGTAAAGAACAGCACAATTTCACCTGAACCGGAACACGACATCGATATGGGAGTAAAAATGTGAACAATCCCCCAACAATACTTGTTGTGGATGATGAGCCTCGCGTGACAGACAGCCTTGCATCACTTCTGAGCGATCAGGGATGGGACGTTCACACTGCGGGCAGCGGGAAGAAGGCCTTGGAGCGTGTCGAAAGTGTGACCTATGATTGCATCCTTTTAGACCTGGTTATGCCGGGAACCGATGGCCTAGAGATAATGGAAAAAATCAAAGAAAAACGCCCGGAAACGCCTGTTATCATTGTAACAGGACACGCATCGGTGGACTCTGCGGTTTCATGTTTGAAAAACGGAGCCCATGACTACTTAAAAAAGCCTGTCAATCACGACGAGCTGATAAAACGAATAGAGAATACCCTCGCCCTAAAGAGGCTCAAAGAGGAAAGGGATATTATAAACGGCAAGCTGCAGTTATCGGAAGAACGATATCAGTTCCTGGTTCAAAACTCCCCCGATATTATCTTCACCCTCGACAGCGACGGGAAATTCAGTTTTATCAATGAATCGGTAAGAAACGTGCTGGGATACAGCTCACAACAGCTCATTGGCAAACCCTACGCCAAAATCGTTCATCCCGAAGATCATGAGAAAGCCGACAGCCTCTTTTCTGACGGCCTAGGGAAGGATAGATCACTTAAAAGCTCAGAAATACGGCTCAAACCCAAATCCAGCAGGAGAGAAAGCCCATCACATAGCCGCAACGTCATTGTGGAAATGAGGATTCGTGGAATCTATGACCGCTTTCAGCCAAATGCGGAAGATCTCTTCCGGGGAACCTACGGCGTGGCGCAGGATATTACGGCAAGAAAGCAGGCCGAAGAAGAGCTCATGCTCCAGAAGGCTCATTTCCAACAGCTCTTTGAAAACTCACCAGAGGCAATCGCTATTCTTGATCACTCCGACCGAATCCTGAATGCAAATCGAGGTTTCGAAGAGCTATTCGGATATACGCTTGAGGAGTGCAAAAACCAATGCATTAAAGAGCTGATCGTGCCCAAAAAACTCATCAGCGAGGCAAGTCGATTATCTCAAATCGTGATGAGCAACGGCATCGCCCAGCACAATGAAACCGTACGGAAACGTAAGGATGGAAGTGAGGTCAATGTAGCCGTGCTAGGGTATCCCATCCACTTTCAGGATTCGCAGGTAGGTGTCTACGCAATCTACAGCGATATCACGGAACGAAAAAAATCGGAGAAGACCATTCAATCTACCCTCAAAAAGCTGAGAAAGGCTATGGGAGGGATCATCCATGTCATGGTGTCCACCGTCGAGGCTCGTGATCCCTATACGGCAGGCCATCAGCAGAGAGTTGCGGAATTAGCCCGCACGATTGCGCAAGAGATGGGCATGTCCAAAGAAGAGGTCGACGGCATTCGCATCGGCGGCTCCATCCACGACCTGGGGAAAATAAAAATACCGGCCGAGATACTGAGCAATCCCGGTCGAATCACAGATGCGGAGTTCAGCCTGATCAAAACTCACCCTGAGGTGGCCTATGGCATCCTGCGGGATATCGAATTCTCCCGACCGGTGGCGGAGATGGTCTATCAGCATCACGAAAAAATCAACGGATCCGGCTATCCGCGGGGTCTGGACTCCGACGAGATTCTACCCGAAGCAAAAATACTCACCATCGCCGACGTGGTCGAAGCCATAGCCTCCCACAGACCCTACCGCCCCGCCCTGGGTATGAAGATTGCCCTGGATGAAATCACAAGCAACAGGGGCGTTCTGTACGATGCAGAGGGGGTCGATGCCTGTTTGCGTGTCTTTGAGCAGAACAAGTACCGGCTTCCATAAGAGACACCTGCACCCCCTCCCCTCTCTTCCAACGAGACAATCAACGACTATTGCAATAAACCGGTGGACCCTGTAATAATGGATTGACTACCATGAACGCTACACGCCTGCTTTTCAGTGAACGAGATCTGCTGTTCCTCATAAAAACACTCATTCCCGACTGCAACGATCATGAAAAAATGATGCGGGTACTGAGAGACGACGAAGAGATTCTCGAGGGAATGCTCAACGACGAAAAGCTTTTCAAGCTCATGATCGAAAATCCTGACTCGATTATCAGAGTCTCTCCCCATATGCTTTTTACGGTGCTCCTCAACAGAGTCAAAAAGGACCTCAAATCCAAGTCATTCACTGTCGAACAAGAGGCCCGCGTTCAAATGGTCGTTTTCGACAGCGAGGAAGTATACGATCTTGTCAACGAGATCAAGATGAGGAATTACCTGGCGGACATGCTCGTGTCATTCGTAAAGATCAACAGCTTTACAATACCCATTCGCGTACGAAAGGGTGTGTGGCGTAAATTCCGTTTCAGCGACTTCGATATAAACAGTCTTATAAAGTACAGCCAGATGATCGAGGAGGATCAACGCTACCATCCCTACAAGCGCATTGCCGATATCTGTCTCTTTACCATAGGTATTTTTCCCGATTTCTTAAATATTGGTCGCACGAGCCCTGGGGAGCAGTTCAGGGGAATGCCTCAGAAGAGCAGAGACGACTTTGCCAACTATGGTCGATACTTCTACAAGGCCGCTTCGAAACACAAAGTAGCCCATTTTCAGGACATAGAGCGACTTCTCATGACCCTTTCTGAGAATTTCATGCTTGTGGCAAAACCGCTCAACTACATGGTTAAGCACTATCTGGGTACCCTCAAAGAGGAGCTATTCCTTCAGTAGAATCGAGTTTTTCGAACCGTTCCTATCTTTATGCTTTGAACGAAGGCTCCCGGTCACGCTGATCTTAGAGCCCTTCTCCAGGTCCTCAAATATCTTTCTGGCAAGCCAATCGCCATTTTTTTGATCCTTGGCAGAGGTTTTCTTCTCCTTCTCATTCCTCATTTCTTTCACGGTATTCTCCCGGTTCACACAGCAATGTTGCGTCAGTCTGAATATCGTACGCCAGAGCCATAAAATTCACCGTAAAATTAACTCTGAATACTCGCTAAAACTTTTAACGTTTTTTTAACGCTAAAATCTCATAATGCATTCGAGATCCACAGCGGAAAAGATAAACATACTATCGTGGAAAGGTGGACTAATTCCGAGAGTAACATCTGGTAGAAAATCCATTTTACATTTTACCGCTTCGACGGCAATACACTGGCAAAAATTGTTAATAATGGCAATGTCCTTGAACGTCTTGATTACATGGGATATCCTCCCAGATTCCCTACTCAAATAGACCCAAATGATCCTGCTGGGATCTACCGTATCTACTACTAGCAGAAGTGAGCTGTACTGGTCGGCTGATTATGAGCCACGGGACAGATTTGCCACATAACACTAACAAACCCTGCTCGAGGATCGGCGTCATTGCATTTTCAGAGGGCGGGTCATACTTAGACACCCCGAGAATCGTCCTATACTTCTGCTATCGCGTAACGCAGGAGGATTCCAAAATGGTAAACGTGGTTGTAAAATCAAGGTAGCTTCTCCGGGTGAACTGTCGCAAGCCTTAGAGAGGGTAAAGAAACTCATTGCGTACCAAAAAAGGACTGGTCTCGGTGGAGAAGGGTTCATTTTACGACCAGTAACTGGTGAGATTTACGGATTTTCATTCGTGAGTCGTTATGCCTCTATGGCAGAATTTGAGGAGCAACGCAATAAGAAGCATGCTGACTCTGGCTGGATGGAGGTCCTATTGGAAGGGATACGATCAGACTGGCATCTCGGGAGTACGCACACAAGTTACGAAGTAGTCGAATAATGCTGCCTATCGGCTGATTTTGACCGCTGGACAGATTGACTGCATAAGACTCACAAAACTCGCACGTGAAGGAGTCTATTTTCAATCTTCTCAGCAATGACCGAGGCATTGTTCTGAATTGTCTTGCCAACACCCGATGAGCGGCATACACTGTTTGCAACTAACAAGTATGCGCAATAGTTC
>SDBV01012007.1_pt1 | contig 11142 bp, 6 predicted proteins | sample 2277081 | NCBI WGS metagenome assembly SDBV01 (sample SAMN10402039, study PRJNA504765) | marine sediment metagenome | isolation source: marine sediment core GS10_PC15, 223 cmbsf | place: Arctic Ocean: Southern Knipovich Ridge | collected 2010
CAGTCGCTCGCGGAGCTGGACATTTTCGTCGCGAACCTGGGTGAGGTTTTCGGCCAGTTCCTGGCGGCGGTTGAGATTGCTCAGGGCCACGGCCACGGTGTCGGCCACGGCCAGGGTGAACTCCAGGTCGTCGGGGCTGGGTACTTTGTCTGAATTGGTGGAGTAGATGTGCAGCAGCCCCAGCACTTCGGGGCCGTGGCGGACCGGCGCGCAGATTACGCTGGTGGCGTGGATTTCGCCCTTGCTATCGCGGCTGGCCAGGGCGCTGTCGCCCATCACATTTCGCGCCAGGACCGCCTCGCCTTCGCGGATTACGGTGGTGGCCAAAAAATGCGAAATGCGGTGATAGCGCTGTTCGGCCGTACTCCGCGAGGCGATTATTTCCAGGTCGGTACCGCTGGTTTTGCCCTGATCGTTGCGAGGCAAAAGCAACAAGGCGCCCGTATCGGTCTCGGTGCCCTCGAACAGGCCCGCCAGGGCCAGATCGGACATGGTCACCAGGTCCGGGGCCTTGGCCAACTCGAAGGCCAGGCGGCAAAGCTTGGCGGCCGCCTGGCCGATGCTCGATACGCCGCTAATCTGCTCCTCGGCCTCGGCGGCTTCGAGAATCTTGGTCTGACCGCGGCGGTGCGTGATCGTGGTGGGCTGATAGGGCGATAGCAGGCCCGAATCCGAATTGACGGCGTCGAGTACCGATTCGGGATCGCTCTCGACCAACGGCGCGTCGGCCGCTCGCGGGGCCGTGGGCGGATCGTTGAAGGCCTCGGTGAGGTGATGCACGAAAACCAACTGTGAGCGGCCCACGCGGACGACGTCGCCCGGATGCAAGGTCCAGTCGCCATGTATCCGCTGGTCGCCCACAACCGTGCCGTTGCGGCTGTCCAGGTCGCGCAAAATCCACTGTTCCGCCGAGGTGAAGATTTCGGCGTGGCTGCGGCTGCAGCGGTCGTCTTTGATGACAATCTGGTTGGTGGCCGCGCGGCCTAGCGTTACCGCCTCGCCGGGCACGAGGCGGAAGACGTCGGTCCACTTCAGACCGTCACGGATTACCAAATAAGCCAGTTGCGACACAGTTTTCGCCACTCCAGTTAAGAAAATACCCACCCTTGGCTGCCACCCCCCGCTAAGGTGCTGGTTAGCTGGTGTTTTCCCAGCCCTATCAATCATTTTAGTCGATAACTAATTGACGTGCCTACACTCTAACTTACTCACACCAAGCCATGTTCGACAAGGAGTTTCTCGCCCAAGGTCTTGCTTTACTTGCGACTTTGGGAATATTACGATAAATTGGGGGGGCGAGAGAGATTTTCTTGCAGAATCGATCGTCAGGGGTTACCATTATAGGATGTTATGGTGCGGATATATATTGGGCCGGAGAATAGGCGCGACCACATGCCGGCCATAGTCGAAATACCCAAAGGAGTAGTGCTATGCCATTTTACGGCTCTTATGTCTCGCGAGCGATTCGCTCATTAGCCATATCCTCGCTTGTTTTGGCCTTGTTAGTTTCGTTTTCCCACACCGCCTGGGCACAACTTTTTAGGGGTTCGGCGGTCGGCGGGATAACGATCGACGCCAGTGGCGTATTGAATAACGCCAGCGTGGATCAGACCGGCGAGCTTAGGCGTCTGATGGCCGACGCCGCCAGGTCGGTGCCCGGCGATTTGAACCATCCAACCGAGTTGCGAAAGGTTTCGCTGCCACGTCTCGCCGAGGCGATCGAAGAGTGTCGCCAAAGCGGCAAACAGCTTCCCCACGAGATCCGCTACCTGGCCGGCTTGCAAGAGATCCGCTACGTGTTCGTCTATCCCGAAAAGAACGACATCGTCTTGGCCGGTGCGGGCGAGGGTTGGCGAATCGACGACAAAGGCGCCGTCGTGGGCGTCGAGTCCGGCCGACCGGTCTTGTTGCTCGACGATCTGCTGGTCGCTCTGCGGACCGCCCGCGAGGCGCAGCGCAGGGCCATCTCCTGTTCGATCGATCCCACGCCTCAAGGGCTTATGCGTCTGCGACAGCACATGAAGCAATTGCAGCGCGTCTACCGCAACCCCAACACGCTTGGCACTCCCCAGCAGGAATTCGCCCGCATCGAGCAGGTTTTGGGCCCGCAGAAGATTACGGTCACGGTCGTTCCCGCCACGAGCCACTTTGCCCGCGTTATGGTTGCGGCCGACTTCCGCATGAAGCGGCTGGCCATGAACTTCGAGCCTTCGCCCATAGCCGGCTTCCCCAGTTTCCTGCACATGATGCTGACCAAGAACACCAAGGTCAAAAACATGTTGCCGCGTTGGTGGCTGGAGCCGCAATACGAGACCGCCGCCCGCGATCCCTCGGGCTTGGCCTGGCAACTCGGCGCCACGTCGGTCAAGGCCATGACCGAGGCCGATTTCCTCAGCCGCACGGGCGAGAAGAAACATTCGGGTCGCGCCAACCCCCTGGCTCAGCAGTGGGCCGACAACATGACCGAGAAGTATGACGAGTTGGCCGCGGCCGACCCCATCTTCGCCGAGTTGCAGAACTGCATGAGCCTGGCCGTGGTCGGCGCGCTGGTCGCCAAGGAAGACCTCGCCGGTAAGGCCGGCGTCGACATGACGACGCTGATGGACCCCACGGAAACGCCGCTAGCCGAGTTCAACGCCCCCAAACAGGTCGACTCCAAGGTCAGCGCCATCAAGAAGGGCCCCAACTGGTTGATCAGCACCTCCGGCGGCGTGGACATCAACTCCTGGGCGGCGCTCGGCAAGGTCCAAGAGAGCGACAAGCTCGCGCCGTTGCGAAAGGCGTCGGCCTCGACCGACGACAACTGGTGGTGGAACTAGCACCCGCACAGTTGGAAATCTAACCATACCAGCAAGGGAGGTGACTTTTCCCAGCAAGCCATCTCCCTTTTGTTTTTCTTGTGGCACGGGCATCCTGCCCGTGAAGGAAGCACCACACGGCCAGGATGGCCGTGCCACCCTTTTTCAACGCACCGCTAGAATAGCCTAGCCGTCGGCCCGGTTATTTTTTTCGCGAAGTTCGCCTCGAGCGTTTGTGACGCCGGCGTCGGGGCGGCGTGGAACCGCTGGGGAACCAGCGGATGTAATCGGTGATCGCACACCAGGCTGCGAATACGCCTTCTGCCATGCAAATAATGATTTCGACCAGGGCGATCATTTTTGTTTTCCAAACCACCGCAAGCGGCTGGGCTAACAGGCAATTCGTGGTGCGTCACGGACGCACCCTACTGCTTTGCGGACGTGGCTTTGTCGATTGCCGCGGACAGACTGGCGCTGGTGTAACCGCCCAGCAGGACGACGGGATCGTTGGGCCGGTCGGCTGAAAAAATAGCGATGATGGGCACCTGTTCGCTGCCGAGGTTTTTTTGCATGGCCAAGAGTTCGGGGTCTCCGTCCGTCATGTCGGCCTGCATCGTGGCGATGTTGGGCCCCACCAGCTTTTCCCGCATGGCCCGGGTGTCCAGCACCGTGGCCTCCAGTGTTTTGCATGTCATGCACCAATCAGCGGTGAAGTCTACCAATACGGTTTGGCCCGCGGCCAGCCGTTTTGCCAGCCCCTTGTGTGTGTAGGGAATCCAGACGAGTTCCTCCAGGGTGGTTTTCTTTTCCGGCTCCACGCCGGCTTTGGCAAGGCGGCGGTCGACCAGCCTTTCCAAACGATAATCCATGACGTCGTATATGCCGCCGAAGTTGATGGGCTCGGGGGCGAACTCGTCGATGCCCGGGTAAGCGATGATGATGATAACGGCGACGAAGATGGCCGCTTGCAGCCAGCGGCGGATTTTCGTGTGGCCGTTGGCCGTATGCGGCATTCGTCCGATCCACCAGCAGGCGGCCCAGAGGCCGAACAGAAGTGCGACCGCCGGTATCACGTGTGCGGGGTGATGTAGCACGGTCAACAAATAGACAACCGTGGCCAAGAGCACGAAGCCCATGATGTGTTTGAAGGTTTCCATCCAGTCGCCCGGCTTGGGCAGGAAACGGATCAGCCTGGGGAAGGCGCCGATCAGCAGATACGGAAATGCCATGCCCAGACCGACTAAGAAGAAGACCATGTAGACTTCCAAGGGCGAGCGTGTAGTTGCCCAGGTCAGGGCCGGCGCCAAAAGCGGGGCACTACAGGGTGTGGCCAAAAACGTGGTCAGAATGCCCTTGGCAAAAGCCCCGCCGGCACCCTCGCGTTGGCTCCACGCGGTGGCCTTGCCGTGCATGGCGAATCCGGGGATGGGAATCTCCCAGACGTCGAAGAAGCTCAAGGCCATTACGAAAACGACGGCCGCCAGGGTGACGGTGAAGACACTGTTTTGGAACAACGCTCCCCAGCCCACGCCCACGCCCACGCTCTTGCCCACGCCCAACGCCAGCGTGGCCAGGACCATGAACACGCTCATCAGCCCTAGCGCGTACCAGAAGTTGAGCATGAACGCCCGCGAGCGGCTCTGGCCCGACTGTTCCACGAAGCTGAGCAGCTTCAGGCCGATGACCGGCAGCACGCAGGGCATGAGGTTGAGGATGAAGCCGCCGGCAAAGGCCATGGCCAGAATGGCGATGACCGACGTGTTGGCGATCTCTTCGTTGGCGGCGACTTTCAACTCGTCGGGATTGAAGACGCTTGCTTGCGGCGGACTTGCGGTGGCCGTTATTGGTGCTTTTTCCGAGAAACTGGCGGTGAAGGGGTAGCTCTTCGGCGGCAGGCAGGAATCTTTCGTGCAGGGTTGTGCCCTGAACGAACCTTTGATTTGCAGCGTGCCGGCGTCGACGCCGGCGGCAATTTCCAGCGGGGCTCGCCAGGTGATTTTGCCTTCGTGCGTCTCGACGACGATACCGCCGAAGGCCGCCACGGTTTCCCTGTGGGGCACCGCGGGGGTCGTAAACGAGCCGGTGAGCTTATAGGAATTCGACTCGGCGGGCATAATGGTAGTAGTTATCGGACCGCCGGGGCCTTGCGTGATCGAGTAGATGTGCCAACCGGCAGAGATGTCGGCGGTTACAAATAGCTGAGCGTCGCCAGCGGCATTTGCCTCAGTCGCTTTTTGGTCGGAGAGGGTAAAGCAGGCCGTGACCGAGAGGGCTTCGTTGTCGCCGCCAAGGGCCGGGTTGCCAAACAGCCCACCTTGCCCAAAGACCGGCAGCGTCTCCGCGTCCTGGGCCGAGATCGTGGGAGCCGCGAGCAAGCCAACCGCCAGGCAAACTGCCCAAGAGGCTATTATCCCTATTCGAGGTAGGTTTATTCGCCGTCTAGATACACGACTATTTGGCATGTCTTACTTCTCTTTTTTCTCAGTTCCATCTGGCATTTGCGGTATGAGCCCACACTCTATTCATCTGTCGGTCGGCGATCAATCCCAGATAGTCGGCCGTTTGTGTTGACGGCGACAAATGGTCTTCCCTGTCCGGGATCAATCCTATATTTTAACAAGATTCCAAGAATGGTGGAGAAATCGCTTGAAGCTAGTAGTTGCAATTATCCAGCCGACCAAGCTTAACGCCGTGCGCGAGGCGTTGGAGAAGATCGAGGTGCAGCGGATGACCGTGTGCGATGCGCAGGGTTTCGGGCCGCAACGCCAGTGGGCGTTTGGAATTCATCCTGGATCCCAACTGGGCGGGGGCGCCTTTAGCAGCGGAGAAAGGTTCGACCTGATCCGCGAGATCATCCTCGAGATAGTCGTTAATGATGACTTTCTAGAGCGTACGATCGAAACCATCTCGACAGTAGGCCGCACCGGGCCGGACGGCACGCTGGGCGACGGCAAGATCATGGTTATGCCGGTCGGCGACACAATCATGATAGACGATGCATCGCGGGGGCCGGGGGCGGTTTGAATGGGGGCGAGTGGATGTTTTGAGTATGTTTACAATCAATCGATGATTTTGCGAATTCCGCGAATAAAGTGTCGGAAGCTTGTTGAGCTTGAACAGTCAGCATCAAGTTGCAGATGTTTTCCGATGACTCTAGAACCACTGACTTGTTGGTATCGGTTCTTTGTTAGTTTTTCCAGTTCTCGCCTGGGATTTTGAATTCCGTCGGGGGTTCGGTATTTGGATTTTAACTGTAAGGCACTAAGTCCGTTGATTTGGAGACCGGTTTCCACAGCCTTCAAATCTCCAAAATACCAACTTTCCAGCTCTCGGCAGGCGATCCGCACAAGCGTTTGCGGCTTTCTCGCTCTCGTGCAAATATCTTGAAGGTTTCGTTTGATCTTTTCGCAGTTACCGCTGTCTTGGTCTCGCAAAACGATGAAGTGGGTATTGGGGGCTCTCCAAGCTTTCAGTTTAATGGGCAGTTGTTTTTCCAGATCCTGCTTGCCTTCAAAAGCGATGCAGCGGAAAAAGCATTCTTTGCTTTGTAAAAGTCGTGGCAGAAGTGATTCCAGCATAACCTTTGCGGACATTTCCTCCGTGAAGATAACGAGCGTTTTCATTGTGGGTCCGCTCCCCCGAAAAATCCTTGCTTCCAGAGGTAGCCCATCTTGTCGCCTTCTTCCATGAACGCGGCAATTTGCTCATCGTCTTTTGCTCGCTTGACTTGAGTTACTCCCTGTTCTTTGACTAGCCAGAACACGTTATCTAGCTCAACCGCGTTAAGAAAATCTGGTGAGTGGGTTGATACAAAGACCTGGCCTCCGCTTTTGGCGTAGGCGTCGAATTCTTCAGCCAATTCCAAGAGAAGCATGGGGTATAGTTGGTTCTCGGGTTCCTCTATACACAACAGCGGGTGTGGTGCCGGATCGTAGAGAAGTACCAGGTAGGCAAACATTTTTATGGTACCATCGGAAACAAAACGGGAGAGAAACGGATCCTTGAAGGATCCGTCTTGGAACCGCAACAAAACCCTTCCCTCTTCCGATGCTTTTGCTTCGACATTCGTAATACCCGGTACCCGTGCAACGAGCTTGTCGGTGATTTTGTTAAAAACATCTATGTGATGTTCATGAAGATACTGTGTCACCAAGGCGAGGTTCTCACCCTCGCTAGATAAGTGTTCCGCGTATCCGGCATCTGGGATACTTCTGGCGGAGCTAATGTGAAAGTCGGAAACATGCCAGTTTTCGATCATTTGCCCGAGAGCCATGACGGCGGGGTAACGTTTAAATTGAGCCAATCCCTTGATTGCAAGAATGCTTGGATTCGCCAAAGTCTGTTTTTCGCGAGAGAGTTTTGACTCATCATCGACGTCATCGAATTCATTGGTAACCGCCTCACCTTCGCCGTTAGAAAATGACAGGAACTTCCATGGCTGGCCATGGCTGCCCCGGCGATATCGAAGCTCTTCTCTTTCAACTATGGCTCTTCCGCGTCTTTCATTGATCGCAAGAGTGTACGTTGCCAACGGCGTTTTGGATGTGGTTTCCGTGCTCATGGGAAAACGAAATTTCAATTCGATCTCGATGGGGCCATCTTGATCTCGCGTTTTCACTTCCTTGAAACCGCCTCGTTTGCTTAAAGCAACCTGTACGTTATCTGTCAGAGAGTCCCGAAGAAATCCGAATACGTCGAACAGCGTGGATTTACCGGACCCATTTGCCCCGACAATCACGCACATTTGCGGGATATCCCGCATGGTGATGTCCTTGAAGGCTTTGAAATTATGCAGGCTAATGCTTTCGATTTTTGTATTCATGGCGTATTTGTTCTCTATTTTGCGTGAAATTGTCAAATTTCACAAGAAGTTGGCTCGACGCACCAAGGATTTTACAACTTTGATCGGTTATTTGCTAGACGGAAGCAGCTTGTCGAGCCAACCGTTGCTCGTTTCGGTTGGTTTAGTGTTGTTGGGCGCCGTTTCCTCCGGCATCTGCATAACAATCTCGACGTGCGCCGCGAGGGCTTTGGGGGTTAGCGTGGCGTCCATGTCGAGGCCGCGAAACCAATTCAGCGGCGGCGAAAGATAGCCGGCCGGGACGCTTACGCCCATCAATTGGTCTTCGCCTTGTCGCGGCGGGCCGGGTGGCGTAGAGTTGGTTTCCAGCGCGGTCGATGTCCAATAGCCCAAGCCGTGGGGTGTATTGACATATTCATATTTCCCACCCAGGGGGCAGATTATCTTGGCGCCCAGCAGGCGGTTGGCGGTTGCCTGGCATTGGGGGCCGGGGACGTGGAACTGCTGGGCCAACTGCTGCATCAGACGGATATTGCCCAGCGAGGTGTTGCGGGTGCGAAGGTAGCCCAAGGCGTTCAACGCGGGTGTTATTTGCGCGCGGGCAACGTCTTTTATTCGCAGGCGGATCTGCGCCGGACGTGGGGCCTCTTCGAAATGCAACTGCGCGCAGACGGCGGCCAGAACATCTTGCTGGAAAGAGAAGACTGTAAAGCGTTCGTCCTGGTGCCGCCATAGGCCGAATTCCGCGCCGGCAAACCCGTTGGCATCGGTCGGCGTAGAGATGAGTTGGTTGAGTATGCTGAGCAATCCCATCCGTCCGGTAGTGCCGAGGTAGCCGACAATCGTATTGAACAGCCCGCCGCGGGGGATGAATTGCCCGTCCTCGATGTTAAACGGCATGCCCACGTCTTGCACGCCGCCGAAGATCCGCTGGTCGGTTAGCTGCGCTTCGAGGAACATGATGTCGCCGGGGAGGGGAGCGATTTGGGTCTCGTCGGCCGGTCCCAGTCTCTGGGCGAGCTTGTCGTAGTGCGCGCGGGCGAAGGGGTTGGCCTCGACGTCTATTACGATGCGTTCCTGGTTGTCGGGCAGAACGTGGCGGCGGATGCCGACCATCATGGGGTCGAGGCGTCCCCATTTCTGGCGATAGAAACTCACGAAACGCTGGTAGGCGGCAGCCTCTTGGGCGGTGACTTTATCAAACGGCAGGTCGGGTATGGGCACGAAACTGCCCAGCCGGCCGAAGAGGCTGTCGTAGACGTTCTCGCCGTCGAGGATGGTCTTGTTTCCGCCGGGGCGGTCTTGGAAACCGACGGGCAGGAATTGCCCTCGGATAAGCTCTTCGATCGTATCCGCGGGCATGCGATCACCGGCGGCGGCCAGGGCGGCCAGTTGCGCGAGTTGGATGTCGGCGGCCGCTTGCAGTCGCCGGGCCATGCCGATCCAGTATCGCGGGCCCGCCATGTTGCGGAAGAATTCGTCGCTGAGGTAGACAAAAATGGTGTCTTCACGGGCCAACGGCATTACCTCGCGGGCGTGGCGGAAGCCCGGCGTATCGGCCAGGGCAGTGCCGCCGGGCGTTTGTGTCCCCTTTTTGTCGGTGTTGACGATTCCGGTGGCGATGAAACGCCGCATCAGGTTTTTGCTTGTGGTGGTGAGGATATAGCCCCTGTCGGCCAGGTAATACGAGCGAACGGTTCCCGCGGGATTCGAGAGATAGGTAACTTTTTTCCCGGCGATTTCCACCGTTTGCTTTGTTACGGATTTATCCTTCTTGAGAATTTCGTTGTGGTGGCTGGTGAAGTTGGAGTTGAGCATGAATTCGTTGCGGGCTTCGAAGAGTATTCCATAGGCGGCGCCTTCATTGATGAAAATGTCGCTGCCGATAATGGCCACGTCGGAGATGACCGCGGGGCCCAGCAGTCGTCCCAGGGCCGTTTGTTTGAGGACCAGTTGCCGCTCCATGCGCTGGGACGATTCGCGGTCGAGGCCGCGCAGGGCGACGAGGTTGCTCATGTCGCCGCCCCATTTTTTCAGCGTGTCTTGCATCCAGAGAAAGTTGCCGTAGTTGCCGAAACGCACATAAAGACATTCGGCCGGAACCCGCTTGGCAATCGATTCTATTTTATTTGTATCTTCGGGAGTGGCGGGATCGTTTATTGGAGGCCAATCCAGTGGAGCCCAGTCCAATGGAGCCCAGTCCAATGGAGCCCAGTCCAATGGAGCCCAGTCCATCGGTTTGGGTAAAGGGAGGTCGGCCGCCAAGCCCGTCGGTTCCAGGCCCAACATGCGGTCGCGCCCGGCGGCCAACAACACGGATTCAGTGCCCAGGAACAGACCCAGGTGTTCCTCGATTTGCGTCCGCCAGTCTTGGCTGTCGCCGGCGTCGGGCAGTTGCAGGCCCAGCCGCGCGGCCAGCATCGACTGGATATAGTTTTTCACCAGCGGCGGATAGTCGGGCTTGCTTTGGAATAACCCGCCCGGCTTGGCGTTGAGCTGTTGCCACCACTGCTTTAGTAGTCTCGCATGCACACGATCGAAAGCCGGTGATGGGCCGCGTGGCATGATTTGCAGACGCCGCGCGTCGCGGGTTTGCAGCGTGACGTGCAACGGTTCGTGGCCGCGAAAGAGGAAGTAAATCGTTGTTCTTGGCGTTTGATTCAAAAAACCTTGCAAAATGCCCGCCACCTGGCGACGGACCGGGCCGCCCTCGAGCAGCGGCGACTTGAGCAACAAGTTTTTGACGATGGTATTGTCTGGCGGGGTTTGCACGACCGGGTAGAGGATGCGATCTGTTTGTTCCCAGACCGAAATCCCCTTGGCGCCGAGCACCACGGGCAGAGCCTCCCTGGGGAAGCGGATGCTTATGCGGCCGACCCCGAACGGCTCACCGGCAATCGCCTCGACCTCGATGGGGCCTTGAGCCGGGCTGACGCCGCAAAATTGCAGCAGGATAAACATTGCCGGCCCAAGGGCAGTTCGTATATGTGATGAGGGCATGGTTCGTCTCCGTTGGTTTTGTATGTATTTGTTCCCCACGCCCCCTTCGCTTGCGCTTCGGGTTAGTATGGCTCGTCCAGCACCAGGATTCGCTCTTAAAATCTGCCTCCTCAGCAGAATTCGTGGGTGAATTGAGGACGCTTGGTTATTTTGATCAGGTTTTTTAAGGTAAAGGAGGACAAAAAGAATCCGGGGTGTTTTGGGAAACGCCGGGAAAACAAGCGTTTTTTGTCTTTTTTAGGTCTAGGTTGAGCGAAGCGAAGAAAATAGCGATTGCGGACACTGACGGCCAGCGTCGAAATTCGACTACCACATTTTCAACCTCCGATATGCCCGATAAACTTGGAAAGAACCGCTTTATGAAAAAACTCGTTCACCCCTAAATTTCCGGAGTAACACCCATTCTTTTTGTCCTCCTTTACGTATCCTCTCAACCGCTAGCAGGTCCATTTGCAGCTATTTTGGCCGCAGTTTCGATGGAGGTGGCGAGCGACGGCAACTCGAAGCGGCAACTGATCCGGTCGCGCAGGTATGCGTACGCAC
>SDBV01012008.1_pt1 | contig 11142 bp, 10 predicted proteins | sample 2277081 | NCBI WGS metagenome assembly SDBV01 (sample SAMN10402039, study PRJNA504765) | marine sediment metagenome | isolation source: marine sediment core GS10_PC15, 223 cmbsf | place: Arctic Ocean: Southern Knipovich Ridge | collected 2010
ACTGCCAATTGCCGACTGTGGACTGCTGATTGTCAGATGAAGCACGAAAATTATAGTTTTTTAATAAATTTATAAAGTTATGTCTTTAACTTTGCGTTCTTTGCGTCTTTGCGAGAGACATTTGATTTATAAACTTTGCGAGATATATTCTTTAAGTAATGAAAATAGGTTTTGATGCAAAACGGGCATTTTTTAATCGTAGCGGACTGGGAAATTATAGCAGGAATGTTATTCAGCTGTTAAGCCGGCATTATCCTCAGAACGATTATTTTTTATACACACCAACAAAAAAAGGTGCTATTAAGTTTCTTGAAGCGGGTAATATTCATATTTCAACCCCTAAACGAGCTTTAGATAAGCTATTTAAGTCATACTGGAGAAGTTTTCGTTTGACCGGGCAGCTTGAAGATGATAAAATTGAACTATACCATGGCTTAAGCAATGAGCTTCCTAAAAATATTCATAAAACAAGAATGAAATCGGTGGTAACTATTCACGATCTGATATTTATTCGTTATCCCCACCTTTACAAATCTATTGACAGGCAGATTTATTATAAAAAGTTTAAATATAGCAGTCAGATTGCCGACAGGGTTATTGCGATAAGTAAACAAACAAAAGCCGATCTGGTGAATTTCTTTAAAATAGATAAAGATAAAATTGATGTTGTTTATCCGGGCTGCCACCCCATTTATTATAATGAAGTCAGCGAATCTGTAAAGAAACAGATTAAAGAAAAATATAATTTACCTTCTCAGTATATCTTATATGTTGGCACAATTGAGGGGAGAAAGAGATTATTAAATATCATAAAGGCATTGAAAGGAATGAAGATAGATATTCCTCTTGTTGTTGTAGGAAAGCCAACTCAATACCTGAAAAAAGTAAATAAATATATATCAGAAAATCAGCTTGAAGACAGGATTTATTTTTATCATAATATTTTATTAGAGGATTTACAGGTTATCTATCAATTGTCAGAAGTCTTTGTTTATCCGTCAGTTTTTGAAGGATTTGGGATACCGATTTTAGAAGCATTAAGTTCTAAAACACCTGTAATTACTACTAAGGATGGTTGTTTCAGTGAAGCAGGAGGAAAATCTTCAATTTATATTGATACGGCAAATATTGATGAATTAGCAGAAGCCATTAAAAATGTGCTTACAAATTCTTTATTAAGAAAAAAAATGCTCGCTGACGGCTATGAATATGCACAAAATTTCAGAGAAGAAAAGATAGTAAAGAATTTGATGGATGTTTATTTAAAACTTTGATTGTTTATTCGTAATTTTACTTTTTTATCATTATTTATTTTGTTTTAAATTTTAAGTTAAAATATTACAATGATTTGAAAAAAAATCATTATATTTGTTTAATTTATGAATTTAAATGATATAAAAGATGCAATACAACACAACCGTGTAAAAATAACTGATCATGCAGATGAAGAATCTCAAAATGATAATATCTCGTTTGAGGAGATCTATTTTTCAGTTATACACGGTGAAATTATCAAGAATTATCCAAGTGATAAACCATATCCGAGTTGTTTAGTTTATGGTAAGACATTTAATGGTGATCCGATTCACAGCGTCTGGGCCTTTAACATTTCTAGTAACTGGGCTGTTTTGATTACAGTTTATCGTCCAGACCCAAATTTATGGATTAATTGGAAAGAAAGGAGAAAATAATAATGAAACCATTTGATAAATGCCCAATTTGTGGTAAAAATTTAGTAAACAAAAAAGTAGAAAAATTATTACGTGGCGGGAATAATACTGCAATTGTAAAAGTTGATGCAGAGGTTTGTCATCATTGTGGTGAACGCTTATATTCCCAGGAAACAGTACAAATGTTTGAAAAAATTAGAAGTAAATTGAAGCGGGATAAGGTATCAGGTTATCAACAAGTTGGTAATACTTATCAGGTAGTTTAGTAAGGCTATGTTTTAATTACTATATGCAAGAAGAAATCAAAAAAGCACTACAGGTATTAAAAGCAGGTGGAACAATTCTTTATCCAACAGATACTATCTGGGGAATCGGCTGTGATGCAACAAATTCTGAGGCGGTTAAAAAAGTATATGAAATAAAGAAGCGTAAGGATATAAAAAGTATATTGGTTTTGGTTGATTCGCCCAATAAAATTATTTACTATGTTCAAAGTATTCCAGGAATAGCATGGGATTTAATTGATGTGTCGGATAAACCTATTACAATTATATATCCTGATGCCAGAAACCTGGCAGGTAATTTAATTAATCAGGATGGAAGTATTGGAATTAGAGTAACAAAAGAAGAGTTTAGTAAAGAATTAATTCACCGGTTCAGAAAGCCGATTGTATCAACATCAGCAAATACGAGTGAAGCTCCATATCCAAGGAATTTTTTTGAAATAAATGAAGAAATTCTTTCAGCAGTTGATTATGTAGTGAACTGGCGACAAGAAGAAACAACAGAAGCAAAACCTTCAGGCATTATCAAATTAGGTGTTCGTGGGGAGGTAGAAATAATTCGTAAGTAAAAAATACAAAAAAATTTAAAATTAATTAAATAATATTTATCTTTGTTTTGATTTATTAAAATTAGAAAATGAATTTTTTAAGAAAACATACGCCTCGCTGGATTGTATTTTTTATAGATATATTTATTTGTTTGTGTTCTATTACATTAGCTTACTTACTGCGTTTTAATTTTTCTATACCTGAAAATTATTTAAACTCTTTATATTATGTTATTCCCTGTGTTTTATTTATTCGTTCGATAAGTTTCGTTATAGGTCGTACTTATGCAGGAATAGTAAGATATACAAGCACAAAAGATGCTGAAAGGATTTTTATTGTAATTTCAACAGGAAGTTGCTTTTTCATGATTTGTAATATAATTAGTAACTATTTCTTAAATTATCAGTTCATAATACCTTTTTCAATTGTAATTATTGATTTTTTAATTACAACTTTTGTAATGACAGGGTCAAGATTAGTTGTAAAAACTTTATATTTAGAATTTTACAACCCTACCAAGCATAAAACCAATGTTATTATTTATGGAACGGATGATTTTGGAATTATTACAAAGCGAACTTTAGACCGTGATGCAGGAACCAAGCATAAAGTAATTGCGTTTATTGATAATACAAATAGAGATGCAGGGAAAAAATTAGAAGGAGCAACAATTTACAACTCTGATAATTTAGATGCTATACTCAATAAACATAGTGTATCAAATTTAATTATTTCAAAGAAATATATCAGTCCTAATAGAAAAAGAGAAATTATTGAAACATGCTTACATCACAATGTTAAAGTTTTAACTGTACCTGCGGTTGAAAATTGGATTAATGGTGAGTTAAGCTTTAATCAGATAAAAAGCATAAAAATTGAGGATTTATTAGGACGCTCGCCTATTACACTTGATAAGAATCAAATCAGACAGCAAATACTTAATAAAACTGTTTTAGTTACAGGTGCAGCAGGGTCAATTGGCAGTGAAATTGTAAGACAAATAACAAAGTTTAATCCTAAAAAAATCATACTTTTTGACCAGGCAGAGTCACCTCTTTACGATTTGGAACTTGAGCTTAACGAACAATATAATTTTTATAATTTTGAGATTATTATTGGTGATATTACAAATTACGAAAAAATTAATAATGTATTTGAAACATTTAAACCTTCTTTGGTTTATCACGCTGCTGCATACAAGCATGTTCCTTTGATGGAGAATAATCCGGATGAAGCTATACGAACGAATGTCTTTGGAACTAAAATAATTGCTGACCTGGCAGTGAAAAATAATGTTACAAAGTTTGTAATGATTTCTACTGATAAAGCAGTAAATCCTACAAATGTAATGGGCGCCTCAAAACGTATAGCAGAGATTTATATTCAATCGCTCAATAATACTGTTAATGCTAATTTTATTACTACACGTTTTGGAAATGTTTTAGGTTCAAATGGCTCTGTTATTCCTCGTTTCAGAAAACAAATTGAAAAAGGAGGTCCGATTACCGTAACTCACCCCGAAGTAACAAGGTATTTTATGACAATCTCTGAATCCTGCCAGTTAGTGCTTGAAGCAAGTTCAATAGGTAAAGGTGGTGAAATATTTATTTTTGATATGGGAAAATCTATTAAAATAGTTGATTTAGCAAAAAATATGATAAAGCTTTCAGGTTTAGCAATTGGGAAAGATATTCATCTTAATTATACAGGTTTGCGTCCGGGAGAGAAACTTTATGAAGAGCTCTTAAATATTAAAGAAAACAGCTTACCTACACATCATTCTCAAATTATGATTGCTAAAGTTAGAGAATACGATATTAAAGCTGTTTCAGATAAAATTAATGAATTTATTGAGCTTCTAAAAGTTAATGACAATTACGGAATTGTTAAGTTAATGAAAGAAATAGTACCGGAATTTAAAAGTAAAAATTCTGTCTATGAAGAACTTGATATGGAAAATTAGTTGATTGGTTGATTAGAGTTTGTTCTATTATACGAATTAACACTGTCAGGTTCTACGAACACTGACAGGTTTAATTCCTAAATCCTGATTCCTATAACAAGTATATCATCCACCTGTTCAAGATCGCCTTGCCAGTCTTCAATTGTTTGAGCAAGAATGGATTTTTGCTCTTCCATTGATTTATTTTGGATATCTAAGAGTAATTGCTTAAATTGCTTGTATTTGAATTTTTTTCCTTTATCACCACCGAATTGGTCAGGATAGCCATCTGAAAATATGTAAATAGTATCACCTTTTTGAAGCTGTAATTTATGATTGGTAAATTGTTTTTCTTCACCGATATATATGCCAATAGGCATCCTGTCGGCTTTTACCTCAATGAGTGAATGAGTCAATGAGTGAATGTTTGAATGCTCCTTATATTCTATCATTCTATCATTCAAAATTCTATCATTATTATTAGTTCTATCATTCAAAATTAGGTACAGCGGATTATTAGCACCTGCATATTGTAATTCATTTGTTTCCATATTTAAAATGCAAAGTGCTATATCCATCCCATCTTTTGCTTCGGCTTTTTTGCCTGTTTGGTGCAATGAACTTATTACTTGTTCACGTAATTGGTTTAATATTTCGTTTGCCAGCAAGTGGGTTCCTTTTTCCCCCTCCCTTTGGGAGGGGGTCAGGGGGTGGGCTTTACTTACAATTTCGTTTAAAAAGGCAATGCCAAGCATACTCATAAAAGCACCAGGAACACCGTGTCCTGTACAATCTGATGCTGTTATAAAAACTTTGTTTTCTTTTTTTGACATCCAGTAAAAGTCGCCGCTTACAATGTCTCTTGGTTTATATAAAATAAAAGAATCGGGGAAAATATTATTTATTTCATGAATGCTGGGTAATATCGCTTCCTGTATATTTTTTGCATAATTTATACTATCAGTAATATCTTTATTTTTTTGTTCAACAATTTCTTTTTGCTTTAATAATTCGTGGGTTCTTTCTCTTACTTTTTTTGCAAGAACAATCTTTTCCTTTTTTAAATTTGCTTCACGCACGTTAATGTAAATATAAATTATCAGTGCAGATAAAATTACAATTATTGTTATAAACCACCAGGTTTTCCAGAAAGGCGGTGTAATTGTAAAACTAAAAGTTGTGGGTATTTCATTCCAGATACCATCATTGTTACATGCTTTAACTTTAAAAATATAATCACCATAAGGAATGCTTGAATAAATAGCTTCTTTCTCACTACGGACAGGTAGCCAATCATCATCCAGACCTTCAAGCATATATTGGTATCTCACTTTTTCAGGAATAGTTAAGCTTACAGCAATAAATGAGAATGTTAAGTGATTTTTATTATACGGCAATACAAGATTTGCTGGTAAATGAGTAACAGAATCCAGTCCATCTGAATATAGCTCCCAGTCAATATCTTTAAACGACAGCTTAATGTTTGTAATTTGAGTAATTGGTCTTATTGTATTGATTTTATCGTATTCGGGACAATAGATTGTAAGTCCTTTTATTGTGCCAAACCATAATCTCCCTTTTTTGTCTTTATAACAAGCATTAAGGTTACATTCCTGTCCTATGAATCCTTCTAAATTTCCATAATGTCTTATATTAATTTTTTTTCCGTTAGCTGAAGGAAAATTTTTTGTATCAAGTTTATCCAGACCTTTATCAGTTCCTATAAATAAGTTATCTTCATTATCTAAAATCAGTAAATAAACATTATTAGAAGCAAGTCCTTTGTTTTTGTCAATTATTTCAAAAAAAGAAGAATCATATCTGAAAACACCTTGTTTAGTGCCAAACCAGTAATTACCGCGTTTATCCTGAACTATTGATATTACCTTTTCATCAATAAAACCCTGTTCTTTTCCAAAATGCTTAATTATGCTGCCATCAAATACATAAGCTCCGTTATCTGTTGCAAACCAATGATTATTATCGTTATCTTCAAAGATTTTCCATATATTTTTGCCCTCTAAAATTTTATAGGCTTCATTAAAGTTGTAAAAAGTTGTATCAACTACCCGTGTAACACCATTTTTAGTGCCGAGCCAGATAATTCCTTTACTATCTTCAAATATAGTGTTAACAATTTCACTTGTCAGGTTTGGTACAATTTTACAATGTTTATCTTTTGAAACAATTACTCCATCATTAGTTGTGAAGTTATAGAATATACTGTCTTTTACATTATATTTACTAACACCGTTCCAGGTGCCGAACCAGATATTATTGTTTTTATCTTCAATAATTGAAAAGACTTTGTTTCCAATTATTGTATTTTCAGTATTTTCGTGTTGATAATTTTTGAATTTAGCTGAACCATCATCATTAATTTTAAGATTTGATACTCCCTTTGAAAAGCTACCTATCCAGAATTCACCTGATGTGGTTTCACAGATTGAAAAAACAATATTATTATGCAAATCATCTTCTTCACTATAATTATAGAAAACATTATGTGGAAACTTAATTAATCCTTTTCCATCAGTGCCAATCCAGAAATTGCCTTCAATATCTTTTAATAAAGCCCTGAATCGTGTATTTTTAAATTTTATGTTTTTTTTTATCTGTAAATTGTCATTTGTAAAAGAACAGTTTGACAGCACACCCTGAAAATTACAAAGCCACAATTCACCTCTCTTTGATATTAATGAAGCAGTATATATCTTTTCTGAATTAGTTTTATATATTATATTGTCTTTATAAATATTTAAACCATTGTCTGTTCCAATCCATATATTTCCTGTGGTATCCTGTATAATTGTTCGTATATTGTTATGATATAAATTTTCTTCAGTTGTAAAAATTTCAAAAATTTTTTGGTTGTATTTTATTAATCCATTACCAAGAGTTCCGAACCATATATTGCCGCTCTTATCTGAAAAAATGGTAAAAACACAAGCATTTTTTAATGTTTCGTTACCTTCAAGTATTTTGAAATGGTTATCCATAAAATAAGCCACTCCCTTGTCAGTTCCAACCCATATAGTTTTTGATGAGTCTTCAATAATTTTCCATACACGATTATCCGGAAGTCCGTCATCTTCAGTGTAGTTTATAAAATCACTACCATTGTAAATGCTAATTCCTTTGCTTGTGCCAATCCATATATTGCCTTTTGAATCTTCTGTAATAGTATTAACATAATTTCCTATCAAGCCATCATCTTTGGTAATTGGTTTGAATTCTTTACCATTATAAATATTTATTCCACCGCCGTTTGTTCCGAGCCATAAATTCCCCTTTTTGTCCTGATATAATGAAATAACCTGCGATTGCGATAAGCCGTCTTCAACATTATAAATTTTATGGTAATAAGTCTGGCTATAAATCTGACTACATAGTAGATAAAAAAGAAAGGTAAAAAATAGTATGATTCTGTGAATATTTTTCATTTATACGGTTCGTAATTTTCTACTGTTTCTATTCTTTTTTTAACAGTTAGCCGGTTACCTGTATTCATCCCTTTAAATTCTTTGGTTGTGCCTCGTTTATTTTATTCATTCGTTATATATGTTTTAATCTCTTTAAGTACCCATATCAATTCTGGTTCTTCACTTTCGATAATGATATTTTTTTCATGTTTATGATGTCATGATATTTGTTTAAGTTCATCTTTAAATTCTTTCCATACTTCATATTCACCACTCCATATTAAGTAATCATTATTGTGTTCCTTAAAATCTCCATTAATGAACTTATTATAGAAATCTTCAGTTAAAAGGGCATATTTTTTTTCATAATATCTAAAATCGTTTTCAATATTGCGAATACCTTTTTTTAGCTCGTTTTTTTTATATTCAACCATACCATTAATAAGATCATCATAATTCTCGTTATAAAGTCTCAATAGCTTGTTGAATTTGCCTTCAATAGTACTATTTAAATTAATATTTATCATTTTTTGTTTATTATGTAAATTTATATCAACAAAAATAAGAACTACATTTTAAATATCCAAGTCATCAAATGGACTTTTTATGGTTAATTTGACATCACGCAACGCTGTTAGTTTCTATGCCGCTCATAATATTTGCGGGATAAAAGTATAAAAAATTTTACAATTTCACATTCATATATGGGGAAAAAGACTTTTAATAATAAAAAACCCCCCGACAAGCCTGTCGGGGGGCAACCTTTAAAACAAAAAATTATAAAAACAAAAACTGCACAAATTTACAACCTGTTTATTTAACATGCAAATTTTTTTAATTTTTTTTTTATAATACCTTATTGTGCTGTTATTTGCAGTTTTAGCAGCCCATTGGTAGTTTAAATTCAAATATTATTAATTGATTCCACTTACTATCTATTTTTCCAGTAATTCTCAGTCTCATAGTACTAATTGTAACATAGCAAGGAGAATCATTAGGTGATTGGCATTCTTTTCTTTTGATAATGTCTTTGGTTACTTGCTTTAATTCATCTAATGTTACTTTTGGAAATCTCTTCCAATCTTCCTTGTTATACATTAATGTTTGAAATTTAACTTTGTTGATTTTGTTTATCTTTTGCCACTCTGACGTATAATGTTTCCAGTCCAGTAAGTCATAATGCCCCCCATTTCCACCTGAAATGGCCATGCTTGTTTCATATTGCTGTTCTATTTCAAATTCTTCATATTTCTCAGTCAACGGAGTCAAGAACACATATCGGTTCTCTATTGTTTCAGCCAAGTCCATTTTTATGAGAATTGTGTCTTTGGATAAGTCAAAGAATTTATAATTCCTGGTACGTTCATCTTCTTTGATATTCAAGATTTCTATTGTATTAAAGTATTTATTGTCTGGTTTTATTTCATGTTTGATGAACAATTCTGAATATTCAATTTTCCCATATTCTTCTGCAACGTTTAATGGTGTCAACCCGTCAGGTCCAACATGATTAATATCTTGTCCACTGTTAAGTAATATGTTCAATATTTGCGGGTCTTTATCAAATATTGCTGTTCTAATAGGAGAGGAAAGCCAATTACTTGTAGTGTATATATTAATATCAGCTCCATGTTGAAGTAATACTTTAATACATTCAATATTGTCATAAATTACTGCCCACATTAATGAAGAGAATCCTTTATTGTCTTGGACATTGACTTTTGCTCCCTTGCTTATTAGTTCTCTAATCTTGTCAGGATAGCATGTTCTCAATTTGGCTTCAAACATTAAAGGAGTCAACCCATCTTTGTCTGGTTTATTAATAGCAAGCATAATTGAATCTACTGTTATAATAATATCCCATTCTCTCTGTGCTTCTTTTTGGCCAATTGTTCTCGGAGCAGTCTTTGTCCATAGATTTTGGTCTGTTTTATTTCCAGAATTGTCAGGTTGATTACAAGATAGTAGAGGAATGGTTAGCAGTATTATAAGGTTATATTTTATCATAATGTTTAATGGGATGCTAAAATTGCAAATAACTTTGAAATAGTAGGAACAAATTTAGTAATTCATTCCCTTTATATCCATAAAAATATGTGTATAAAAGGAAGTTCTTGTTCCACTTTATATTTCTTTATTTTTTCAAAAACAGTAAAAATTTTTTAAACCAATTTTTTTCTTACAATTCAGCTATTCTTTTAAGTTTTTTGTAAATTTCTAATATCATTCTCAATTTCTTTAATTTCTGCTTCAATGTTTTTTATTTCAATAAGGTCTTCCCATGCAGGATGTTCAGGGATTTTGCCATCTCTGATTTTATTTTCCAGTTCTTCCACAGTAGAAGCACCATACCTTGATAAAATTTCAAATTTTTCTATCTGATATTTTCTCTTTTTTTCTTTTATGGCAAGAGTAGAACCATATCTGATAAATTCCTCATGTGAAACAGAGTATCTTTTTGAAAGTTTTTCTATTGTATCTTTCTTAATCATAATAAAGGAACCGTTTAATTTATGGCTCAAAAAGTTTTGCCAAAGGCATCCCTATGGGAAAATCGTTGATTGTTCGCAACTTCTCTAATTTTGTTAATATCGTATGATTTTTTTTGTTGAGGTTTTTAGACAGTCTGACGAACCGCCGTATTCGAGATCCGAACGTACGGTGGTGTGAGAGATGCACTGGCGGTCGTCTAACCGTCAGCCGCCCTTACTTGATTACCAAGCGTATTTCTTTATCACTAATTGTGTTTTTCAAATAATTAACCACTTCTTTGCTGCTTGAACCGTTGAAAAAACTTTCAATCTATAATTTTCTTTTTCAACGTTATTGTCAAGTATTATTGCATAAGCTGTATTTAACGGGTCAGAATGAATTACAGAATGTCTAATTGTTTTATATTTTGGTAAAATATCTTCTAATTTAGTTACTAATTCAGGGAGTTGTTTTTCTGTAAATTGAACGTCGGATTTTCTTGCATCTTCTATAATTAGTAATTTACGGGGCAATGTATCATCATTTCCAAGTTTTTTTACATATTTAAACATATCGTTAATTTCAATTTTTCCGCTACACTCCACATATAAAATTTGTTCTGAGTTATTAAAATTAAATTCTATCATTTTTCCTGAGTTTTTTGTTATTTATTTTTTAACAAAGATAACCACCATTAAACGAGCATTTACCTTTAACAGGTTGAACTTATCTAAATTTTGTTCATTAAAAAATCATCAAAAAATTGGAAATTAGAAATTCGGCTGTATATACTAAACCATCTT
>SDBV01012009.1_pt1 | contig 11141 bp, 8 predicted proteins | sample 2277081 | NCBI WGS metagenome assembly SDBV01 (sample SAMN10402039, study PRJNA504765) | marine sediment metagenome | isolation source: marine sediment core GS10_PC15, 223 cmbsf | place: Arctic Ocean: Southern Knipovich Ridge | collected 2010
CGGCCTGGTTGAACCCCAGGACGCCGGAGATGTCGTCTTCACCGGCCGGTTTCTCCGTGCAGGCTATGCCGTGGAAAAATATTTCATGCCGGGCGAGGGGGACTACATCATTCCGTTCCTGGTTATGGTACCCTCGGGCGGCGGAAAACATCCGGCGCTTATTTATCTTCATCCGGCGGGTAAAGCCGCCGAGGCCGGCTCTGGGGGTGCGCTGGAATGGTTTGTCAAGCAGGGGTACGTGGTCCTGGCACCCGACCTGATCGGCGTGGGAGAAATGGGGAACGGCAAGCTCCGGGGCGATTCCATCATCGGCGGCGCGTCGTATAATATATGGTTCAGTTCCATCCTGATCGGCCGCAGCCTGGTGGGTTTGCGCGCTGGTGATTTCCTGCGGACCTTCCACGCCCTTAAGAGGCGGCCCGACGTGGACACCGGGAACATCGTGGCCGTGGCCCGGGGAGACATGGCGCCGGTGCTGCTTCACGCTGCCGCCATTGAGCCCGAGATTGCCAGGGTGGCACTTATCGAGCCGTTGGCATCCTACCAGTCCCTTGTCATGAACACCTATTACCAGTCCACCTTTGTGCTCTCGTCGGTGGCCGGGGCCCTTACAGCCTATGACCTACCGGACCTGGCGGCAAGTCTGGCTCCCAGACCCCTGCTGCTGATTAACGTCACCGATCATATGGGTCAGAGGGCCGGGACGGCAGCTCTGGAGGCGGAGATGGCTGTTGTCCGATCGGCCTATGCAGCCGCTAAAGGAGAAGAGAGGTTGGAGATTCGCACCTGGGAGCCGGGTCAATCCATGGAGGAAGCGTTCTCCTCCTGGCTGGGCAAGTAGCCGGTTATTAATGCTTAGTAACATCATATTAATCCACGACATAAGTCGTGGGCTAGCCATTGTGCTCGTCATCAGCGTGGGGCTTTGTTGTTGCGTGTCATACCACTTTGGTGCAGAGGATAAAGCCTTTGTGCGGGCATCAGAAAACGGGTGCCTGGCCAATGAAGGCCTGACACGTTCTCGCAATTTCGTCAAAGGCTGGCTGGAGACAGCCGACCCCAAGACCGGGTTGATTGCCAGAAATCTCAAGGACAGCAAGGATATCTGGAATGCGAAGGATAGCGCTGCCGATAACTATCCTTTTATGGTCCTCACAGCGGCGATCACAGAATAACTTGCTGAAGTGTCAACCTAAGAAATAAGGAGGCTTACCATGAGACGCTACTTACACTTCACGCTTTTTCTCGTTGCCATTCTGCTGCTGGCTGCCTGCCAGGATTCAGGTGCGACACAGGTCGGCTTACCTGTTGCCAAGCCTGAAAAAGTCGGCCTTTCCTCAGAGCGGCTGGCTCGTATTGATAAGGTGATACAGGAGTACGTTGATCGGGACCAGATCGCCGGAGCGGTGACCCTGGTGGCCCGCCATGGCAAAATAGCCCACCTGGGCACTTATGGCATGGCCAATATCGAGGCGGACAAACCCATGCAGGCCAACACCATCTTCCGCATCGCATCCATGACCAAACCCATCACCAGCGTGGCGGTGATGATGCTTTATGAGGAGGGGCATTTCCTGCTCAGCGATCCCATCTCGAAGTATATCCCGGAATTTAAAAATCCGCAGGTATTGGTGCCGTCGTCAACGGGAGATGGCTACACCACCGTACCGGCCAAGGCGGAGATAACAATTCGCCAACTTTTATCGCATACATCCGGGATCAGCTATCTATTCTTTGGGCGGGAGTATATCGCTGAGCTCTACCGGAAGGCAGGGATATCGGATGGCCTGACCCAGACCGAAGGTACCATTGGCGACAACGTCAAAAGGTTGGCCGGTTTACCCCTGTTCAGCCAGCCGGGAGAAGCCTGGGAATACGGTCTGTCGGTGGACGTGCTCGGTTATTTTATCGAAGTGATATCGGGGATGAGTCTTGCTGAATTCTTTCGAGAACGCATCTTCAAGCCGTTGAGGATGGAGGATACTTATTTTCATCTGCCCGAAGATAAGTTTTCTCGACTGGCTTCTCTTTATACGCCGGTCCCGGAAGGGGGCCTGGACGAGTTTCCGGAAACTCCCGTGGAGTTTGGCTATCTTGTGATGTCATCGACCTATCATTATTCCGGCCCTCGGACCTACTACTCCGGGGGCGGGGGCCTGGTGTCAACCGCTTCGGATTATGCGCGGTTTCTTCTTATGATGCTGAACGGCGGGGAACTGGAAGGCGTTCGGCTGCTGAGCCGGAAGACGGTTGAATCGATGACCGCCAACCATATTGGAGATCTAAGAAGCCTCTGGTTTGGCAATAAGTTCAGCTTGGGATTTGGCATTTATCCCGATCCCGGTGAATCGGGCACTCTTAACTCGGAAGGAAGCTACAGTTGGGGCGGCATCTTCAACACCGGCTTCGGCGTGGATCCCCAAGAGGAGCTGATCGGCATCATCATGACCCAACTGTATCCCAATAATCAATCGGATATCACCGACAAGTTCCTGGTCCTGGCCTACCAGGCCATTGTGGATTAGGGATTTTTGATACATGCCGGGAAGCTGGGTATGCTTCCCGCTAAAGCCAATAGAGGAGCCCACCATGAAACGCCGCGATTTCCTGAATACTATGGGCCTGGGGGCAGCGGCTCTGGCACTGCCGGGCTGCAGGGGCACTTCCCAGCAGGTTGCCGTCAAGGGCAAACGCCCCAGTATCCTGTTCCTGTTCACCGATGACCAGCGTTTCGATACGCTGGGCGCCCTGAACAATCCAGAGGTGATAACGCCGAACATGGACAAGCTGGTACGCCGGGGCCTGGCCTTCACGCGCGCCCACATCATGGGCTCATGAGGGGAGCGGTGTGCATGCCCAGCCGCGCCATGCTGCTGACCGGACGAACCCTGTTTCGCCTCAGCGACAGTGGTATAACCATTCCACCGGAGCACGTAATGCTGCCCGAGGCCTTGCAGCAGGCGGGCTACCGGACTTTCGGCACGGGCAAGTGGCACAACGGGGGCGACGCGTATGCCCGCTGTTTTACCAATGGCGGGAATATCTTCTTTGGCGGGATGTCGGACCACCTGGAGGTGCCGGTGCACGATTTTGACCCGACCGGCGAATATCCCCGCGACAAGCGGTATACCGCCGACGGGTTCTCCAGCGAGCTTTTCAGCGATACGGCTATAAGGTTTCTCAAAGAATACGAAGGCGACAGCCCATTCTTTGTGTACGTTTCCTACACGGCACCGCACGATCCGCGCATGGCCCCGAAGGAATACGCGGACATGTATCCCCCTGAGAAGATGAATCTGCCGGAGAACTTCATGCCCGAACACCCCTTTGACAACGGCGAGCTGCAGATTCGCGACGAGCAACTCGCCCCGTTCCCGCGCACGCCGGAAATCGTCCGTGAGCACATTGCCGCCTATTACGCCATGATCACCCACAACGATGCCCAGATCGGCCGGGTGCTGCGGGCGCTGGAAGAGAGCGGCAGGGCGGATAACACGATTATCATTCTGGCGGGGGACAACGGGCTGGCGGTCGGCCAGCACGGCCTGCTGGGCAAGCAGAATCTCTATGAGCACAGCGTGCGGGTCCCGCTGGTTATGAGTGGGCCGGGTCTGCCACAAGGGAAAACGAGCGACGGACTGTGCTATCTGCAGGATATCTTCCCGACTGTCTGCGACCTGATCGGCATACCTGTTCCCGCTTCGGTCGAGGGCCAGAGCCTGGCGCCGCTGCTGAAGGACCAAAAGGGAAGGGTCCGGGACTCGGTTTTCTATGCCTACAAGCATATTCAGCGGGGTGTCCGCACCGACCGCTTCAAGCTCATCCTATACAACGTCGAAGGTAAACAAACCACGCAGCTTTTTGACTTGTATAATGACCCCTGGGAGCTCAATAATCTGGCCAACGATCCTGCCGTAGCCGGGCGAATCGAGGAACTGACCCGCCTGCTGAAAGAATGGATAGAGAAAACCGGTGACGGGTGCGATCTGGACAAACCCGATTGGGGCTTTGCACCCAGTGCCGGCACGAATAGCAATTAGACAAAGCAGGAAAGAAGACAGTCCTGGGAGAAGGATCAGGAGCATACCTAAGTCAAATCGCGTGAGAAGAGGTAAAGGAATGAATAGACTGCTCAAGCGCAGCGACTTCCTGAAGGCTATGGGCCTGGGTGCGGCAGCGCTGGCCTTGCCGGGATGTGCGGGCGTCTCCGGGCTGCTGGGGGGCAGGAAGGCCCCAAAGCGCCCCAATATAGTGGTGGTCCTGTGCGACGACCTGGGCTACGGCGACCTGGGCTGCTACGGGCATCGGCACATCCAAACGCCGAACCTGGACCGGCTGGCAACCGATGGGATGAAGTTCACTGACTGCTACGCCGCCGCCCCGGTCTGCTCTCCCTCACGGGCAGGTATGCTGACCGGCCGCACCCCACACCGCTGCGGCGTCTACGACTGGATACCCCTCGATAATCCCATGCATTTGAGGCGGGAAGAGGTTACTGTTGCGACACTGCTGAAAAATGCCTGCTATACGACCTGTCACGTGGGCAAGTGGCACTGCAACGGCAAGTTCAACTCCCCCGAGCAACCCCAGCCGGACGCTCATGGCTTTGAGTACTGGTTCGCCACCCAGAACAATGCCAGCCCCACACACCATAATCCGGTTAACTTTGTCCGCAACGGGCGAGCGGCAGGCAAGCTGGAGGGCTACTCCTCCGAGCTGATAGTGGATGAAGGGATCAAGTGGCTGAAGAACCGCTGGGACAGGGAGAAGCCGTTCTGCCTGTTCGTATGGTTCCACGCTCCCCACGAGCCTATCGCCACCGGTGATGAGTTCATGAAAATGTACGCGGGCCGCAAAGAGGCGGTCTATTACGGCAACGTCAGCCAGATGGACCATGCCTTTGGCCGGTTGATGGATACGCTGGATGAGCTGCAGCTGACGGAGGATACTTTCGTGATGTTCACCAGCGATAACGGCCCGGAGACGCTGAACCGTTACAAGGAGGCCTTTCGCTCCTACGGTTCTCCGGGGCCGCTGCGCGGCATGAAGCTGCACATGTACGAGGGCGGCATCGGCGTGCCCGGCATTATCCGCTGGCCGGGACGCGTCGAGGCGGGGTTTGTCTCGCATGAGCCGGTCAACAGCACGGACATTCTGCCGACGCTCTGCGCCCTGGCGGGCATTGGGGTGCCGACCGACCGGGCCATTGATGGGGCCAGCATCCTGCCGGTCTTTGAGGGCCGGGCAGTTGAGCGGGCCGTGCCGCTGTACTGGCGCTACGACCGGGCGTTGAGCCCGCCCTATACCGTGGCCATGCGCCAGGGGGACTGGAAGATCCTGACCGACAACAGCTTGACGCAGTTTGAGCTGTACAACCTGCGTGAGGACCGGGCGGAAAAGAACAACCTCGTCGGGTCCGAGACCGGTCGCCTGGAGGCCATGAAGCAAACGCTGGCAAAGCTGCACCATGAAATCGATGCCGAAGGCCCCCAATGGCCCCAGCGGCAAAAGGATTGAAACATATAGGAGACTGATAAAACATGGAGCGTCGCGATTTTCTGAAGGGCGTAAGCCTGGGGGCGGCAGCACTGGCCCTGCCCCGGGGAGTGCTTGGCGGCAAGGCAGCTGAGGGCCAGACGGATAGCAGGCCCAATTTCCTCTGGATCAGTACCGAGGACATCAGCCCCGATCTGGGCTGCTACGGTGACGGTTATGCGGTGACGCCCAACATTGACCGGTTCGCCGCCCAGGGGACGCGCTTCGACAGCGTCTTTGCCAACGCCGGAGTCTGCGCCCCGGCCCGGTCGGGCATCATCACCGGAATGTATCCCAGTAGCATCGGAACGAATCCCATGCGCTGCCAGGGAGTCCCGCCACCGGAGGTCAGGTGCTTCACGGAGTACCTGCGGGCGGCCGGGTACTACTGCACCAACAACGTTAAGACCGACTACCAGTTCGCCCCGCCGATCACCGCCTGGGATGAGAGCAATCGCCAAGCCCACTGGCGGGGAAGGGCCGAAGGCCAGCCCTTTTTCGCCGTTATCAATTTCACCATCACCCACGAGCTCCAGATCCGTACCGACAACAAGAAGCGGCTGGCCCAGCTGGCCCAGCTCAGTCCTGATGAAAAGCACGATCCGGCCCGGGCCGAGCTCCCGCCGTACTACCCCGACACGCCGCTGGTGCGCAAGGACTGGGCGCGCTACTATGACCTCATTACGCTCATGGACAAACAGGTGGCCGAAGTGCTGCAGCAGCTGGAGGACGACGGCCTGGCGGAAAACACTATCGTATGGTTCTGGGGCGACCACGGCCGCGGGCTGCCCCGGGCCAAGCGCTGGATTTACGATTCCGGCCTGCATGTACCGCTGATCATTCGCGTGCCGGAGCAGCTGCTCAGGCTCGCCAGCCCGTCGGCCCCCGTCGCGCTAATGCCCGGCACTATCAACGATGAGCTGGTGTCGTTCATCGACTTCGCCCCGACGATGCTCTCCCTGGCAGGCGTGAAAGTGCCCGAATACATGCAGGGCCAGCCGTTCCTCGGCGACCAGAAGGCGGCCCCGCGTGAATATATCTTCGCCGCCCGCGACCGCATGGACGAAGCCTACGACCTCATCCGCGCCGTGCGTGACAAGCGCTTCAAGTACATCCGCAACTTCATGCCGCACGTAACCTACGGCCAGGACATCGACTACATGAACCAGATGCCCACCATGCAGGAGATGCGCCGGCTCAACGCCGAGGGCAGGCTCCGGGGGCCCGAGAAATATTACTTCCTGCCCACCAAGCCTGTGGAGGAACTCTACGATACCACAAGCGATCCGCACGAGGTTCGCAACCTTGCCGGTGATCCGCAGTACCAGGATGAACTCCTTCGCCTGCGCGGGGCGCTGCTGGAGTGGATGAGAGCGGTCGGTGACGTCGGGCTGATCCCCGAGCCGGACTTCGATGAAATGAAACGCCCCGGCGACAAGTATGAAGTCACGGCCGGGCCGGGATTCAGCCCCATGAAAAAATTCTTCTCTTCGACGGTGACCGTGAGCCTCAGCTGTCCAACTGACGGCGCGTCCATCGCTTATCAGGTGGACTTGAAGGACGAGAAGACGGGCTGGCAGCTCTACAGCGAGCCGGTCACGCTCAAGCCCGGTCAGGTGCTCTCCGCCAGGGCCTGCCGGCTTGGTTTCAACGACAGCGCGGTCGCCCGGTACCGGTACGGCGACCCCGCTACCCCGGCTCAACCGACAGCCCCGGCCCGGCCGCACTGGCGGGACCAACTGGATGCAACCGACCTGCTGGAGCACCTTCTGGCGATCAAGGAGCTTGACGGTCAGGACCCCGCCAGGGTGATACCAGCCTGCTTCGAGGCACTGGAGGATAAAGACGCCCCGGTGCGCTACTGGGCAGTAGTGGGCCTGCACAACGCCTGTAAGGATGCCGGGACCATTGATAAGGCCTGCGCCGCCTTGCTCGGACTGATGATCGCCGATACCTCGCTGAGCGTCCGCATCGCAGCGGCCCACGCACTGTGCGACTGGGGCTGGGAGGGCCAGGCGCTCCCCGTGTTGGTCAATGCCCTGGAGCATGGAACGGATAGTGTCCGTCTGGCGGCGGCCATTGCCCTGGGCCGGATCGGTGAGAAGGCCCGCCCGGCGCTGCCGGAAATCAAGGCCGCCATGGACGATTCGTACGGGGACGTACCCAAGGTGACCAAGTACACCCTGGAACGCCTGGGAGGGGAATAGGACCGACAGACATACAGGGATAAATTATTCACATCTCATTTATTACTCGTGGAGGTAACAAATATGAGCAAACTCGATTACACCCGTCGCGACTTTCTGAAAACCATGGGCCTGGGTACCGCCGGGCTGGCCCTGCCGGGACTGATAACCTCCTGCGGCAAAGCAGAGGCCAGGCCGAACGTCATTTTCATCATGACCGACGACCACGCCTCGCACGCCCTGAGCTGCTACGGCAGCCGGATAAATGAGACGCCGAACCTGGACCGGATCGCCGCCGAGGGTATGCGCTTCAATAACTGCTTCTGCACCAATTCCATCTGCGCACCGAGCCGGGCGGTGATCCTGACCGGAAAATACAGCCACCTAAATGGCGTCACCGACAACCGGCTGGAATTCGACGGCACCCAGCAGACCTTCCCCAAGCTGCTGCAGCAGGCCGGCTACCAGACGGCCATGATCGGCAAGTGGCACCTCAAGAGCGAGCCCACCGGTTTCGACTACTGGAACGTTCTGCCGGGCCAGGGACTGTACCATAATCCGGTGATGATTGAGATGGGCGAGCGCAAGACGTATGAAGGCTACGTTAGTGATATCATCACCGATCACTGCCTGGCGTGGCTCAAACAGCGCAAGGGGGACAAGCCGTTCTGCCTGATGTACCACCACAAGGCCCCCCATCGCAACTGGGAACCGGCCGAGCGTTACATGGACCTCTACGAGGACGACATCCCGCTCCCGGAGACTTTCGATGACGACTACAGCACCCGCAGCGCCGCCGCCCGCGAGCAGGAGATGACCATCGAACGGCACCTTACTCCCAGTGACTTAAAAGAGGAACCGCCTGAGGGGCTGTCCGGCCGGGAGCTTAAGAAGTGGAAATACCAGCGTTATATGGAGGACTACCTGCGCTGCGTCCAGTCGGTGGACGATAACGTCGGGCGGTTGCTGGACTACCTCGACGAGTCCGGGTTGGCCGAAAACACGGTGGTGGTCTATACCTCCGACCAGGGCTTCTACCTGGGTGACCACGGCTGGTTCGATAAGCGCTTCATGTACGAAGAGTCCCTCCGCATGCCGCTGCTGGTCCGATATCCAAAGAAGATCGAGGCAGGCACGGTCAACGACGATATGGTCCTGAACCTGGACTTCGGCCCGACGTTCCTGGACTTCGCCGGCACCGCCACGCCCGCCGACATGCAGGGCCAATCCTTCCGCCGGGTTCTACTTGGCAACACACCGAGAAACTGGCGCACGTCGATGTATTATCACTACTACGAATATCCGGGTTGGCACATGGTAAAGCGGCACTACGGCGTGCGGACCCAGCGCTACAAGCTGATCCATTTCTACAACGACATCGACGCCTGGGAGCTCTACGACCTGCAGGAGGACCCCAACGAGCTGGACAACGTTTATGATAATCCCGCCTACGCCGATATCGTTCGGGAGCTCAAGGCGGAGCTGGAACGCCTGCGGCAGCAGTACGGCGACACAGGCTGACCGGCGCATAGGGCTAAAAGTAGAGGTACCTACATGAAAAGACCCGATTATACTCGTCGTGATTTTCTGAAAATCGCGGGCCTTGGCACTGCGGGGCTGGCCCTGGCCGGCTATGGGCAGGCATGCAAGGGATTGGGGCAGCAGCCGCCCAACATCGTTATCATCTTCACCGATGACCAGGGCTATGCCGACGTTGGTGTCTTCGGCGCGGAGGGGTTCGAGACGCCGAACCTGGACCGCATGGCGGCTGAGGGCACGAAGTTCACCGACTTTTATGTGGCCCAGCCGGTCTGCAGTGCGTCGCGGGCGGGACTGCTCACCGGCTGTTATCCCAACCGCATCGGCATACTCGGGGCGCTGGGACCGAATACGAAGCACGGCATCCACGACGACGAGATGACCCTCGCCGAGGTGGTCAAGCAGCGCGGATACGCCACCGCCATCTACGGCAAATGGCACCTGGGCGACCACCCCCGCTTTCTGCCCACCCGCCACGGCTTTGACGACTACTTCGGCCTGCCCTACTCCAACGACATGTGGCCCAAGCACCCCACCGCGCCCGCGGGCCGCTACCCGCCGCTGCCGCTGATCGAGGGCGAAAAGGCCATCGCCCACAACCCCGACCAGACCCAACTGACCACCTGGTACACCGAACGGGCGGTTGCATTCATCGAGCAGCACAAAGATAGGCCGTTTTTCCTGTACGTGCCTCACAGCATGCCGCACGTGCCGCTGTACGTATCGGACAAGTTCAAGGGCAAGTCGGAGCAGGGATTGTACGGTGACGTGATCATGGAGATCGACTGGTCCGTCGGGCAGATCCTGGGGGCATTGAAGAAGCACGGCCTGGACGAGAACACGCTGGTGATCTACACTTCGGACAACGGGCCGTGGCTTTCCTATGGCAACCACTCCGGTTCGGCCCGGCCGCTGCGGGAAGGCAAGGGCACGACCTGGGACGGCGGCGTGCGGGAACCGACCATCATGCGCTGGCCCGGGAAGATCCCCGCCGGCAGGGTCTGCAGCCAGCCGGCCATGACCATTGATATTCTGCCCACCATCGCCGGACTGGTCGGCGCCGAGCTCCCTCCGCATAAAATCGACGGCAAGGATGTCTGGCCGCTCCTGTCCGGCCGGCCCGGTTCAATCTCGCCGCAGGAGGCGTACTATTTCTACTGGGGGCGTCACCTCCAGGGGATCCGCAGCGGCAAGTGGAAGCTGCACTTCCCGCACGAGTATCGCAGTCTCAAGGGCGAGCCCGGCCGCGATGGACTGCCTGGCCCGTACATGCAGCTTGAGACCGGCCTGGCTCTCTACGATCTGGAAAACGACATCGGCGAGCAGCACAACGTCGCTGACCAGTACCCGGAGGCAGTGAAGCGCCTTCAGGCCCTGGCTGAAAAAGCCCGCCAGGACCTGGGGGACTCGGCCACCGGGCAGGAAGGAGAAGGTGTACGCCCGCCGGGCAGGTAATAGATTAACGGTCCGGGGGATGACGCTCGCCCGCTGAGCTCCGGCCCTTAGGGTCACTCTTACAGTGCGTGAATCCTGGGTTTCGTCCGGAGAGCGCTTGCTCTGAACCCAGAAAGGAATCTGTGCAATGGGGATGGTTCTAACAAAACGACGGACCCGTTTCCTGATCGTGAGTCTTTTGCTGCTCACCATCGTCGCCGGCGGACGTAGCAGTGGACGGCGTTAACCTCCTGCCGGTATTGCTGGAGGGGAAAAATATCCCCGGGCGCAAGCTGTTCTGGAGTTATGAGCGGAGAGAGAATCAGAGGGAAAAGGTTGTCCGTGAAGGCCCGTGGAAGCTGTATATCCGCGGCGAGGAGAAGCACCTTTTCAACCTGGCTGAGGACCTGAGCGAGCAGAACAACCTTATCGCAGCCTATCCGGAGT
>SDBV01012010.1_pt1 | contig 11141 bp, 11 predicted proteins | sample 2277081 | NCBI WGS metagenome assembly SDBV01 (sample SAMN10402039, study PRJNA504765) | marine sediment metagenome | isolation source: marine sediment core GS10_PC15, 223 cmbsf | place: Arctic Ocean: Southern Knipovich Ridge | collected 2010
GAGGCGTAAACCTTTGGCCTATCAAAAAGAAATGTGTTGAAAATATCCGAAAGGTTGGCGGAATTACTCTCATGTTAGTTCCTACAGTAGCTAAAGGAGTAAATGACAGTCAAATAGGTCCAATTTTAGAATTTGCTAAAGAAAATAATGACGTATGTGGTGGAGTTGTTTTTCAACCAGTCTCATTGTGCGGACGGATTACTTTTGAGGAACTTATGGACATCCGCTATACAACTAGCGATTTGAAGGTAGATATTAACAAAGCCACCAATAACGCCATAACTCAATTCTATCCGCTTGCAACTACAGCTAAACTCACTAAATTATTAGCTTGGTTTGACAATATGCCAGCATGGGCTGCTGTGAGCCACCACGATTGTGGCTTCGCAACTATCATGATTATTGACGATAAGGACGAATGGGAGCCAATCGAAAATTATCTTGATGCCGAGGGCTTAATTAGGTGGGCAAATAAAGTCTGGGACATGGTTGAAGATAAAAAGATCCCTAAACCTACAGGCCTTTTAAAAGGTATTAATTTAGCTGATTATGGAAGCCTCGTAAACACAATAGGTAATTTTGTTGATGACCTTACCAGCCTTGGATATCGTAACATGATGAAAGCTTATTTTCTTGCTGGTATGATGAAATATGTCAAATTTAAAAAGGCTATATCAAGTAAGCTATTTCAATCTCTAATAAAACTTATTGTAACTCCAAACTTGAACTCAGCGGGTAATTTCTTCCTTACCAAGAATTTGCTGATCAGTGCCATGCACTTTCAAGACGCTTATAATTTCGATTTAGAAAGAGTTAGTCAATGTTTAGTGCATTACGGAGTACCTGATCCTGATGACCGTTCAAAAGTTTTAGAAATTCCCTTTTGCGCATATAATACTTTACATAGGCCAATAATAGAGCGAAAATTAGCCCTCAAAGGAGAAATAGCAGAGAAGCCGGAAGTTATACAGAGTAATATCGAAAAATATGTGGAATCATTGAATAAATAAGCAATAAAAAATCAATTTTTTTTTTAGTTTTTAATTTTATAAGGCTATTTATAGTAATTACAAACTAACATTTTTTGATATTTTTGATATGTACTCCACTTTGAGCAATGAAAACAATAAAGAGGCCTATTTTTTAAAAAAGCCCTCTGAGCATTTAGTTCATCATGAATAATATATTCTTGTTCTTTCATAGAAATATTTATTTACTAATATATTAATCACAATATATTATATTACTTGACAGTACTTACAATGTAATTTAAAAAGGAGTTTTTAGATAAAATGAAATGGAAAACAAAAATAACAGAAATGATAGGATGCGAATATCCTATTATATTAGGCGCATTCGCGCAATTTGACAATACCAAATTAACGGCAGCTATAAGTAAAGCCGGGGGGTTTGGAGTTTTAACTGCGTCAAACTTTAAGGGGGAAGAAGAATTTCGGAATGCAATTCAGGATGTTAAAAAAATTACAAACAATTCATTTGGAATTAATTTTTCTCCAAACAAGCCAGCTGATTTCAGAAAAGACCTTGTTCAATTGTTTGGGAATCAATTAGAAATCGCAGAGGAAGAGCAAGTTAAAACAATAATCACTGTAGGACCTAAAGTTGAGACTGTTGGAAAAAAAATAAAAGATTATGGGATGAATTGGATTCATAAAGCCACCACAATGAGGCATGCGATATTCGGAGAGAAAATGGGAGCAGATGCGGTTATTTTAACGGGACTCGAAGGTGCAGGATTTAAAAGTCCTAAAATGAATACATTATTTATTAATATGGTAAATTCAGAGAGATTACTAAAGGTTCCAGTTATTGCTTCTGGAGGTATTAGCAATGGAAGGGGAATGATAGGTGCCCTAACAATGGGGGCGCAAGCAATTCATATGTGTACAACCTTTCTCGCAACTGCCGAAAGTCCGGTATCAGAAAGTTGGAAGCAGAAAATAATTGACGCAGATTGTTTTGAACCAGAAATGGTTAATGATTCACTACATTTTGAATCGGATAAGATGAAGGCTCTATCATTTTCGGTGGCTGCGGGAACAATCAATAAGATAATAACTGTTCAGGAATTGCTTGCTAATATTATTAAAGACGCTGAGGAAATATTGAAATCCCTAGGATTTCAAGGAGATACTATTGATTTTACTAACTAATATTACAGGCCTTTTCTATATGGATCCTTAATTAATATTATTGAAAATGTATCTATGGCAAAAATCTTTAATAGCTAGATCTTTTTTGTAAAAGTAATGTCCGTAGTTTATCATTAACTCACCATCATCTCTATTTTCTAAGTGAGTAGAGTATTGAAAAATGGATCCATCAGGGTACAACCATTTAATAAGGACGAGTCTTTCATAATCCTTCCAATTGCTTGATTTTATAATTTGATATTTCATACATTTATTACTTATATGGTTTTTTTAAAAATGCATGTCTTTAAAGGATTAGTGCAAAAGTGAAGAAAAATTGTATTATTCTAAATTATTCTGCGAATATAACTACGAGCGTTCCAGGAAAATATAATTGTGAGCAATATTTCTCTTATCTCTACCCGCAAGCATATGAATGTGTTTAATTGTTTTAAGTGAATCTGGGTTAAAATGGTTGAGAGGAATATAAACCAGATCTCTATGTTTAACTCCAGCGAGAGAGTAAAAATATTTCCTCGGTGGTTTTTCTGCTACATATACAATATATTTTTGCTTTGAATTGATGATTCCTGCCTTTAGAAGTCTTTCAGCTTTAGTTTTAGTATCCCTATATTCATAATCCATAAAAGATTTAAAGACTTCCCGTATCATAATAGCTGGATAAATCGATAATAACCCTCCAATTTCTACATGTGAAATTCCGGGTCCAATTAAATAATCTCCAGGATTTGTAGCATAAAACGCCAAATCACTTTCCTTATCGTGTTCTGCCCACCATGTTATTTTATATGGATATTTTTCCACATTTCCATTATCCTCATCAAATATAATAATTAGAGTATCAATTTTTCCTTGAATTTGCTGCTCATTACGAACGAATAGTTTTTTCTTGAATGCCCAGTTCCTAATTGTTTCTCTGATATCAATCCCATCCATTAGACTCGATTTGAATTCCTCTATCTTGACACGCTGATTTTTAAGGTTCTTTAGAGCCTTCTTTCTTATGTATCCAAAATAATCTTCTTCAATAATATCCTCTGGAGGCCATGACACAGTGTTATATTTTCCATCTTCCCATTTATCCCTCCACTGTCCTTTGTACTCTTCATCTTTTCTTTTTTTTAATGGAATCTCTCTTTCTCTTCCATAATCATAAGGATGACGCCGTCTTAATTTAATATATCGTCCATTGGGATCATACCCCCCTTCATGACTCAGCTTCATAGTATCATACTTATCGCTTTCATCATCATAAGGATATTCCGTAGCTTTTTCCATAACCTTCCATGCGTAATCATCGTCAACTATATTTTTAGATGAGATTAATAAATGTGTTAAATTTGGCAGTAGCCTCTGTTCCGTTAATGAAAGATTTCTGGAATACTGGAATATGGTCTTCAATTTATGAAGGTCAACAAATTCCTTATACTCTTCTTCGTATTCATATTTTGCCTTTAAGAATATTTTTCTGATATTGTCAATCTTATTATATGAGTCCAATAGATTGTATAATTGTTCAGGGGATTCAGCTTCTTCCAGAACTTCCTTCGGATACTTTTTCTGAAATTTTATCCATTTATAAGTGTTGAATGGTAATTCTCTAAGTAGAAATCTAGCATCTGAACTTTTTATATTATAAATTTTCACATATTTATGAGGTACAAGATCTAATTCTACATCTTGAATTTTCTCTTGGTTTTCTAAAAAATATCGTATATTTTCCCAATGTGCCATTCCTACAATAAATAGGATTCTATGGTATAATGGCATTAACTTTAAAAGATGTGAGGCCATATATCTCTCACGAAGTACATCCTTTTCAGCAAAGTCATAATCTTTTCCAGGTAAGTTTTGTTTTTGAGCATCTAGAAATTCTTTAAGATTTAAATCATCTCTAAGAGTCTCCTTTTTAGTCTTATATTCATTCTCAAAATATTTTGAAATATTTTTATAAAATAAGCGTATTCCAATTTTATTTATGGAATAATCATCTGGAAGTTTAAAGCTTGGAGAAATATATTCTGAAACAGATAAATCTATAAATTCTATTGGCACTTTATTATCCATCCCTATTCTTATTCCTTCAATTATAGAATCACCTGGGTCTATAGGAATAAAATTTAATTTTTTTGGATTTAGTGTATCTGCATAAGCTATTAATGATAAAAACGGTAATCTCTCTATACCCTCCATAACTTCCCCTCTGATATTATCAGGTAATTCAACAGCAATAATATCTGGAAATACTTTAAAAAATGCTGATTGAACTAATCTGGTAAATTTTATCCTTGAATGAAAGGTAGGAATAACATAAAGGTTCTTATACGTAATAAAAGGGGATTTATCCATTCACATCATTACAGTTTTTATAATTAATCGTTTATAAATTAAAATCGCAAGAAATTAAATTAAAAAAAAGAGTCATCTGGATCATCCTCTTTTTGTTTATCTAAGAACTTTTCATATTCATCTGCGCAGTATCTTGTAGAACCTGGCTCTAAAACTTTGACAATTGTATTTTTAAAATCTTTCTTATTTAAACCATTTTTATCTTTACCGTTTAATGTCCTTGTTTTCAAATAATATCTAACGATATTAATGCCATCTCTTACCGTATAAGGCTCGTCATGAATATGACCATTCTGTAGGAAATCTGTGCAATATTTCAAAATTTCTTCTGCGGCAAACGGTAAATTATATTTTAAAATCTCTAATTCATCTACTTTATTAGGAAACTCGACCAATATACGTGGTTGCAATCGTGATGAAATATATTCAGGAATTTCATATGTACTGCTGTCACTGTTCATAGTGACACATAATCGGAAGTCTTTATGAGCATATATTCTTATACCAGCTATAATTGAATCAACATACCTTCTTTTATCCATTAATGGAGCTAATGACGCCCAACTTTTCTCACTCATTCGATTACCCTCATCTAAGAGACAGACACCACCTTTAATCATAGCGGAGACTAATGAGCTCGCAACATAAGCTATTTCACTATTAGAAGAAATTACAGGACTAATTAATAGATCTTCTGGACGAGTATCCATAGTGCATTGAAAAATATAAACATCCTTCTTCAACAATTTACCAGTTGCATAAGCCAAGGTTGTTTTCCCTACTCCTGGTTTTCCTAATATTCTTCGATTCAGGAGAAGATCATCATCATCTATGACCATCCAGGCTGCTTTCAATTCATTGATATTATCTTCACTCCCAACCCATTGTAAGTCTACTTTTGCAGGTTCAGTAAGAATTAATTCAACACCAGAAATCGTTTTTTTCTCTGTCATATTAATAATTTTTTTCTTTTTTGATCTAATTGATGATCTAAATATATTATTATAAAGCTAATTCAGAATAATTAATTTTTCTTAAAAATAAATTCTTCCTAAATTCTATAGAGCATTATTAGATGTTGATTAAAAAATCAAAATACAAATTAAAATAAAGTATGAAAGGATAAACTCTATTAAAATTTAGAGATAAAATAACATTTTAGTTTTTAAAAAGAATAGACATTGTAAAATGACTGAACAAGAGAATGGAAGGAATTATTAAAATTTCTCTCCATGTTGTGTTAAAACTTGCTTGTAAAGTGTTTCAAAGGAATTTTCTACGTTATCACCAGATTTCGCGCTTGTTTCAATAAAATCACTAGCTTTTATAGACTCAGCAAGATTTTTTCCTTTTTCAAAAGACACCCCACTTTCTGGAGAAGTTATACTTTGTTCCCTCAAGTCTATTTTATTTCCAATTAAAATGTAATTTTCATTATTATTTCCAAATTTTTTAAACTCATTTAGCCATTTAGAGTCTATATTTTGGAAAGTTAAAGGCCTAGTGATATCATAGACTAGTAAAACTCCTTCACATCCTTGAAAAAACATTTTCCGAGTCAAATCATATTTATTTTGCCCTGCGATGTCCCAAAGGGTCAAACGGACAATATTATTCGTGTTTTCGATTTGAATATCCTTGATTACAATGTTTACTCCTAAAGTTGGCATATAATCTTTCTTAAAGCTGTGTTGTACGTATTGATTAATGAGACTTGTTTTTCCAACCCCTGGATCACCCAAGACCGCTAATTTTATTACCCACTGCCTTTCTGCTGCTTCACTCATTTTATAACTTTTATGTATTGATAAAACTATAAATTTATTTTTTATTTATTAATAGACTTTAGCTTTATATATTTTATTTTTAGAATATTCTATGTTTAATTCTCTTCAAATATTTATCTCCAAATAGTTGAAATAAAAGGATTAGAAATGCTTAACAGATTCGCCCCCCTACCTAAAAATACGACTGAAAAGATCCCTAGTTTAGCATATTTTCCAACAATTGAACTGCTCCTGACCAAGAAATATCTTAAAGAAGCAATATATTTCATTTAAAGTTAAAAAAAATTCTCATAACATCAGAATAATACAACTTTAAAAATAGAACCAAAAGTAAAATAAAGATAAAAATATGTTATTTAAAAAGATATCTTAGAGTTAATTATTTAAATTTTAAAGCATATCGAAATGAAGAGCATCGAAACTAATATCGGAAGGGTCATTGTAGGCAAATTAGAGCCCGGTGATGATGTAATAGAAGAAATTTCAAATATAGTTAAAAACTATAAAATTAATGCTGGACTTATTAATATAATTGGGGCTCTTGAAAAATTTACAATTGGATACTTTGATCTTAATACTAAACAATATCATTTCAAAACTTTTGAAGAAAATGTCGAATTAGTTTCATGTATGGGGAATATTTCCTATAAGAACGGAGAACCAGTAATTCATTTGCATGTCAGCATTGGAAGAGAGGATTTTTCTATATTAGGGGGTCATTTGCATAGTCCTACTATAATCTCCATAACGGGTGAGGTTTATATTTATGAAATAGAACAAGAATTAATCAGAGCTATTGATCCTCAACTAGGTTTATCTCTTTTAGACCTATAGCGTGGACAACTTCAAAAAATTTATATCCAAGAATCAAGTCCCAACCCTAAAGATAAAAGCAAAATTTAAAAATACAATTAAAATAAATAAAAATATAATATCTTAGAATTAAATGAATTTTTAATTTTAGTAAATTGATATTTTAATTCCTAGATTTATTGGAAATGAAAATGGCTAAAATCGAAGGAAAAGAATGGATTTTAAAACTTGTTTTATTAGGTGATACAGCTGTGGGCAAAACAAGTCTTGTAAACCAATATATACATAGTACTTTTAAAGAAGATTATAAAAGCACATTAGGAGTGAATATAGTCAAAAAAACAATTAAACTTGAAAAGATTAAATCGAAAGTTCGTCTAATTCTCTGGGATATAGCAGGACAAGATAAATACGAGAAATCAAGAAGAGCATATTACGAGGGATGTGTAGGAGCTTTATTAGTTTATGATATGACAAGGTTTTCTTCTTTTGAAAATATTGAGATTAAGTGGCATAAAGATTTTAAAGAGTATTTAAAAAAAAAAGGTAGCTACATTATGATTGGTAATAAAAATGACTTAGACGATGAGAGAGGTGTTAGCAAAGATGATGCTCTTGATATGGCTAAAAGAATTAAAGCCTTAGATTATATAGAAACTAGTGCTAAGGATGGAAGTAATGTTGAAGATGCATTTTTAAAGCTGGTCCGTCATGTTTTAGTTAAAAAGGGAGAAAAATTTGAAATTTAATTATATTAGTTTTAAAAATTTAATGAATAAAAGCAATAAATATTAAAAAAAAACAATCTTGAAATGATTGGCAATTATAAGGGAGTAGTTAAAAATAGGGTGGTAACGGCCTTACTTCAAGCTTATCTTGATGTACTCGATTATGATGGAATGAAATCTATTTTGAAAGAAGCAGGGTTACTTGATTTAAAAAATAATAAAGGTGTAGACCCGAATGGAACCGTAGATTTCATTTCATTCAAAAAAATAATTTATGCTCAAAATAGTCTTTTATATTATTGCTACGATTTGTTATTTGAGATAGGTAAAAAATTTAGCTTTTATTTATTCCCTTATGGTAAAAAATTTGATGAGATCGTCGAAGAGATTAATGACCTTATTAAGACTGATTGGAAGGTTCATATAATAAAAAAGACATCAAAGAACTTTTCTGTTAAGATTGAAAAATGCGTTTTTTGTTCTGAAATTGGAGTTCCTTGTGATTTATTTATAGGATTTTTAGTGCATAGCTTGGAAAAATCATTACCATCTGATAAAAAAGTAATATCTTCCCGAGAAGTTGAAAATGTGAATGAACCTAAACATAATAATTATGTTGTAAAATTAAAATGGAAAAGTAAAGTATTACAAAAATAATTATTAAAAAATTAAAAAAACTTTAAAAAATAAATATAACATAAGTTACTATTATTAATTACAAGTATAAGAGCCTAAAAAATGTCGGATGAAGTTAAAGAATTCGTTTTTAAGATTGTAGTTTTAGGAGACGCCGCAGTCGGAAAGACAAGCCTTATCAATCAATATATAGAGCAATCATTTCAAGAAGATTACAAGCCAACTCTTGGGGCAAATATCATTCGAAAAGACGTGTTTGTGGATGATATAAATGCATCAGTGAGGCTAATCATGTGGGACCTCGCGGGGCAGGAAAAATACAACGTTATCCGCAGTATGTACTTCCAGGGCTGTGTTGGTGCATTATTGGTATATGATGTAAACCGACAGAACACATTTGAAACTGTTAATTCAAAGTGGTTAAAGGATTTTAAGAAATACGTCAAAAAGGAGGGGACATATCTTTTAATCGGAAACAAAACTGACTTAAGCGATCAACGGGCAGTTTCAACTGAAGATGGGATTAATTTTGCTAAGGAAATAGACGCCTCAGATTTCATCGAAACATCCGCAAAATATGGAGAAAATGTCAACCAATGCTTCCATAATTTGGTTTTTCAGATTCTGCGTAAATTAGGGGAAATAACTTGAATTAATTTTGATATCCAACAAAATTTTTAATTAAATATTAAAATCCAAAACCTTATCTATATAGTCCGATAGTCCGAAGATCTATATAGTCTAAACACTAAACAATCTAATAGTAGTTTCAATATTTTAATTTGAAATGATATAAAAAAGAAATTTTTTAAATGTAGCTAAGTTAAAATAAATTTAATCATGAAAAATTTATCTCAAAAGGTGAGTCAAGCCCCTAAATCAAAAATTCGAGAACTTTTTGATCTAGCCTCTGAAAGAACTGATATTATTAGTCTTGGAATAGGTCAACCCGATTTTGTTACTCCCCAACCTGCAATACAAGGTAATATAGATGCCTTAAATAAGAATATTACAACCTACGCACCTACAAGGGGAGTTCCTGAGTTATTAAAATTACTTGAAGATAAAATTTATAGAGTAAATGGCATTAAATCAAATTGGAAGGAGAATTTAATTCTTACGAATGGTGGCTCAGGGGCAATTACTCTCGCATATGCTTCATTATTTAACACCGGTGATGAATTAATTTTGTCATCTCCTAATTTTGTATCATATTATTACTGTGGCGTATTTTTTGGAGTTAAAGTAATCGAAGTGGAGAGAAATATTGATTTTAGCCCAAATATTGAAAAAATAAAACAAGCAATTACAGATAAAACAAAAGCAATTCTTATTAATTCACCAAATAATCCTACTGGATATGCATTTAGTAGAACAGAATTAGAAGAACTGGTTGATATTGTTATAGAGAACGACTTATATTTAATTAGTGATGAAGTTTATGAAAATTATTTGTATGATGGTTTAATACAAGTCAGCCCAGCGTCTTTAGATGGTATGTTCGAACGAACAATAACACTAAACGCTATGTCTAAGCTCTATTCTGCTACAGGATTTAGATTAGGTTATGTTGTAGCAAAAAAAGAAATAATTGATTTGATGTCAACTTACACAACATATACTGTTGCTGGCACAAATCACGCAGCCCAATATGGTTTTATAGAAGCACTTAAGATGGATAAAAGCTTTTTTGATGAAATATTAAAACAATTCAACGAAAGAAGATTATTTGTGTATAATAGGTTAAAAGAAATTGGTTTTGACGTTGTTAAACCGAGAGGAGCATTTTATATTATGCCTTCAGTAAAAAATTTCGGTATGACAGGGTCAGAATTTTCAAAGGAAATTATAAAGGATAAAGGAGTTGCAATTATACCAGGTGAAATATTTGGTAGTTACTCAGATTATAAGCTAAGGATCTCTTATGCAATAGAATTAGGAAAACTTAAGGAAGCTATAGACAGGATTGAAGATTTTATAAAAAAAAAATAGAAAAATAGAAGAAGTTATTAACTTATATAGTTTTATACCTACTTATAGAGATAATCTGCGCTAGATTCTCTTATATTCCTTGATTCGGTAATTTGTTTTGCTAATTTCTCATAACTATCAACTACTTCTTTAGGTAACGTGGATTTTATTTTAGAAATAGCATGGTCAAAATGCTTTTTTTCTATTTTATCTAACTTTTCAAGTTTTTCTCTTATAGCTTCCATACCAGCTTCTCGGCATAAGTTTTCTAGATCCGCTCCGCTATATCCTTCAGTGGATTGGGCGATTTTACTTATTGAGACGTCTTCAGCAAGAGGCATATTCTTTGTATGGACTTTCAAGATTTTTGTCCTAGCTTCGAGGTTTGGAGCTGTTACAAATAATAATCTGTCAAATCTTCCTGGTCTTAACAATGCCGGATCAATTATATCAGGGCGATTAGTACTAGCAATAATCACTATTCCTTTTCTATCTTCCATACCATCCATTTCGACCAAAATTTGGTTGACTATTGAATCATAAATGTGCGATCCTTGAGATGAACCCCTACTTGAACTTATAGCATCAATTTCATCAAAATATAAAATCGATGGTGCTGCTTGTCGAGCTTTTCTAAAGAATTCCCTTACTGATCTCTCGCTTTCTCCGACCCATTTAGAAAA